>Ga0164318_10007102_pt1 | contig 10862 bp, 10 predicted proteins | sample GuaBasSedimGuay9_FD_113734 | JGI IMG/M metagenome (GOLD analysis project Ga0164318, IMG submission 113734) | Subseafloor sediment microbial communities from Guaymas Basin, Gulf of California, Mexico - Guay9, Core 4571-4, 0-3 cm | ecosystem: Environmental > Aquatic > Marine > Hydrothermal vents...
AGAGTATGTGAGAATCTCTCTAAGATTGTTTTCTAACTTTGTCAGTTTCAAGGTATTACCCTTACCCTTATATATTATATTTATGTATATATCAATATCAATGAAATAAATGTAAATTGATTATTTTCTAAGAAATTCTAAGGATAAATATAATTAGTAATTAGGTATAAATATAACATCAAATAATAGTTATTCAATTAGTTATTGATTATAAAAAGGCTGATAAGCCACGATAACAAAAATGGGGTTCGTTATGAAAGATAGTTTGCCAATTGAAATTGATTTATCGCGGATTGAAGATGTACCATTTGAAGACAAAAAAGAAATCTGGAATGAGTATCTTCTAAGTGATGAAAGCAAAATTAGACTAAAAGTTGTAGTTACGAAGTTTCTTAAAACTCCAGAAATAGATCCTCTTACAAATTGTCCTCAATACATTATTGCCTCCAAAAATATAGTTAGTGTAACTAGTTCTAAAAGGGGAAAACCAACACCCCCGCAAGATTTAAAAGAGATACCAGACGAGAAGAAAGTAGAAGTTGAGGTTTCTGAAATAGTTAAGGAGGATTGGAATGAGTATATTATTGAGGACAAGTATATCTGTAGACTGAAACCAGTAATAGTTTTAGTATATAAGATAAAGGATTCTTTTGATGTTATGGGATATCCTATATACTTTGTAAGAAGTCAGAATATAGTTAAAATAAACATGAAAAAGTAAGTCGGAGGTGCTTTTTATTGTATAATTTTAAATCATCAGCTAATAAATACGTTGGCAGCTCAGGTGAACCTGGTTCACGTTTAATGAAGGAAGAAACTTATACGTCTATAACAAGTTTTAGTATGCTTTCTAAGTTGTTTCATGATTATCTAATTGATGCTATAATGTATACTGAAAGATTAGATTATAGTAATGTGCTACTTCTTATAAAAAGTGCTGTTTACAAATTGCCCGTAGAGCTGTCAAAAGATGCTAGATTATTTCTGGAAGAGTTATTATCTAAAGCAAAGCTTGATGTTGACAATCTATATAAGGCAATACGAGAAGCAGCTAATATGATGCTAAAAAGGATCAACCCTTCAGACATATCTCTTAAAGTAGAGTACATCTCAGATCCTGAGATTGAAAACTACAACAAAGTATTTTTCATATTTAAGATAAAGAATCATGATTTTGAGATGTTACAAAAACTATGGGATGATGTAGTCCTAGCTTTTTATTCAAATTTAACTATAAAAGAAACACAAATACTTGAAGTATCAGTTGAACCAAGTGACTAAAAATGTCATTTCGCCCAAAAGATTTTGGTAAAGTTGCAGAAGAGATATACAATGCCTTACAACAGTCAGGAACGATACCTATAAGTAATACTGTAATTGAAGCTTGGATAAGGACTGCAATCAGCCGAGCTTATTATAGCGCATTTTTGCTTATTAATGAACGTTCAGGAAAAAAGTTTCATGGCAAAAGAGCTCATGAGGATCTCGTAAATTATCTAAAAGGTAAGAGAGGAATATACTCAATAATAGGAACTAAGCTGGATGCTCTACGGAGGAATAGGATTAAAGCGGATTATTGGTTGCCTCCTAAGTATACTGCAATACTGAAAAATTTACATTGGACAATGTTAACATTGTATGATATTTTTGCTAAAGTGAAAAAATGCTTTCCTTGATTTTCTTGCTTGATACGTTAGTAGCAAAATATAAAATTGAATGAAAACAAATTTGCACACTGGTGAGTAAGCATTTCTATAGATGTTTTTAGTTTTAAGATTCCTAAAAAGATTAAGGAAGTAATGGAAAAGATATCGATAGACTGGAGTAAAGAAATTAGAAAGCTCATTGAGAGAAAATTAAAAGAATATAGTAAAAATGATAGCAGAAACTCAATATTATTTAGATAACTTAAAAAACATTATTCTTTAATGAATGATTAAAAGAATACAATTTAGATAAAAATGTGAAATTGTTTTCTATCACTCGAAAGTCGTCGTACTTGTTGATATGATTACACCATTTTCTTCTGCAAATATCCGTGCTCTTTCTTCCACAAATGGTGAAATAATCATAAGCTTCGGTTTCACACCTGTGACTTTCTCATAAAGTTCTGATTTTCTTAATAATGCTGCAACATCTGATTTGCGAACATTCGCTTTTATCTCAATAAGAATATGCTCTGAATCCTTAATCATTACATCAATTTCTATCATGCTAGGTTTTCTGTATACAATGCCTTCTGAATCATAATGTTTCCAACGGCTAACTTTAACACCAAAATCCTTTTCCAAGAGTTCTCTAAGTGCATTTCTAAATGCATCTTCGGAGTAAATACCCCATCTAGCTCCTAATGCATCTATACGTAATTCCAGAGATCTAATTGCTTTCTCAAACGCGGTGAATTGCTTGTTGAAGTCTTCTCTAAGCTTAGCCATTTGCTCTTCGAACACATCCATACGTCTCTCAAGTGCTTTAAGATGCTTTTCGAACGCGTCCATACGCCTCTCAAGTACTTCTATACGTTTTTCGAACGCGGTGAATTGCTTGTTGAAGTCTCCTCTGAGCTTAGCCATTTGTTCTTCGAATGCATCTATGCGTCTCTCGAATGCAGTGAATTGTTGGTTGAAGTCTTCTCTGAGATCGGCCATTACTTTATTAAAATCTTGACGCATGCGGCGAATTTCAGCTAATATCTCTTTTATATCTTCTGATGTAACAAAGTGCTCTTCGAATATTCTAAGAAACTCATCTTTGAGTTCAGGATGTTTTTTAAGTATCTCTGGCAACTTCTTGATTATTTTCAGGATTGTTTTTTCATCCACAGAACTCAATTCTGTCACATCTTTGTCATTTTTAACGAACATAGCATTAATATAACTTCATTTATATAATTGCTATTATTTCTTTATAATAATCATTGTTATATTTTATATTATAAACTTAATGAATGTATGCTTTACTTTATGGTACAAAGTTTTGGAAATAAAGTATTTTAGGAGTACAATTTCTCAATATATTCTAAGCAAGTTTATATCTGTTCATATTCATTCATGAAATACATTGATTCTCGTATTATAGTACTTATTTGTGTATCCACATTTTTTAGTGCATCATAGACACGTAAGAGTTTTTCGTCTTTCCTATCTAAGTTTTTAGTTAATTTTGCAATGGTCTGCCTAAGCATGTTTAAATTAGCATTACACATAATTTCTGCTCCAATAATAAAATACGCATCGTAATGACTCGTCACATTTTCAATCAGTTCATTAATATATTGTTTAACCTTTTTTAGATATTTTGGTGTAGTCCTCTTAATGACACATGACTTTATAAGTGCTCTATATACGTATGGCTGATTAAGTTTCAGCTTCAATGCATCTTCTAAATATCTAATTGCTTTTGCGTATTGTTCCTTAAAATAATAATACATACCAGCCAAATAGTTAATATATGCATTTCTTTTAAGTTTAGCAGCATGGTAAGCGCCCATCAACAAGAGCGTAATATTAAGTCTATACTCGGGAAATGCTTGCGAGAGTATATAATCCATGTCTTCCCTAGGTATAAAAAATGGCGTCAATGGTGCTAAATCAGCAAAGAGGTATGCATAAAAGATAATTAAATTTTCTCTAGTAAAATATTCAGCAACTTTTTTGAGAATTTCATTTTCTTCGTTTGAAATCTTTTTTCCAGAATTTATCTTTTTTAAGATTACTTCGTATTGTTCAAATAGTCCTTCATTATCTAACTCTATTCTAAGTGATCTTACTTCTTTTGCTATTTCAAGAATGGAGTCAAGATTATCTATGAGGTCGGGACTTGCATAATCTTCGTACTCTGGAAAAAGCTCGTCTATAGCTTTATCAAAGTCTACATCATCATCAAAGAACACATTCAAAAACTCAAGTATAAATAAAAGATTATTCCCTTGATTTATAATTGGTCTACCTTTGACGGCTTCTTTTTTATGTGATTTCTTATTTAGATTTTCTAGAAATTCATTGGTAATAGTACCTAGAACAGTTGATAGTTTTTCATAGTATTCGTCAAAATTGCCATAAGATATAAGCTCATTAACTAGTGAGAGATATATTATTACCTCTCTATGTTTGTTTCTTAAGTCTTTATTCTTTCTTACAATTTCAAGGAATTTAGAGAAATAATCATATGCTTTTTCTATAAGCCCATAGTAAAGATACACTTTTCCAATTGCAAAATAGGCTAAAGCATAATATTCTTTATCATCTTTTATTATGCTAAGAGCATTATCTAATGCATTAGATGAAATTTTCCTTAGTGCATCTAATTCATATGGATAATTTACAATGCATTGCATAAAAGTGCTAAAAGCATCCGTCTTACCTAAAAAATCTAATCTTATGAGCTCTTTTTTTACTGCCATGCCAGTATATATTGTTGGGAAAGTATCTACGATTATGTCTATGTATGGCTTTATTGCTTCTGCTAGAATTTGAAGTGGATCATAAGATAGATACATGTCTTGATTATTCTTGATTTCATTCATAAAGATCACCTAAAAGATTATTCTTTATTTTTTTCTCAACTTATCTTTAAATTTTTAACTCTCTTGGTGTGTTTACTGTAATTTTCTAATTTAGCGCATTTTTTAGATCAAACTTAGCAGACTGGCCACTAATCGCTTATTAACCTGCTCATTGAAAGGTATTCACGGCATGTCATCTAAGTTCTCCCAATGCCCTACTAGACCGCCAGTTTAGCTGGCTAAATGCGCTTCAGCATTAACATCAAAGATGGAACCAGTATATCCATATAACCATGTTATCATTACTTACTTTTTCTCTATTTATTTATGTAATACTTCTTTGATGCCTTGAATTATTGTTCGGTGATTTGGGATAATACGAGGAGCAAGGTTAGGAGCAAATGGTGATGGACAATCAAGACCTGCAATTCGTTTAATAGGTGCTTTTAATTCATTAAAGGCTGTTTCAGCTATGATGGCAGCAACTTCAGCTCCGAAGCCTTGTCGCTTCCATGCCTCATGGACAATTACTAGTCTATGTGTCTTTTTGACTGAGTTGAGAACTGTAGTAGTATCAAAAGGTACCAAGGTGCGGGGATCAATGACTTCAATACTAATCCCCTCTTGATCAAGAATAGAAGCTGCTTTTAGTGCTTCATTCACCATTCGACCTATGGCTACTACGGTTACATCTTTTCCAGGATGTCTAATTCTTGCCTTACCAAAAGGAATTATATATTCTGCCTCAGGCACAGCGTCTTTTTCGTTATACAAGAGTTTATGTTCGAAGAACAGAACTGGATTGTCATCGAGAATTGCGTACGTTAGTAGGCCTTTTGCATCGTAGGCTGTAGTCGGCATTGCGATCTTTATGCCTGGAATATGCACGAAAAATGCTTCAAGACTCTGTTCGTGTTGTGCTGCTGCAAACAATCCCGCACCATAGGCTGTACGGACAACCATAGGAATTTTTACTTGACCACCAGACATGTATCTTAGTTTTGAGGCTTGGTTTAAAATTTGGTCGAAAGCAACGCCTAGAAAGTCATTAAACATAATCTCAGCAACTGGTCGAAAACCTTGGATTGCAGCACCAATTGAAGCTCCAATAATTGCACTTTCTGATATAGGTGTGTCTCGTACACGTTCAGGGCCAAATTTATCATAAAAGCCTTTAGTTACTAGAAATTCACCTCCACGAATACCAATATCTTCACCCAAGACGAATACTGAGGGGTCTCTCTCCATTGCTTGAAGCAGAGCTTCGTTAAGTGCTTCAGATATCGATAACACACGCTCTCCGGGAGGTGGTTCTACCATAATGTGTTTAGGAATGGTAGGTTCTGGTGAAAAAATATTCTCAGTAATTGTCTCTGTTTTTGGTTCAGGACTTTCTTCAGCAAATCGTATAGCTTCTTGAATCTCTTCTTTAGCCTCTTGTTCAATCTTTTTCAGCATTTCCTGGGTTAGAATACCTTCTTCAACTAATTTTTGTCCTAGTTTGAGAGGGTCCTTCTTACGCCACTCTTCGACTTCTTCTTTTGTCCTATATGTCTCAATTTCTCCTACAAATGAACCACAGAATCTATATGTTTTGCATTCGAGTAGACTAGGTCCCTCTCCATCTCGTGCTCGCTGTATTAACTTATTTGCTGCACTGTAAACTGCTTCGACATTCATTCCGTCGACTACCATTCCTGGCATGCCATATGCATTTGCTCTATCTGCAAGATTTTCTATACGGGTTGTCCTTTTGATATGTGTTGAAATGGCGTATAAGTTGTTTTCACATACGAACACCACAGGCAAATCCCATACTGCTGCAAGATTAAATCCTTCATGAACGGCTCCTGTATTCATCGCACCATCGCCGAGAACGCAAGCAATAACTTGATCTGTTTTCTTCATTTTTGCAGCTAATGCAAGGCCAGCAGAAATAACTACATTAGCACCCAGTATAGCATTTGATGGGAATACGCCATGTTCCATACTTCCTATGTGCATAGAGCCTCCAAAGCCACGACAGCATCCTGTTACTTTACCATAGAGCTCAGCCATGATGTTTTTTATAGGTATTCCTTTAGCGATCGCATGAGAATGATTTCGGTGATGACCTACCAAAATATCATGTTGGCGAAGGGCTGCAGAAAGACCAGCAGCTACTGCTTCTTGACCAATGGATAGATGTAAGAAGCCCTTTAGTTTCGGTTTAAGCTTCTGCACAGTTTCTTCAAAATAACGGCACCGAACCATCGTACGGTACAACTCAATACGAATGTGGTCTGGTAATGTCATAACAAACACCTTTAAACTAACATATGAAGATCTTAGATATAAAACAAACTATGATTTATTAAGTAAGTAAATTAGTTTTCTAGCGTTGCTATTTGTTGTCTAAAGGTTAATTTTCATACTTCTGAGCTCATATAATCGTAATAAATCGAAAATTTAGAAAGCAATTAATGAACAAAATGCATATTAGTTAGTTTTAGCTTAGTTCTATTCGTTGAGCAGAGTGCAAGAAAATTTATAAAAAAAGCTCTTGCCCTGCTTAAATCAATTTGTAGTAAAACCTCTGGTGGGAAACGTGTATTATAGCAACTTAGTAGACATTTATGAACGGTTGGAAAAGGTCACATCGAAACTTGAGAAAACACATATTCTGGCAAAATTTTTTAAAGAGACTCCTTCTGATGAGCTGGAAAAAGTTGTTTTGCTTGTTCAGGGTAAAGTTTTTCCAAAATTTACTGGTTATGAGCTTGGGATAGCTGCGCAGATGATGATCAAGGCAATTTCAAAATTTACTGGATTTTCCACAGACAAGGTAAATGATTGGTTTCGAGAGAAAGGTGATCTAGGTCTTGTTGCTGAAGAATGTGTCGCAAAGAAGAAACAAGTTGTATTATTCTCCGAAAAACTTACCATAGACAAGGTTTTCGATAACCTGCAGAAATTAGCTTTTCTCACAGGTGCTGGCTCTCAAGATAAGAAGTTAAATATAATTGGAGACCTCTTGGCATCTGCTGAACCGAAGGAAGCAAGATATATTGTAAGGACTGTTCTTGGAGAGTTACGGGTGGGTGTTGCAGAGGGAATAATTAGGGATTCAATAGTAGAGGCATTTCTGTTAAGGGAGGACATGAGTAAAGCAGAGAAGCGTGACTTAACTGACTTAGTTAATTATGCTTGGAGCATTCTTTCAGACTATGGCGAAGTTGCAAGAATAGCTAAGGAGAAAGGAGTTGAAGGTCTCAAAAAAGTTAGATTACAACCAGGTAGACCATATCAAGTAATGCTTGGTTTGGCAGCAAAAAGCATAGATGATGTTGTGAAAGAGTTTGGGAAGATTGCTGCAGAGTGGAAATATGATGGGATGCGAACAATAATCGAGAAGAAGGGTGACAGCATCTGGCTGTTCTCTCGAAGGCTGGAAAACATAACTAATCAGTTTCCAGACATAGTTGAATTTGCAAGAGAAGCCCTCCCCGTAGACGAATGCATAGTTGAAGGTGAGACTTTAGGAATAGACACGAAAACAGGCTATCCACTGCCGTTTCAAGCACTTTCACAGAGAATTCAGCGCAAATACAATATAGAGAAAATGGTTAAAGAGATACCCATACAGGTCAATGTGTTCGACATTGTCTATCTGAATGGAGAAATGCTTTTGGATAAGCCCTTCATAGAACGGCGGAAGATTCTAGAGCAAACTATAAAAGTTATTCCAGGAAAATTCCAACTAAGCAAACAAATTGTCACAGATGATTTGAAAAAGCTTGAAGAATTTTATCAAGAGGCTCTACGTGCCAGGCAAGAAGGGCTAATGCTGAAAGTTTTAGACGCACCTTATACCTTCGGCAGGCATGTTGGTACGATGTATAAGATTAAGCCTATAATGGAGACTTTAGATCTGGTAATAGTGGGTGCTGAGTGGGGTACTGGTTCAAGAGCAAATTGGCTGAGCTCATATGTTATTGCATGCAGAGATCCAAATACTGGAAAATATCTTCCCGTTGGGATGATGGGTACTGGGCTTTCCGAAGAGCAATTCAAGAAAATGACAGAGGCTCTAAAGCCATTGATAATCAGCCAAAAAGGAAAATATGTTGAAGTCAGACCAGAGGTTGTCGTCGAGGTTGGCTATCAAGAGATTCAGAAATCACCGAACTACGAGTCTGGGATGGCTCTGCGCTTTCCAAGGTTAATAAGGGTGCGAGATGATAAATCTGCTGACGAATGTGATACCATAGAAAGAGTTAAAGCACTTTACAAATCACAAGGAAAGGCTGGATAATCCGCATAAGAAAAAATAGATATCTCAATGAGATGAAATCATCGAAAACGGGGAAACCAAACAAAGAAATTAAGATAAAACAAACACACGAATCTATACCTTGCTCTGGTAAGAAATAGTTATAGCTTTCTTTTGTAAAGTCTCAAGGAATCTCCTCTCCATTTAATCATACTCTTTTGTTTCTCTTTAGAATCGATTTGTGTAACTAACACATGAATGCTAGTTTCGAAAATTTCTCTGTTTTCGCTAACAAGTTGTTCAAACGAATCTGCTATTGCTACAAGTTTACCATTAGATATAGCAATCCATTTCTTAGGATATTCCTTCTGTAATTGCGTTTTTAGTTGTTTATATACCATATTATTTTTTTTACGTGCCTCATCTATTATTTTTTTTATTACTATATTGTTGTTATCAATCCAGAGTTTTACAGCTTCGTCAATTGCTTGTTCTACAGAAATATCTCTTCGAGAAGCTTCTTCTTTTAATATTCTAAGAAGTTTTTCATTAATCTCTAGAGATACTGATTTTTTCATTATAACTTCACCATTTATCTCCATAAAAATATTTGTGAGAGTCTTATTAAAACTTGCTTTTGTATTACATTTTTAGAATCTCCCAATAATGTAGAAATTTCTGTTTAACATAATTTAGTTAAATAATATTTTTTAATTATATTATTTTATCATTTTTATGTAAAAAGCATTGAGGAAAAAAACATGTTGGAGTACTTATTTGATAGCTTAAGAAAGATACCTGTAATAAGAAAAAGAGCTATAGAGCTTGAAAACATAAATTTCAAAGGACACGGCTTGCGGTATATAGATGGTAAGCCTCTGTGGATACAAAACGGGAAAGCTTATTCTTTCTTTGTGCTAGCTAATCTTTCTGGGAGATTTTTGCAAGATCCACAGATCCTAGAGGAGCTCTCTATAATTGTTTCTAAAATTGTTGATTTTTCAAAAGTTGACAAAATTTTAACTTTAGAAACAATGGGTATTCATGTTTCCACGTCGCTGTCTTTAAAGGTCAAGAAACCTCTCGCTATTGTTGGAAAAGTTAAGTATGTTGATGATATTAGTGGTTGGGTGCCTTCATATCAAATAGAGGTGGTTAAACGGGCAAAACGCTCTGAACCAAAGATGTACATAAATGGAGTATATCCTGGGGATAGAATCTTATTGTTTGATAGTGTTATAAGCACGGGTGATAGCTTTACAGCTGTAATTAATGCACTAGACAAAAGAAGAATTGAAATCACAGATGCTGTGGCCATTCTTGAGAAAGAGGAATATAACGGTGTAGAGTTTGTGAAAGAGCATACTGGAATAACAGTAAAGACTCTCATAAAAATGAAGATTGTTAATGTCGTCGAAAGGCAGGACGAATTGTTCGTGTATGCAGATTTGAAGCCATCACAATATTTCGTTGAAGCATTAAGAAATAAAAGCATAACAAAAACTCACTAACTATGTAATCTAATAGTATAAAATACGGTAAAAATGTTAAAAGCGCAATGACTAAATTATCATTTAGTTGATTTTTTTTATTTCATTTATTGGAATGGTATTTCTTAGCTAGGTTAGATGCTATTTCTCCTGTTTTAAGTAATCTTAAAATTTAATCATTCATATTCTATCTTGAAAAACCAAGAGGGATAGGCAGCTTTTCATGGACAACAAAGAAAGTTTCTTCGAGCGGAGTTATTGGAGATCCTACATTAGCTAATTCAAGCAAAGGAGAAAAAATAGTTAATGAGGCAACTAACAAAATTATTAAAATTCTAGAGGAATTTTATTACATGGAGATTAATGAAAATACCTCCAAAGGATAGAAAACGAATCTTAGAATCCTAAAGAAGCAAATGAAAGAACGTTATGACTTATTTGTTAAAAGAAGTTATCGAAGACTCACTGGAAGACAATAATACATATATTATAAGGTGTTGCCTAAGGACACTAACATAAAATAATCTTATTCTGAAAATAGTGCATAATTCTATTATATCATGAATGTCCATTTTTCAATCTTGAGATTAGTGTCTCTTGAAGTCTCTATTATTGC
>Ga0164318_10007103_pt1 | contig 10861 bp, 14 predicted proteins | sample GuaBasSedimGuay9_FD_113734 | JGI IMG/M metagenome (GOLD analysis project Ga0164318, IMG submission 113734) | Subseafloor sediment microbial communities from Guaymas Basin, Gulf of California, Mexico - Guay9, Core 4571-4, 0-3 cm | ecosystem: Environmental > Aquatic > Marine > Hydrothermal vents...
GGTCGGCAAGGCTGGAGATGGGGGGTGGGGGTTTTATCGTAAGTATCATACACCCACAAATATCATACACTTACAAATATCGCACATCTACAAATACTGCACACATCTACAATTATTCCACAACAGTTCTCACACAATCAAGGCAATAAGGAACATTTTTAACAGAATAATATTCTCTGTTCATTGCTTTTCCACACTTATGACAATTAACGATTTTGTTTTCATCAAGAATTATTATCAAACTGGCAGAATTTTCCCATTTCTTTTTAATTTCCTCATATTTAGCTGGATTTGTTTTTTTCAATCTTTGTTTTAAAGAATTTAATTTTAATCCCATAACAATATAGAATATAGGACATAAGATTTAAAAAGTCAAGCTATTTACTTTTTCTTTTTTCTTTTAGCTGCAAGTTTTCTCAAAGTAATAGCCAACCTTGCCCTTCTACCAAGCACACCACCTTTTTTAGCAGCTTTTTTCAATTTAGACAGAGGAATTTTCTTACCTTTTTTTACTTTTAACTGTTTTCTCAATGCACCTGGATGTTTAATTGCAGACTGTATCCATTTTTCTTTATTTTTTGCCATAATAGTTACCTCCCAATTAATTTAGGTTATTATTACTATTTTCTTTTTCTCAAGTTACCAACACCTCTACCAGACCCATTTCTTTTAGGTATTCCACCGCAACTACCTCTACGATGACCACGTGGTGATATTGTTCCTTTTCGTCCAGCAAAATGTCTTTTTTTCATAATTATTTTCTCCTTTCTTTCAAGAAATTTTTTAAAAAATAGTTGACAAAGAGCAAAAAATGTTGTATAATATATAATAGAGGAAGGAGGTGAATAAAAGATGGAGAAGAAAGCAAAAATCAAAGTCAAAACTGACAAAGAGAGACTACGAAAACTTTTCCTACAGATATTTTTTATCTATCTGATTTGTCTGTTCTTTGATAGTATTGTAACCTACAGTTTTATAGCATTAGATAATTACAACACAGGACGAGAGTTAAATGATATCGCGAGAGCATATATGGAGAGATACGGTGTAGGATTAGGAATTCTGTTATACGATTTAAATCGTGTTATTGTATGCGGTGTCATTACGATTATAGGATATAATCTTTTCGCATTAGGATTTGTATGGAGTTTTGTTTTGATATATATGGCGCTTCTCCATATTTTAGGTGGATTAAGCTGGTTTGGTATCAGATGGATAGACCTGTTTCTGTTCTATTATTAAATTTTCAAAGAGCAAATATTATTATTATTGTTATTGTTATTGCTGTTGCTGTTTAGATTTAGATTTTTGTTTAGATTTAACATATTTTTCATAATATGCCTGATATAATTTTTTAAGCTTCTCATATCCTTTCTTATCAATTTCATTTTTAATCAAAGCATTTTTAATCTGTTCCAAAAATACAGTTGGATTTTCTCGAAAACTTCTGCGTGGTGCCATATGACCAAGAAACCATTCAAAGATTTTGACATTTTGCTCTATTACCTCTGGTGGTGGAAAAGTTTTTTTCTTCTTTTTCTTTTCTTCTTCTCTTTCTCTTTTTCTTTGTTCTGCCAATCTTTTCATTAACTCTTCTTGTTCCCAAACAGTAGGATAAGGATAAAGAGAATCTGATTCAAGAGTTTCTCTTCTTGCTTTTGGCTTTGTAATCCAGCCAAGAAGAGCTTTAGTTATTTTTTTTCTTCTTTCTGCTAATAATCTTTGCCTTTGTCTTGACAAATCAGGGTCCCAATATGTTTTCTTTTCATACCATTTTTTCCCCATTTTAGATTATCCTCCTTTTTTATAGTTATTATTTCAAATCTCCAATTAGATATAATTTGCCATTTTCTACATCTTTATCATAATCTCGCAATTGATATAATTTATCAGTCAATTTCATTTTTAAAGTTAAAGATATTCTATTCTGGATAATCTGTTTAAGCTCATATTCTGATAAAGCAATCATAATTTTTTTCTCTTTTTTGCGTCTTAACATTTTTTAAATCTCTAATAAATAAAGTATTTCTCCTTTATCCGCAAATAGAATATTTATAAACTCTTTATCAAAATGTGTTTGAGTATTAGCAAAATTGGCAGGAAAAGTATTCTCTACATCCCATCTATTACCGTGTTGTTTAAATTTTTTAATAAATTCTTTGCTCCAAGCATTAGGATTAAGCTTACTGAAAAATCTTGGTATTTTCTCTCCTTTCTGTTCCATTTTATGACGCCAATAAGTATAAATTGCAGCTACACCTACACTACAAACTTTATATTTTGCGCCAAAATCAAAGAATTTATATTTTTCATAGAAAGGATAACCTGCAATAGTATTTATAAGAATATTAAGAAGTTGTCCAAAATCATATTCAGTATCAAGAATTCTTTTAGCACCTTCCCACATAATCTCTATATCGGCAGCTGTAAATTTGCGCTTGGTATAGCGATAAATAGTTATCTCTTTGAAAGCAAAATCTTCAATAGGCACCATTTTAGCTCTAGGTGGTTCTACTGAAAAAGCAGAGCCATCAAACCACATCATTGTGTGAGTATCTGTCCATCTACTTTTTTCACCAAATACTTCTTTTTGGGTTTTACGGATATAATGATATGCAATATGTAACCAAAATTCATAAAATTTCGGGTGTCCTGAAATATTGATGACATCACCAGGTCTTAAAATCTTTTTTAAGGTTTTAATAATTTTTTTGCTCTTTTTCATAATATATTACTCCTTTAATTCAAAATGTGGTAAATCTTTGAAAGTTTTCCAATTCCCGCCCCAGATAATATCTGGAACTTGATGTGTAACTAATAGTCCCAAAATTTTATACCAGTATTCAATTTCTTTATCCCATCTGAATTTCTTTAAAGTTTCATCCCAATATACAAAATCAACAGCCTTACCCAACTGATGTTTAGATAGTTTCTTTATACCATCACATTTGCTATGTCCTTTTTTAAATAATTTCTGTTGTCTTTTTGTTGTTCGGTAGGTTTCAAATAGTTTGAAAGGTAAATTGTGGTATCTTATTAAATTAAGTATCTGGATAGCCTTTTCCCGCATTTCTGGCACAAGTAAATCTAAACTTTTGTAAATTATCTCTTTTCTACCCATATTAAAAATCCTTTCAAAAAATTTTATAATCAATTTTAAAAATCTTTTCATCTAAAATTTCCCTTTCAGGATAAGTTTTAATACATATACACCTATCCCTATTACATTTGCGGATAGAAGCAGATAGATTATCCGAGTATGATTCTTTAATCTTTCTGCGTGCTTGATAATTGAGCCGTTGTGTTCCCCTACCTTATTTATAAGCCCTTTCAAATCAGCTTTAATTTCTGTTAAAATGTTTAGAATATTGTTATACTTTTCTTCTATTACAGCTTCTTGTTTTTCAAGTAAATTTAGTCTTTCTTGATAAGAGAGACCACTTTTTCTTTTCATTTTTCTATTTCCTTTCTCTCTTTACTGAATATTTTTTTTCTTATTTCATTAACATTTACTATTATCTTTTTAGCTTTTATATCGCAATTGGGGCATATTATATTTGAATAATCTATTTGTTCTTCTTTTTCTATAACCCCATAACTTGTAATCCCATTTATTTTACATTCAGGACAAATCCATTTATAAATATATTCATATTTCATGCTTTTTCTCCTATTGTAATAAATCTTACAGTTTTAGCAATTCTTGAGCCTGTATCTGCTTGATAACATCCTATTTTTAGATTATTGACACAAGTTTCCATACTTTCCGTGTTTCTATCAGAAAAATCTGTTTTAGCATAATTCCATATTTTAATATTATCTATTACTCCTTCATAATACCATATACTATTTCCTTGTAAAGAAGTCAAATATATTGTTCCACCAGTATTTGATTGTGAAGCAGGTGCTGATGTAGAGCTATATATTTCTTCGCCATCAAAATACATTTTAGCTATATCTGATGTTCCGCCAATTCCAGCTCGGTCAAATACAAAAGCAACATGGTGCAATTCTCCAGCATTAAAATTAATATTTGATGTAGAATAAAAAGTTATATTTCCACTTACATATATTCCGAATCCAAGAGCATTTGAATTATCATGGAAGCTCCAATACATTCTATTATCTGAGTTGTAATACCATACAAATAATGTGTTTTTGTGACCATTATCTACCTGTCCATTTGTTACATTAAAATCTGTTTTTATCCACATTTCTACAGTAAAATTATTAGGAGTGAAATCTGCTCCTGAAGCAGTAACATAATTTTGGTAATTGTTTGTATATATACCATTACCAAATTTACCTTCTTTATATGCTGATGTTCCAGTCCACGAAAAGTCTGCTCCTATTTCGCTGTTAGTTACTTCTGCATCTGAACCTAATTTATTCCATATAATACAGTTATCTGACGGTGAAGGTGGATATATAGATACATTATAATTACCAGAACCTGATGAATCTTCGGCATTACCTATAACTGCTATATTTTTATTTTTATACGATTGAGCTAATGTAGCTGTTACATCACCAGATGTAGATGATGTTTTACTTCCATATTGCACCAAAATATCTCCGATATAAAAATAGCCATATACATCATTAGTTTGAGTAACAGATGGTGCAGGAACTCGTTCTGATAAAGTTGAAATATTTGTATTGTTTGAAGCTATTGCAGATTGTATTTTTTCGTGTTCTTTGTCAAGCAAAGGAAATGTTCGCTCTATTGTTGTTTTTGCTTGTTCCCAATTGTGTTCAAGTGGTCTTTTAACTGATTGTCTATTATATTCTGCCATTTTAAATCAACTCCTTGCTAAAATTTTTTTATAAGCACGCTTTATACGCTCTTCTGGTGCAAGTTTTTGTTCTAATATTTGTGATGGTAAAATAGGATAAATATTCTGTTCTGGAACAGTTTGTTGAGATAAAGAAGGAACATTTTTTATTAATGCTATAAGTTTATCTACAGGTGTTTCCTTTTTAGCTGTTTTTTTATTCTTTTTCTCTCTTTTCAATTCCAAAAATTTTCTATATAAATCTGGTCGTGCCGAATAAGCTCGTCTTTTAGCTGCCTGCCTTATATTTGAGAAAAATTTCCTTAAAAAGTCTTCTTTTCTATCTTCATCTTTAATCTGTTGATAAGCTGGCCAGAAAAGCTTTATACGCTTTTTGAATTCATCTTGCATAAAGAATAATATTAACTGGTCTAATTCAGCAATTTTAGTTGAACGAGGCACAATATCATTTATTTCCAGTCCATATTTCAGCATCTCTTCTTGGATAGGTTCTAATTCCTGAATAGAAAGTCCTGTTAATTGTCTTAAATATGGTGTAGTTCTTTTAAGATATTTCTCTTTTTCACTTATAAGTGCTACCTTTCGTGGCAATAATTCTCTTAAAAGTGGTATATTTCTAATAATACGGCCAACTTGCCGTTTCAAAGGTGACCGAGTATAAGTATAAATATCACGATAAAATTTTTCTTCAGGTATAATACCTGAAAGCAAATCAATAAGTGTTCTAAATGGCACAGTAAAACCTGCAAGCCATTCACCTAAAACATCTAAAACAATTCTTGATGTAATTTTACCTGTTCTACCTGCTTTAGCTCTTAAAGCATCTATTATAAGCAATCCTGACCCAGCAAGTCTATTGACAGAAAGCAAAGCATCTGTCCAATCTCTACCTGAAATATTTTTTGTGCCGTGCAAAACCAATTCTGCAAAGAACATATATTGTGCAAATGGTGCAAATGGTCTTAAATCTATTACTTTAGTTTTGCCATCTTTATCAACAAATTTTACTTGATAATATTTGGGCCCTCTATATCTTTTGCTTCTTAAAAGCAAAGCATAAGCAAAAATGAGGCTTCCTATCAAAGCTTTGTTAAAAGTTTTGTATGCCTCTGTTTTCTCTGTTATATCAGGAGAGGCAAGTTTAGTTTTAAATGATTTAGAAAAAAGCCTTGCAAAACCTATAGGATTATAATTAACTATAAAATTCCAGATATTATAAGCAAATCGTGGGAAAGGAGCTACCAAAGTTAAAAATGGGAATTCACGATAAAGACGCATAATAGCTTGACCAACTCCCTTTTCAGGATATTTAGCGAAAGTTAAATCTAAAGCGTGATTAACTATTTTATCTCCAATTTCTTGTCTGTCAATGGAAGACAGCTCTTCTATTGAATTAGCACCTTTTTGAGTTACTAATGCTTCAGCTTTGGCAGCTGCAGATATGCGTCTGAAGAAATGTTCCTGTAAAGTATTTAAAGTATTAATAATTTTCACTAATTTATTGCCTAATACTAATGCTTGACCTGTTGTAGAAAGGAGTTTGGCTTTTTGGACAGGAAAATTATCTAAAAGTTTCTCTATCTCTTTGCGTCCTGTTGGAGATAATCCTTTAATAAAATTATGGATATTAGCAAACATTCCAGCATAAGCTTTTTTAGATGCAATAGTAGGATGTTTAATTTTAAGAAAGGCACCTACCATTGCATTTTCAACTGTATCCATAAAATAGCGTGCAAATTGGACTTCAGCGTTTCTGATAGCAGTCATTATCTGTCCTACTAACATTCCACGCCTTACATTATCAGCTTTGCGATATATTTCTTTGATTTTGTCCCATAAAGTGAGTTCTTTTTCATATTTTTTGAATTCTTTTGATAATTCTTTAATTTTGTTATACTCTTCTATAAGTTTATTAACTTTCTCTTTCTGTGCAGGATTTTCAGCTATTTGATTGAGTCTGTTGAGTAAAGATTCTGATATTTCTGTAGGATAATGTTTCTGGATAGTATTAATAATCTTTATTGCTTCTTTATTGCCTTTAAAAGCTTGTTTAATCTGTTGAAAATAAGGTTCAACTTGTTTCTTGAATTGGATATTAAACTGTTTAGCAAAATGTCCCAATTTCCCTAATCCTCGTCCCCATTCGGATATTTCGCTTCTAAACCATTTAGCAAACTGTTCTGTAGACAGTCCTGATTCTCTTAAAATAGCTGGCACATCTCCAAACTGAAATTCGCCTAATGCCAGTTTTTTAGTTAATCTTTTAAAAAGTCTGATAGAAGTATCAGTTAGAGTTGGGTCATCAGGATTATTAACTAAAACTTCAGTAGCATTTTTTATAACCTTATCAACAGCACCAGATTGCAAACCTGCTTTTTTGAATACACCAGAAATACCACCAGCTTCAACAGCTCCCTCTTTTATTTCAGGCATTTTATTTAAAATTTGGGTAGCAACTTTCAATTGCTGTTGAGGTTTAGAAACAATTTCTTTTGAAATCATTTCTTTAAATTCAATTGTTGGTTTTTCAGCAATAGCAGGAGCTTTAGGTTCAGGTAAAAGTTTGAGTAATCTATCAATTGGTTTCTCTTCAGTTGGTTTCTTCTCTATTACTGTTTTGGGTAATTTAATTTTTTTTGCTATTTTATTGTATTTAACTAATGTCTGATAAGCTTCTGTTATTTCTCTAAATTTTTCAATATTGCCTGTATTAGGCACATCTGGATGATAAATTTTAGCTAATTCTCTATATCGTTTTGTAACAGTATTTATATCAGTTTTTTTAACTCCTAAAGTTTTGGCAGCTTTTGGAATTATTTCTTTTTTTAATCTTATTCTTCCTTTGATAGTAGAGGCTAAAGCAGGGATACTGCTTATAATACCACCTATTATTATCCCTTCAGGAATAGAATATCCGATATTTTTTAAAACATCTTTCCATTCATAGTTTTCATCTTCTATTTTTTTTATTAATTCTGTAGCTGCTGTAGCAGTTGGAAAAACCATTCCACCTTCAACTATACCTGGTGTAATTTTGCTTAAAAATTCGCCTACTTTAGGAATTTTTGAAACAGCAGGTGCAACCTTACCAGCAATTTTAGCTGTTACAGGAGATAAGAAACTGCCTGCTAATGAAAAAGCTAATAACTGTCTTATATTTTCTCTTGCTTCTTTATCAGCAAGATAAGAAATTAATTCTTTTGTTTCTTCTATTTGTTCAGGTGATAATTTTTTTCTTGCCCGATAAAGTTCTAAAAGAGTAGTAGGTAAAGCTTGAGGTTCTTCTCGGGTAAGAGTTGGTGCTTGAGCTTCACCTGCTGGAATATTTGTAACTTTTAATGGAATAGTTGGTTTTTCAGGAGTTTCTTTTTCTCTAAATTTTTCAATAAGAGGTTCTATTTTTTGTGCTAATGTTGCTAAAAATCCTTTTTCTTTTTTCGTAGAAAATTCAGGAAATTGATTTTTGACATAATTTATTATCTGTTCGTCAGGATAGTTTTCTAATGCAGGATAGATATATCGCATATTATTAGGGTCAAGCAAGTATTCATATACTTTCTCTTTCGGATAATTTTTAGCTGCTGGATATTTAGTTATAAAATCTTCATATAAATTCATTGTGGAAACCCTGGTGGTAATTTTTCCATTTGAGTGACATCAATTCCATATCTTCTTAATAATCTTTTTCTTATATTTTCCATAGCTCTTTGTATTTTTATAGATGGATTTCTATTAAATTCCTGAATTAGCAAATTATATAATTGCAATTGTGCCTGAACAGTAGGTGGAATACGAGGTGCATATTGCTTTTTAGGTGGTTCAAATAATCCTAATAGTTGCAAGAATGACATAGGTGTTCGTTCTAATGGCAATGTTTCTAATGGAATTTCAGGCCCTTTAATAGGCACTTCTCTTGTTGGCAACTGTTCAACAGGGATAGGTTTGCTCTCTTCTAATGAAATAGGTTCTCTTATTGTAGCATAAGCTGTTGTAGGAATACCTGTTACTCCTCTTTCTTTTAATTTAGATACCAGAAACTGTCTTAATGCCTGCTGTTCCATTTCTTTTCTTTTCTCTGCTTTTCTTTCTTTTAAAAGTTCAAGGAAACTTCCTAATCTCTCAAGGAAACCTCCTAATGCTTCTAATGTCGTGCCGCCATAAGTTCTACCCCAAGTTGCAAATTTTGATGCCATTTTTATAATCCTCCTATTTTATTATTTATTATTATTGATAACCAGCAATGGTTTTAACTCGTGCAACATCAGTTAGATATTTCTGCATAGCACGACGCCAAGCTTCACGCTCACCTTCTCTTGCAAGTTGTGTAATTAATCTATCATAATCTTGTGCCATTCTGCGTGCATATCTGGACATAAGTTCTGTGCCTATTCCGCCTCGAGCTTGTCCTTGTAAAGCTAATAGATTGCGCTGTCCTAATAATTCTTTCTCTTGCATTTCTTTGACAGGTCTGAGTATATCAGCATAATCTTCTTCTCTGAATTGATAAGTAGGTTCTTGGAACGGTTTAAGATTAGACAAGAGATATTCTAAAGCAGCTTTCCTGCGTGCTTCTTTGTAAGCCATTTCTCTTTCCCACTGTTCTCGTGTCCATTCCAATTCCTTTTCTCTTGCTCGTTCTTCAGGTGATTCAAATAACCCTGTTCCATAACCTATTTCTGTTAATCCTTTCAAAAGACCACCTGCACCTATTAACCATATAGGGTCCATTTTTTAGCCTCCTTTTTTAAATTTCATTTATAGAATATAATTAGTAGTATCTTCTCTAAAAACAGTTTTATAAACTCGTGCTTTTATAGCAATACTACAAATTTCAAATGGGTCGCTTGTTACTGTTCCAGCATTTTTGATTTTAAATCTTATTACTCTACCTTTAACATTAGGTAATTTTTTGACATATCTATTCTTTGTGCTACCACTTATAGTTATACTGAATTTATTGCTATCGCTAAAATCTGCACCATCAACAGCCCAATAAATATCTATATCCCAATTACCTTTTCCTATATATTCAATAATAACTTCATCAAATACTTTATGTTCTGTAGGATAACCTAAATCAAGCCAAGCTGTTGTGAAATATTTTGTAATAGCATTTCCATTATCAGCATCAGTATTATTCAATTTATATACATAACCATCAAAATCGCCAGCATATAGGTATTCTATACCATCTTTTGTTACTTTTCCAAAAGAACAAATTGCTAAATCATAAGGCTTATATAAAGTATTAGTTTTAACATTATATATCCATACCTGATTATTAGTTGACCCAGATTCTGTCACTGCTAACCAATATTCGCCTGTCTCCTCAAAATATTTACCATAAGCATTCATAAGCAAAGTTTTATCAAGTGACGACCAGTCATCTTTAATTTTTTCTGATAATTGGATAACAACATTACTAGTTAAGAAACATATTCCTTTATCTTTATCAGCAAAAATTAATCCTTGTCGTCCTTGTATAGTAGCATAATCAGCTGTAAAACCTGATACACAACCAAACTCTCGTGTTATAAGATGTGTTGTTACAGAAATTAAATCATCTGTAATAGTAGGAATTGCATACCAGATACTATCTTCTTTGAAAATAATAAGATAATCTCCAAGTGGTTTAAGTCCTGTAATAATAGTTTTCTCATTTGCTCCAATTGGTGTATAGTATTCTAATGACCAATCATTCTGGTCTAAAGAATTAGTCCAGTATAGATACGAAGGATTATTATAATCACCTGCACCCCATAAAATATCTTTGAATTGGACTAAATATTTGAATGTTGGAACAAGATTATTAGTTGTAGGAATAACATCACCTTCTGAACCGTCAGCAACATCATCTGTATAAGTAGTAGAGAAATTGCCATCGCTATCTTTTTCTATATCATCAATATATTTAAATTCTGACCAAGTATCACCGCTTTTCTTAGCTCTGTAAATTAGAATTCTTGTAATATCCTCTTTTAGACCTGTCATAAAATTAGTAGATGGCACAGGTATATTTGTCAATTCTATATTCTGGTTATTTACAGTAACCTCATTACTTTCAA
>Ga0164318_10007104_pt1 | contig 10861 bp, 8 predicted proteins | sample GuaBasSedimGuay9_FD_113734 | JGI IMG/M metagenome (GOLD analysis project Ga0164318, IMG submission 113734) | Subseafloor sediment microbial communities from Guaymas Basin, Gulf of California, Mexico - Guay9, Core 4571-4, 0-3 cm | ecosystem: Environmental > Aquatic > Marine > Hydrothermal vents >...
ATATGAATAAATGGAAACAGGAGCCGTATACGAGGTCCGTACGTACGGTTCTGTGAGAGGGATAAATAAGGTGGTCATTCCACCTTATTTACCCTACTCGATATGCACAGATTAACCGGGTGGGAGGGTTCAGCCTCCTGCTCTGGTATACTTTACTGTTGTTTTTCTGCCTGTGAGTTTTTCCTGTTTTGCATAAGGGGGACAGCAAAGGATGCAACTGCAAGGATAAGCAGAATAACACTTACCGGACGGGTGATGAATACCCTGTACCCTCCCATAAGAACGGCACGTCTGAAGTTGGTTTCGGCAAGTTTCCCGAGTACCATACCCAAAACAATGGGAGCGGCGGGAAATCCGTATTTTTTAAGCAGCCATCCGGCAATTCCAAATCCTATACATGATGCAACATCGAAGAATGAGTAGTGTACTGCAAAACTTCCAATGATTGATATTGCGAGAATAGACGGCAGAAGGACTTTTTTGGGTATTATTGTAACCTTGATCCAGAGTTTGCTCCCCCAGAGACCGAGTACCAGCATAACAGCATTTGCAACAAGAAGTGCTGCAAAGAGGGAATATACGATATCAGGTCTTTCTACAAACAGAAGAGGCCCGGGATTGATATCGTGGATCATAAGGGCCCCAATCAGGACTGCTGTCGTTGCACTTCCGGGAATCCCAAGGGCAAGAAGGGGAACCAGGGCTCCGCCTACTGAGCTTGAATTAGCTGCCTCTGCCGCTGCAACCCCTTCAGGATTTCCTTTTCCGAATGTTTCCGGGTGCTTGCTGCTCTTCTTTGCAACATCATAAGATAAAAACGCAGCAATAGTAGCACCTGCTCCCGGGAAAATACCGATGAGGGTACCCAGAATCGATGACCGGAGAATGGTGAATTTCAGCTTCCAGTAGTCCAGGAATTTAGGCCAATTTGCTTTTTCAAATTTTGCTTCAACCCCTTTCTCCAGTTTATATTCTTCCATTCTGGAAAAAACCTCGCTTAAGGCGAATAAGCCTATAAGAGCGGGAACCAGAGCAAAACCGTCAAAAAGCTTGTAGTTGCCAAAGGTAAACCGCTGTACACCGGATATGGGATCAATACCGACTGTATTGATTAAAAGTCCCAACAGCGCTGCAATAAAGGCTTTTGCCCAGTTTTTACCGCCAAGAGAAGCAACAGTAGCCAGCCCGAATATTGCAAGTGCAAAGTACTCTGCCGGATGCAGTTTAACAGCAAGCCGTGCCAGCGGTACAGAGAAGAAAATAAGGATGATAGTTCCAATTATTCCTCCCACTGTGGATGCAATAAGCGATGTTCCCAGTCCAACACCCGGTTTACCCATTTTTGTCAGGGGATATCCGTCAAAGGAAGTTACCACTGCCGAGGGTGTCCCGGGGGTATTAATTGTTACTGCAGTAATGGAACCTCCGTAATTTGCGGCAATGTATATTGAACCGAGAAGAATAAGCGAAATTTGCGGAGATAACTTGTATGTAAAAGGAACAAGCAGTGCAACGCCCATGGAAGGGGATAGCCCGGGCATTGCTCCGGCAAGAATACCAAGTATAACTCCAACAACGATGGCAACTGCAGGCTGAATTCCTGCCAGATAACCGAAACCTGTTATCAGGTTAGAAAGTAAATCCATAATTTAAGACTCCTTAGCCGAAGATCCAGCTTATCAATTTCCCCTGCGGAAGAGGAACGTATAACAATTTGTAAAATGCAAGATACGAAAAAACCAGCCATCCCGCGGTCAGAGAAATCATTACTTTCCAGTTCCTGTAAGTGAGATAGTACATTCCGCCGATGAGAAACAGGACAGTTGAGATATAATAACCGAGGTACTGCATAATTATCAGATAGAGAATGGTGAAAAGAATGTAGGTGATTGTAACTTTTATGTTTCCCCACTCGGGATCCTTTTCCTCATGTCCCAACAGGGCTTTTACCAGCAGTATAATACTGAATGCAAATATTCCGATAATCCACAAAAGAGGTACAACTTCCGGACCGACTGTATTAGCTGAACCCTTTTTAAACCCCAGAAGGATAATCAAAAAAACAAATGCTATTTCCATGAATAGTACCGGAAAGGTTATCCTTCCGGTATACTCTTTTTTTGAAGACCGCCTTGCAAGAAAAATTACAACTCCCAGAACTGCAATCATTATACCCAACAAGAGGGCAAGTCCGGGACCTTTTCCGAGAAATTTTACTACTTCCATTGTATTTCCTGTATGTTAGATAGAAAGATAAGACAAGTCAAAGAGCAAGTCTGTCATAGACTTGCCCTTTGTTTTTGAAAATAGATGGAGCTTACTTACCGAAAGCTTCCAGGTATCCCTTGTAGTCTTCTGCCACAATCTTGTTGAACTTATCCTTTGTATAATGAACAAGTTTGTTCCCCTTGGGAGCATAGGTAGCAATCCAGTCTTCGTCTTTGCTTACTTTTTCAAAGAGGTCATCGTACCATGCAATAACAGCATCGGTGGTACCTTTCTTTACGGCAAAACCTCTCCAGATGATCTCGTTTTCTACTCCAAGTACACCAAGCTCCTTGAATGTAGGTACATCGGGGAACTGCGGAAGCCTCTCATCGAGACATACAGCAGCAACGCTGAAATCAGGTTTTCCGATTATCTCCCCGGGATTACCGGTATAGGTTACACCCTGCTTTCCAAGAAGAGCGGCTTTCGCTTTTCCGCCGCTGGCAAAGGGTACCCAGGTAGCTTTGATGCCTGCAGCCTTCCAGATCCTCTCTGCTGTTACATTGTCAAGTCCTCCGGCAGCGGGACCGAGCCAGAGCTGTTTTCCGTCTTTGGCTTTCGCATCGGCAACAACCTGTTCCCAGGTAACAATATCTGTTTTATTATTGGTAATAACACATTCAGGATCAATTTGCATCATGGCGATCCAGTCAAATTCCTCTGTGGGGTTCATCTCAGAGGCTCCGGCAATCTTGCTTATGTTGGATTTTGTAACGTACATAAGTGTGTATCCGTCCGCGGGAATGCTTTTTACGTATTCCATTGCAACAATACCGCCTGCTCCGGCCTTGTTCTCTACTACGAAGGTCGCATCTGTGTACTTGGATGCAATGTCAACAAACTTTCTGGAAAGAATATCTCCAGCTCCGCCTGCTCCGGTGTAAACTATGAGGTGAATTGGTTTTGTTGGAAAACTTGCTTCAGCTCCCTCACCATTACCGTTGGCGAACAAAGAGACGGATAGCATTGCAACGAGTAAAACTGCAATCACTAATTTTTTCATGATAAGCTCCTTAAAATAATTATACATGTGTGATGAGTAAAAGTATACTCTCACTGGATAAAATATCAATATCCAAACTCATAGTGTATTATTTTTTTGTCTATGTAAAATTAAATTTTATTATGGAAACTATTAAAAAGTTTGATGAGTTGAAAAGCGCTTATTTGTTGACAGTTCCCCTCTTTTGAGGGAGGATTATTGTAGATTATGATAGAAGGAGTAAAAGAATGGAAAGTGTTCTTAATAAATTTTTGCAGGATGCCAGGTTTGGGCTGGGTGCTAATCAAAAGACTACGGTAGTACTGGGGAATGAAGCAGCGGACCTGGATTCCATGGCCTCTGCAGTTACCTATGCATACTTTTTAAAAAGAAAGGGGTTAGCCGAGAATCCTGTTCCTGTTATTAATATCCCCATAAACGATTTCAAGCTGAGGACTGAAGCGGTATTTCTGTTTAAAGAAGCCGGAGTTGATCCAGCAAATCTCATTTCCGTTGATGATGTTGATCTGGATGCTCTTTACGGGAAGGGAAATCTTGCCCTTATTCTTACCGACCACAACAAGATAGGTGCTCATCAGGAGAAGTACAAAGATGCTGTGGCTGGTATTCTGGACCATCATGCGGATGACGGCGACTATCCTGCGGGGATCGATACCGATATAAGACCGGTGGGCTCCGCCTGTACTCTGGTAGCTGAAAGATACCTGAATACGGGAGAGGATCTTCTCGATGATTCAATTGCAACTCTTCTGTTGGGAACGATTCTTCTTGATACCGTTAATCTCGATGTTCAGGCAGGAAGGGTTAAGCCGGAGGATGAAAAAGCAGCTCTTGCCTTGATTGGGAAGAAAGGGATTGACAGAGAAGGTTTGTTTGAGAAACTTCAGTTTGAAAAGTTTAATGTATCTTCTCTGGGGAGCTACGACTTATTAAGAAAAGATTACAAAGAGTGGAATCTCGGCGGGAAAATGTGCGGTATCGGTTCAGTTTTAATGCCTGTCAGTGATTGGTTCAAAAAGGACAGAGCTATAGTCGCTTCTTTTGAGAAGTATAGAAACGAACGATCACTTGATGTGCTTCTTGCAATGAATGCTTTCACGGACCCTGAATTTACACGGAATCTTGTTGTATATGTGCCTGATTCCGGTTTGCGGAAAAAACTTGTTGCCTTCCTTGAGAATTCCGATCTGGGACTGGAACGGCTGGACACTTCCGGGATAAAGGATCCAGAAAAGATCGATGCCTACAACCAGAAAAACCTGGGAATATCCCGGAAAAAACTTCAGCCCATGCTTAAGGATTTTTTTGATTAATGCAAATTAAGGATGAACTACAGAGGCTGTCCGTCGGGGCAGTCTTTTTCTTCTACAAAGAAATCGTAAAATGCTTTCTGACTTGGAGAAAGTTCCTTGTTTTTATGATAAATAATCTGGATGTATCTGTAAAAAGGATAATCGGATATAGGCAGGGTTTTTATCCATCCTGATTCTGCTTCTTTTTTTATCTCCAGATAGCTAAAAAATGCTATTCCCAGATTCTTTTCAATCATTGTTTTGATCATTGACTTGTTGTCTATTTCATATGCAATGGTGTAGGGAATGTTAAGCCGGTGAAACAGTTTGTCGATGGCCTGCCTTGATACAGTGTTTTTTAAGGATACTATCAGCGGAAGGTTTGAAAGTTCCTTAACTGTTACCGAATTTTTTTGAGCAAGGGGATGGCTGTTACTGACAGCAACTACAATATTGTCCTTATGGACCGTTTCCCCTTTAAAATCATTCTCTGATATTTCCGGTAAGCTGTTACCCACTATTCCCAAGTCAACTTTATTTGTTTTTACAAGGTCGGTGATTAACGCTGACTTCTTTGCTGTTACAGAGATGCTGACTTTAGGATACTGCTCAAGAAATCTGGATAGACAATCAGGGATGAGTCTTGCTCCCGGCAGTTCACTAACCCCTACCTTTACCGAACCCTCCCCCGCTTTTTTCAGTACGTTAACTGCAAGATGGGATTCGTCTACAAGGTCCAGAATATTTTTAACAAAGGGGATAAGCATTTCTCCCGACTGGGTTAAACGGATATTCCTGCCGATTCTGTCGAAAAGTTTGGTTTTATATTCGCTTTCAAGATCTTTTATCTGGGTACTGACTGCAGGCTGGGTCAGGTAAAGTGCTTCAGCTGCCCTGGAAAAACTGCCCATCTTCGCTACGGTATAAAACGATTTAAGTTTGTATAGATCCATGTGTACTGCCCTGAAGCATTTTAACGTATAATTATTATTTATGAAAGTAATAATTTAATTTAATTAGACTAAAAGTTCTATTCAATCTATGATAGAATCCTCTTTACAAATAATACTTTTTAGGAGAGCGATATGGATCTGTTTTTTCAACATGCCAGAAAGATAGAAGGCAACATTGACAAGTATCTTGACAACATTACCAAGGCTATTCTTACCTTTGAACAGGGAGTGAAAGAATACTTTAACGGGAATATGGATCTTTTTGAAGACAAGTACAAGGAAGCATGTGATTTGGAAAGTGCAAGCGACGAACTGAGAAGAGATATCAAGTATACATTGTACAGAGATTTACTGATCCCGGATGCACGGGGAGATGTGTTGGGACTTCTGGAAACTTTGGATGACGTTATCGATGTAACCGAAGAGGTTTTAAGAGAGTTTTCAATTGAGAAGCCTGCTGAACTTGGAGAATTCAAGGAAGATTTTCTGTCCTTGACCGAAATGTCTGTAAAAACTGCAAAAGAGCTTGTTTCTGCATCAAGATCCTTTTTTAGAGAAATCTCTCAGGTCCATGATTTTATTACCCAGGTTCACTACTGGGAGCATGAAGCGGACAAGGTTGAAGAACGGATAAAGAGAAAAGCTTTTTCTTCGGAAAAACTGGATAAACTCAGCGTAAAGGTTCAGGTCCGCTATTTTGCAGAGAGGATTTCACTTCTGGCGGATACTGCTGAGGATGTTGCTGAAAGGCTGGATGTATACACAATAAAGAGAAGCATCTAAAGGAGCCGATGAATGGGAACAACACTACTTTTTTTAACCAGCGGTTTGTTTCTTGGCTGGTCATTGGGAGCAAATGATGCTGCCAATGTCTGGGGAACTGCCGTTGGGACCCGTATGGTCAAATTTAAGCAGGCGGCTCTTGTCTGCAGTATATTTATAATTTTAGGCGCTGTTGTCAGCGGAGCGGGAGCCTCCCATACCCTTGGGAAACTGGGGGCAATCGGAACACTGGCAGGAGCCTTCACGGTAGCATTGTCAGCAGCCCTATCGGTGTACTGGATGACAAAACTTGCTCTTCCTGTTTCTACTACCCAGGCAATTGTAGGTGCTATTCTTGGGTGGAATCTCTTTTCCGGAACTGCTATTAACGGAAAAGCATTGTTGAAGGTTATCGGGACCTGGGTCTTTTCTCCGGTTCTGACAGCACTTTTTGCCTTTATTCTTTATTTTATTGTAACTGCCTTTATGAAAAAGGTTAAAATCCATTTAATTCGTCTGGACGGTTATACAAGGGCTCTTTTGCTCATTGCAGGTGCCTTTGGATCCTACAGCCTTGGAGCAAACAACATTGGAAACGTCATGGGAGTATTTATTAAAAGTGCAGAAAGCGCTTTTCCTTCATTTTCTTTCGGTTCGCTCTATACCTTCAGCGGTGTGCAGCAGCTTTTCCTTCTCGGGGGAATTGCAATTGCGGTGGGAGTCTTCACTTATTCTAAACGGGTAATGATGACAGTGGGAACAAGCATCTACCAGCTTTCCCCTATAACTGCATTTATTGTGGTTTTGTCCAGCTCAATCGTACTTTTTCTGTTTGCATCCCAGGGGCTTAAGGCTTTTCTTGTTGGGCATCATTTACCGTCGTTTCCCCTGGTTCCGGTGTCGAGTTCACAATCAATAGTCGGCGGTGTTATCGGTATAGGTCTTGCAAAGGGGGGACGGAATCTCAATTTAGGGATTCTGGGAAGGATAAGCCTGGGGTGGATTGCTACTCCGGTTATTGGAGCTGTGGTAGCCTTCTTTGCCCTTTTTGTGGTGCAGAATGTTTTTGGACAGGTTGTCTTTTAAATATTATTTATAACATAAGGAGTTAGACATGGCTAAAATGGAAATTGGGGTTCAGTCGGACCCGAGATTTGAGTTCAGGACCTTCGGAAGAGCTTTTGACGAAGCTGCTTTCAGAATGGCACGGTTATCTGTTCCTGTTCCTGAGAAAGTTTGGGAGCGTCATTCAGAAGAGATCTACATTGTTTCTGCTACCAATGATGTTAACAACACAAAAATCCGTAACGGGAAAATGGATATTAAAACCTTTGTCCAGGAAAAAGAGGGGCTGGAACAGTGGAATCCCCTTATGAAAGGCGAATTTCCTATTTCCAAAAAGGTTCTTGAGGAAGAAGTATTTCCTGCCTTCCAGGTAGAGATGCCCGCACTGGACAAGGATTCCTATACCCTTGATGAGTTTATTGCCATGGTTAAGGCCCACAAAGATCTCCAGGCAGTAAAGGTTGAAAAACAGAGATACGGTTACTCTGTTAATGAAACCATTTGTGAAGTAGCAAACGTATGGATTAATGGTGCCAAGGTTGTAACCATCAATTCAGAGTCTACGGTAATAGCCGACATTCTTAAAACTCTAAAAGATGTAGGTCTTGAAGGAACTGAAAACATCAATTACCTTCAGGCTATTAAGCGGGTGATTGGAATGATTGATAAACCTTTAAGTAATTAAAGATCTCTTATAAAAAAAGGGCTGTTCCGTTAAGGATCAGCCCTTTTTAGTTTGACCTGCGCAGCGGGCAAACCTGATAATTAATCGTTATTTGACCTGGATCCCTTTAAAGGAGCTGACCAAAGTCTTTAAGAAATTTCATCCTTCTCTTGGCATCCTGAGCAGCTTCTTCGTAAAGTTTTTCGGCTTCGTCGGGTGCAGTTCTTTGCAGTGCTGTATACCGACGTTCGCCCTTAATGTATTCTTTATAATCCATTTTGGGCTCTTTTGTTTCCCAGGTAAACCGCTTTCCTTCCTCCGCCAGAGGATTGAATCTATACAACGGCCAGTAACCTGCTTCAACAGCACGTTTTTCTTCTGACTGGGACTGACTCATATCAAACCCGTGAGCAATACATGGTGAATAAGCTATAATTATTGAAGGTCCGGGATAACTTTCCGCTTCCATCATGGCTTTTTGCGTTTGGGCTCTATTTGCTCCCATTGCTATAGAGGCAACATAAACATACCCGTAACTCATACACATCAGGCCGAGGTTCTTTTTGGGAAGTCTCATCCCTGCATTGGCAAACTTTGCTACTGCTGATATTGGTGTTGATTTAGAGGCCTGTCCTCCTGTGTTGGAGTAAACTTCTGTGTCGAGAACGAGGATATTTACATTCTTGCCGGAGGCTACAACGTGATCCAGTCCGCCGTAACCGATATCATAAGCCCATCCGTCACCGCCGATGATCCAAACACTCTTGTCCACAAAGTAGTCTTTCAATTCAACAAGTTTTGCAAGGATCTCTTTCTTTTCACCGGAAGCGGAGGGAAGCTCTTTTACAAGGAGTTCTCCTGTGGCGTTCTGTGCTGCTACTGCTTCCTGCCCTTTGACATCCCATAACTCAAGGTTTCTCTTTATTGCCGATTCAAGTTCAGCAGAAGTTCCTGCAGCAAGGAGTTTGTCAATATAGATTTTCAACTGTTCCCTGTTACTGTCAACGGCAAGTCTCATTCCGAGGCCGTACTCTGCATTGTCTTCAAAGAGGGAGTTCCCCCATGCAGGACCGCGTCCCTCTTTAGATGTACAGTAAGGAATTGTAGGAAACGTTCCGCCGTAGATTGAGGAACATCCTGTTGCATTGGCAGCTATCATGTTGTCACCGTAAAGCTGGGATACAAGTTTTACATACGGGGTTTCACCGCATCCTGCACAGGCACCGGAGAATTCAAAGAGCGGTTTCTTGAACTGAGTTCCTTTGTAAGTTGTTTCTTTTATACCGTCCAGCACGTTGTCGGGGAGAGCATCGAAGAAGGTTGCATTTTCGATTTCTCCTTTGTCTCTCTCTTCCTGTATTGGTTTCATAACAAGAGATTTTTCTTTGGAAGGACATACGTCTACACATACGCCGCAGGCCTGGCAGTCTTCGGTGTAAACCTGAATCTTGAAAGCAAGATCTCTGTCGTTCTTGGTATTTGATTTAAGAGTTTTAAATGTTGAAGGTGCGTCTTTTAGATCTTCAGGAGCAATCTGTTTTGCTCTTATGGCTGCATGGGGACATGCCATGGAACACTGGTTACACTGAATACAGTTTTCTGATATCCAGTGGGGTACGTATGCAGCAACACCTCTTTTCTCCAAAGCAGTTGTTCCCAGCGGAAGCGTACCGTCAAAGGACATCTTTGATACAGGGATGTCATCTCCCTTCAGGTGCATGCTTGGAAGAACAATGTCCTTGGCAAAATCAGAAGCATCATCCGGAATAAGTTTTGGAGGTTCATATGCTTTTTCAGCTGAATCGGGGATAATTACTTCTTCTACTGCTGCAGATGCTCCGTCTACAGCTGCCCAGTTCATATCTACAATATCCTGACCTTTTTTGATAAAAGATTTATGGATGTAGTCTTTTATGAGTTTTATAGCCTGATCTTCAGGGATGATTCCCGAGATTTTAAAGAAAGCAGCCTGCATAACGGTATTGATCTTCATACCCAGTCCTGCTTCTTCGGCAATCTTTAATGCATTAATGTTGTAGAACTTTATCTTTTTCCTACGTATTGTATCCTGAATCTCTTTTGTAAGATGGTTAAAAACTTCTGATGTAGGAATGATTGAGTTAAGCAGGAATGTGCCGCCTTCCTTCAGGGGACCAAGCATATCATACCGGCCGATGTATGCCTGGTTATGGCATGCTACAAAGTCTGCTGCATCAATAAGCCAGGGCATGTTTACTGAACTGTCTCCGAATCGGAGGTGGGAAATGGTAATACCTCCGGATTTCTTCGAATCGTAAACAAAATATGCTTGTGCATTCTTGTCTGTATTACCACCGATTATTTTGATTGAATTCTTTGCAGCTCCTACGGTACCGTCTGCACCGAGTCCCCAGAACATGCAGCTCACAACATCTTTCGGTGTTACATCTATTTCCTCTTTAACTTTCAGAGAAAGGTTTGTTACGTCATCATTAATACCAACGGTAAAATTGTGGGTGGCTTTGTCGTCAAGATGATCAAAAACAGCTTTTACATGGCTTGGGGTAAATTCTTTGCTGGAAAGTCCATATCGGCCGCCTATAATTTTTATATCTTTCCCTGCAAGAGATGCAACTACATCGAGAAAAAGCGGTTCACCGATAGCACCGGGTTCTTTGGTTCTGTCAAGAACGGCAATTTTTTTACACGATGCAGGAACTACAGAAGCAAGAGCTTCAACAGAGAAGGGTCTGTACAGCCGTACCTTTATGGCACCAACCTTTTCTCCCCTTGCAGTAAGGTAATCAACGGTTTGTTCTATGGTATCGCATGCGCTTCCCATGGCAACTATTACTTTTTCAGCATCAGGAGCACC
>Ga0164318_10007105_pt1 | contig 10860 bp, 16 predicted proteins | sample GuaBasSedimGuay9_FD_113734 | JGI IMG/M metagenome (GOLD analysis project Ga0164318, IMG submission 113734) | Subseafloor sediment microbial communities from Guaymas Basin, Gulf of California, Mexico - Guay9, Core 4571-4, 0-3 cm | ecosystem: Environmental > Aquatic > Marine > Hydrothermal vents...
ATCGGAAGACTTCATGGTATACTCCATAAGCCTGCCACAGAATCGTAAATCCGGTGCGCCACTATCGCCTCGATTAATGTATTATGTCTGCTATGACGCATATCAGGACAAAACATATCAACAGCCCTGCAATCACGCTACTGGCCACCATAAAAAGCGCATCCTGCGTCGATAAATTGCGTGAGTGCTTGACTGCGAATACCCATATAGCAACACTCCACAAAAAGAGGAGTAAGCTGATGATGGCGATTACATATATTATGAATTGGGGAAGCGATGCGAGGAGCGGCAGGAGTGTGTATATGATTACGGTGTTGAAGATCGCAGAAAGGATATGCGGTACGAAACCATATCCGGTAAACTCGAGCACTCGTTTGAACGACCCAACCCCTCCGATGAGGGCCGAGAGCGCATAGAATGCACCCGTACACAGGAACCACCAGATAAACGGTGCGACGAGTCCCATGACGAGCGCTGCCGCTGTTGTGTGGAAGTAATATAACAGATCAGCGATTGCCGGGATGACGGCTGTGATCAGCACGATCACGAATGGCGCCAACAGGTTCGAGTCCCTTTCGGATAGTTCAGCAAAGAACCAGTCCGGGTTTGTTATGAGAACTTTTCCGGAATATATGGATTGCAGCACCCGTGACATCAGCATTTTCCCTATAATCGTAATTACACCATGATAACTATACTGTACATGAGATATACCGCCACAGGCAAGACAACCGTGACCGTCGCGGTTCGTCTCGAGATAGCACACGCATGTTTGACCCCGAATATCCATATAACAGCACTCCACAGCAAAAAAAGGATCCCGGCTATGTCAGACGCCTTCATAAGCGGATTCTGCATCAGCGTTTGCTTCAGGAGTTGGGGCTCGATTGCAGAGAAGTCGATACCCGGATACGCAAGCCAGACCGCAGCAAGTCCGATGACCGGTGCGATGATGGCAGGGATGAAACCGTATCCCGTAAACTCTAAAATCCGTCTGAACGAGCCAACTCCCCTAAGCAGCGTCGAGAGTGCATAGAATACACCGGCATAAAGAATCCACGAGACTGACAGTATGACAAACCCCCCGATAACGCCAATTGCCACAGAGATTGCTGTAAACGGCACCGCAGCCCCGGAGGGTGGGGGTGTCGTCACACCGTTCACCGCCGCGATGTAGATGCCTGTGGTGATGGCTGCCAGAAGCACGATTGCGGCTGGTATCCTCAGGTTAGGGTCTCTTCCTGATAGTTCACCAAAGAACCGATCCGGGTTTGTCAGCGGGTTTGTCATGGTAATCGCTATCTGATTGATTGCTCTTGCGTAGGTATATGAGTTACTGCACTACTCCTGGTTCTACCAAATCCTCCGGGGAATCACGGATGAAGAGCTTTTATCGCCACGCCAAAGAAGTCCGCGATGCCGCCTCATTCATACCGGAGCGCACCAAGAGGCTTTAACCTCGACGCCTTCCATGCCGGGTACAGTCCACCGAGCAGTCCTGTCGCTACACCAAAAACCCATCCCAAGGGTAATGTAGAGAAGGCTCGACGGTGCAAACAAATAAGATATATCTTTCAAAATAATACTATTGATAATAAACCCTCCCGCAAAACTCATAGCCCCGCCGACCAGACTCCAAAAAACTCCAAGAATCACAGTCTCGAGCAGAAACATCGTCATGATCTCCTTTCTTGATGCACCGATTGCCTTCATGATCCCTATCTCCTTTGTGCGCTCCATTGTGCGCTCCATTGTGGACATGAGCATCACGTTGAGGATGCTAACACCAGCAACGACCAGCGATATCGCGCCGATCCCCATGAGAAACTTGGAGATATGACCAAAGAACTCGTTTGCCCCTTCAAGTATCACATTCATCGCCATAACCGTCACGACCTCTTCCCGTCTGTTGAACCGGTTCTCAATCTCATCTCATAGCCACATCGAGATACTGTACAGCAGATATAATCCCACAGGCACGCCAACTGTGATCAGTGCGTTCTTTGTCGAGATATTTCGTGCATGCTTGACTGCGAATATCCATATATTTGCGCTCCACAACGTGAGAAAGGTTCCGATGACCGCGGATGCCTGCATCGTTGGGTTATTCAGGAGTGTTTGCTGAAAGAGTTCCGGATTCTCAACCGAGAACTCGATTGTTGGAAGCACAGTCACCAGCACAACAAGTCCGATAATTGCCCCAAGGATCAATGGGATGAATCCGTATCCAATGAACTCGAGACACCGTTTGAACGAGCCCTCTCCACTGAAAAACATCGAGATCACATAGAATACACCGGCATACAAGAACCACATAATAAACTGCACGATGAGCCCTCCGATGGCACCGATCGCTGCACCGATTCCAGCGAATGCTGCCGCTTCTTCTGGGAGTGTGGATGTTATCGCACTTGCCGCCATCGCAGCGGATATGGCTGCAATGATGGCTGTAACCAGCACGATTGCGAATGGCGTCAACAGTTTCGTGTCTTTTGCGGACAGTTCGGCAAAGAACCTGTCCGGGTTTGTCAGAACGTTTGTCATATCAAGCACCTCTTTTATACGGACCGACCTTTTGATCGACCTGTGTGAACTTACGTAAGTGTGCAGAGATACTTAAATCTTTCGATTGATCGGAATACTCCGTAGTATAATTCAGGATCCTGCCATAGAATCGTAAATCAGGTGCGCCACTTGTCGCCCTGATTAATTCACTATGTCTGACAGAGTGTATGCCAGACCCCATATCAGCAACCATCCCACAACTATGCTGCCGGCCACCGTGGAAAGCGCATCCCGCATCGGTATATTGCGTGCGTGCTTTACTGCGAATATCCATATAGCAACACCCCACAACACGATGAGTAAGTTGATGATGGCGATCGCATACATCGTGAATTGGGGAAGTGATGCGAGGGGCGGCAGGAGTATGGGCAGTAGCATGGCATTGAGGATCGCGGAAGGGATTTGCGGGATGAAACCATATCCTGTAAACTCGAGTACCCGTTTGAACGGACCAACCCCTCCGACGAAGGTCGAGAGCGCACAGAGTGCACCCGCACACAGGAACCACCAGATAAACGGTGCGACGAGTCCTACTGCGATCTCTGCCGCTGCTGCACCAAAACGCTAGCACATCATCGCGGCGGAAACGGCTGAGACGATGGCTACGATCAGCACGATCGCGAATGGCACCAACAGTTACGGGTCTCTTTGGGACAGTTCGACAAAGAACCGGTCCGGGTTTGTCATGGTGATCACCATCTGATTGATTGCTCTTGCGCAGGTATATGAGTTACTGCACTACCCCTGGTTCTACCAAATCCTCTGGGGAATCACGGATGAAGAGCTTTTATCGCCACGCCAAAGAAGTCCGCGATGCCGCCTCATTCATACCGGAGCGCACCAAGAGGCTTTAACCTCGACGCCTTCCATGCCGGGTACCGTCCACCGAGCAGTCCTGTCGCTACACCAAAACCTCATCCCAAGGATAATGTAGAGAAGGCTCGACGGTGCAAACAAATAAAATATATCTTTCAAAATAATACTATTGATAATAAACCCTCCCGCAAAACTCATAGCCCCTCCGACCAGACTCCCAAAATGGTCAATCCCGCCAAGAATAAGCCTGAGATTAAGAATAGAATTATAGTAGCATTGTTCTGTAGAATTGCAAGGGTTGTTGGACTGTCTTCTAAGATAAGTGTATTTTCAAGCGAGCTAAAAACATCTAAGTTAGATGGGTTTATGTTGAAGAAATGGAGTAAAAGGCATCCTGACATAAAGCCAATGAGGTAGATCATAGTTGAAAATGTAAGCAGGAATATATTGCGCTGAAAAAGGCTATTTGGCTTCCACATCTTATAAAAAGCCTCTGCCATCTGTGCATAACCATCCGCTATTCGCGCTTAGAGTTCCAACCATATTTCATATACCAGATAAACAGATAGACCCCGCTCCCCGATATCATAGCAAATGCCGCAAGTAGAAACACATCATAGGTCTCGTTGAACTTTGTAGTTAAGTAAAAAAACTCCCATATATGGCAGTGCAAAAAATAGGACACGGATCAGAAAATTAAGGATATCTATTTCATTTGTTTCTCTATCTTGTTTCCCTATACTGGATATCCACCCCATGGTTATCCCACATAATGCTCCAAGTACGATGGACAGGATGGCTACATAAGCTGGTAATTTGGCTGTAGGATAGAAGACGATGATGCCCACAATGCCAATGGTTATGAAAGTTGTCACTGCTGCAAATTTATAAAATTCCCTTGGAGTTAAGTATTGTGTCATATTGTGCCTCCTCATTTGCTAAAAAATTAAAGGGAAAATATTCCCCTTAATTGGTTACAAACCTATTCCAGCACCCACTGAAGTTCCTACGCCCGGTCCAAACGCCGTACCAAAAGCAGCACCCATTACTGTTGCATGGTACAGTCCACCAAAGACTATTACTGCCGTCGATTGCCAACTAGCGCCTTGGGATGACATATATGTAGCACCTGCCCACCAGCAATTGGCGTCGTCAACTACCGCGCCTGGCAACATCGCAACACTCATCAGTGCTATCACTGAGAGCAGGGTCAATGCAGCCACAGTCCGATCTTCTTTCGTTATATGTCTCATCTTCTGTTGATACCTCTTTGTTGTCCTTGTCAACTGCTACATTTCATACGTGAAAAGGGTAAAATTGTGATAAGGTAGCTATATTTAATACTATATAAATATTTCGTTCGATCGATCTTCACAGGAATCTTATATCTGAAAGCCTCCATGTTGCTCCCGCCGATCAACTCGAACCGAAGAACGTGCGTACCATCCGACGCACCTTCTTCTGCTTTGATCTCGTAGACGAAACTGGCGTGGTCAGATGGTCCGATAGCTCTACTGAGGTGTGGGCACCGCTTGTTACTGCGATCGCACTATCCGTATCGTGCCCAAGAGATATACTTGCAATGTACGTTCATGTCAAACGCCCCCATTTAGCGTTGCATAATAGAATTGCAAATCCAATACCTGATATGCGCACAATCATTTGTCTTGCCCTCCACGTGATTCACTGGTATCGGATCAGTTTTGGTTCTGTGAACTTCCGGGATTTTCGTATGTGAACAATTCCTCAATTGTCACACCGAAGAAGTCCGCGAGTTTGAATGCGAGTTCGAGCGATGGATTGTACCGCTGCTTCTCGATTGCGTTTATAGTCTGGCGGGTTACGCCAAGTTTTTCAGCGAGATTCTCCTGGGTCAGGTCATGCATCGCCCGGAAGACCTTGAGTCTGTTCTTCATGACACCCCTCGCCGGATGTAGTAGAGGCGGGACGCAACAAATGTGAACATCCCGACGATGAATATCAGTTCGAGAACATCACGGACATATATAATATCCGGGAAATAGTGATGTACATACATCAAGATCGCCATGACGCCTATCACAGCCCAGAATGCATTAAAACCTGCTTTTTCATTAATTCTCAGATACATCTCATCCGCTGGAATCTCCGTCTTGCGTTTGGTCGCCCAGTAGATGCCGATAAAGACCAGCATCAAGCCAGAGAATGTGATACCTGCTCCAAGAAATTCGAGACCTTCTGCCGTAAACAAGACGATTCCAAGCAGCATAATTGCAGAGCCCCAGATGAAATGTGGTTTGCTTCGTTTCAGACTCATCTCACCACCTTACATCCTCCACTCGTAATACTGCCTCGCTACAATCAGTACGATCCAGCCGCAGCAGAGTGCCAATAACAGCGTCTCATCAAAAACCCCGACTTCGAGATATCCCTTAATCAGATATGCCAGTAAAAACACCGAAAGAGCGATGAAACCAACAGTTGCACTTCTTTCGTTGAGAATCGCCCCCCTCTCATCGGTTGAGTATGCGATCCCACGCCCCCGCTGGCCTGTATTCTCGTCAATTCGCATGAAAAGAACCACGCTTATAAAGATTCCGATGGCAAGAAGAAGGCTAAATATAGATAGCGTAACATCGATCTCGAGGTATCTGAGAATACCAACAAACAGTCCTGCAATCAGAAATCCAAGCAATATCGAAGCTAATTTCCTGAATGGGTTTTCGAATATTGACCCAAAGAGTGCGTAGGCGATGGCAATCCCGGTCAGGGCACCTGCCGCGCTGGGGATGATGCTGCCGTTGTTGTTCATGGGACTTACAAACGTGTGAATGAAGAGCACGAATATGAACGCCGCAAGAGCCGTCAATACCATCGTTGTGACATTTTTCTTCTGTTTCATTGCTACATTCTCCGCCTGTAGTATACATAGAACCCGAGATAGCAGCACAGCATTAGGCAGATAAGCACCCCTACACCGTCACCGACCTCTTCTCCACTCATCGCACCGATTACCGGGTGGTGATAGCGGTTCAGCAGCCAGAATATCAGCAGTCCGACCGCAGTCAATCTGAATGCGGTGCTCGTTGCCCTTCTATATATCTCCATTGTCCGTTCGTCGAATGACCCGGCCCTATATCGTCGTTTCGCGCTGAAGAGTATGATCATCGCGATGACAACGCCGATCAATCCAATGAATTCGGTTGATGTGAGCAGCTCGACGATCATGCCCCCAACTGCGAGTGCGGTCGCTGTCAAGTGCCAGATCATGAACATTCGTTTGTTGTTGGTATTATCAGGCATTTTGTAATACCTCTATGCTCTGCCATCGTCCGCATGTTCCTGCAGGTGCTACTTCGACCGCGGACATCATGATCGGCAGGATATTTGTTGCACCGCGGAGGTGGCTTGCGATTTAGTTCTGTCATCTCTTCAGATACCCCGGAATATCCCTTAGCCTGATCTTCTTCCCTGACATCAGAATCGCGTTCCGAAATATCCTTGCCGAGAGTCTGATCACCACGATGACGGAGATTGCAAGTATCAGGAGGCTTGCTGCGATCTCGTAGACCGGAATACCTGTTAGCGTGATCCGCATCAGTGTTGTCGCGGGTGCCGTATAGGGTATGTACGTCAGAACCCTTGCGATGACTGAATCCGGTGCAGCGATGATTACACCGAGCAGCATTATTGGCAAAATCCCCAGCATCGTAAATATCATCGCGCCCTGCTGCGCGTCTTTCATGGTGCTTGCTGGTGCCGCAACACATGCCATCGATCCTGCGAAGAGGAGATAACCCAAGATAAAATATGGGATTGCAAGGATCATTATCAGGGAGACTTGAATCTCCTGAAATATTGCTGCTAACGATGTTGACGATACTACCAGTATCCCCAAGCAGATCCAGACACAAATTTGCAGGAGTCCGGCAGAGCCAAACCCAATAAGCTTTCCTGTGAGAAGTTCTTCAGGAGACAGTGAGGAAAGCAGGATCTCGACTGTCTTGTTCTCCTTTTCCGCAACGATTCCCTGCATCAGATACCCCGAGGTTGTCATTATCGAGAGCATCATCAGAATTGCGACCGCATAAGGTATTAAAAACCGGACCTCCTGCTTCTCCTCAACCTCCCCATTCTCGTCTAAGGTGATCTGCTCCACCTCCGCCGGGCATCTGATCCGGTCAACCAGTGTTTCGTCCACATCCGAGTCGCGCAGAAGGTTGTCGATTAGAAACGTCTCTACCAAACCGGTCGGGGCTGAACTGAAGAATCCGCCTGTTGAGTACAGGACAACTCTTCCGGTTTCGAGATAATCTGGTGGGATTGTGATAAATGATTTTATCTCGCTATTCAGAAGTGCGTTCTCCGCATCCCCGATATCTTCAAACCTGGTGAATATCCCATCCGGTTGCAGGATCCCGGTCTCGTCCACAAAACCAATGTTTCGCGGGGAATCGGTGGCTATCTGCATGACGTAGCCTGAAGTGAACATCACTGGCAGGAGGATTACTAACGGCAGGATCAAAGTCAGGATGAAACCCTTCGTCTTAACAGTCGCCAGAAACTCATGTTTTGCGACGACGAGTGTTTTACGCAACATTCGCCACCTCAATGAAGATCTCGTTTAACGACGGCGATTTCATCTCAAATCTTCTCAGTTTTACAGATTCCATCAGATTCCTGAGAACATCCTGCGGGTCAGTTCCCCTTTCCAGGTCCAGTTCAGCGTATCTTCCATAATCCTCAATCCCTGTTACGCCGTCGATTGGTTTCAGGTCGCCCTCGTACTCCACAACCATGACCGGGGATTCCCTGTAACCGGCTTTTATCTGGTCGAGTGTGCCGTAGAGCACTTTTTCACCATGGTTGATCATCAGAATCCGGTCGCACATCCGCTCTGCCTGATCCATCTGGTGCGTGCTCAGTATGATCGTCTTCCCATCGCGCTTCAAATCGAGCATGATATCCTTCACAATCTTCGTATTGACCGGATCGAGTCCGGAGAATGGCTCATCCAGAATCAGGATGTCGGGGTCATGGATGAATGCGGAAGCGAGCTGGATCTTCTGTTGCATCCCCTTGCTCAGGTCGCTCACCCGCCTCTTTCTGTAATCGATGAGGTCGACCTTCTCCAGCCAGAAATCGATCCGGTCATCGGGTTTTTTGACGTTTTTGAGATTTGCAAAGTACTTCAGGCATTCAAAAACTGTTATTTTCTGGTAAAGCCCCCTCTCTTCCGGAAGGTAACCAATCCTCTCCTTGAAAGCCTCATCAAACACTTTTCCAAACATTTTCACAGACCCATGATCGGATTTAATGATGTCAAGGATTATCCTTATCATCGTGGTCTTTCCCGCTCCGTTCGGTCCGAGTAATCCGAATATCTCCCCACTTTCGATATGGAAACTGAGATCATCAAGAATTGTCTTCGTGCCAAAGCTCTTTGTCAGGTGCAGAACCTCCAGAACCGGTTCATCCGTTTGCCCCACCTGCGCACCCGCGATTACAGCCGCTGCTGTCTGCCAGATCGTGAACATTCTCTTGTTGTTTGTGTTACCGGGCATTTTGTAATGTTCCTGTGTCTTTATGTAAAGTATTAGTTACAATTAAGATATAAAGCGTTCTACCAACCACCGGATAACGACTTTACTTCAGACTATGGCATACAAAAAATGTAACTACTCAGGCACCCAAAACCACTATTGAGTGACTTCACTATGCAGGAACTATCCGGGACATGGGGCATACTGCAACCAACAGGGAATTTAAACGCAGAGTACGTAGAGGGGCGCAGAGGGAAAATAAACGGTTAAGTGCTCCGCGTTCCATGATTATGTAGAGGGGATAAAAGGGTTGGATGTACGTGGCATCCTGCTATTCGGGTCGGTTGCCAGAAATGATGCGAAAGAGCACAGTGATGTGGATATGCTCGTGATCGCATCCGGACTGCCGGATATAAAGGAAAGATATGGATTTATAACCATCAAAAAACCCTCCAGAATCGAGGATATCTGGATGACTCCGGATGAACTTATCGAGATGGTCGATGCCAAGACCGGGTTTGTGGTGGATGCGCTGCTTGAGGGGAAGATCTTACTGGACGATGGGACGATCAACGATGCGAGAAGTCGGTTGGTGGATTCTTTGAAGCGATTGAATGCAAAGAAGTTGAAACACGGCTGGTTTATACCGGGGGACAATCTGCGAGCAATAATGTCTTTTGATTGAATGTGGGGCGGATAACGAAGTATATGGTGGCTTAATACACCGCTAACGCTTTTTGATGTGTGTAATCACGTTGCCACTGGATTTGGCAATAACAATAAATATGCCATACCACAAATAACAACCTTATGAAGACGATTACTGCAACAGTTCCTGATCGCTCTGGTCTGGAGTTTGAGTATCTACTCAAGATTGGTGCATATCATAATGAGGGGGAAGTGCTAAAAGACGCACTCCGGCAACTCCTCCTCTCCAGACCCGGATATCGTATCGATATCGCGGTCAAATTGTATGCCGACGATAAAATTTCACTGGGCAAGGCTGCCGAACTTGCCGGAATATCTTTTGATGAGATGAAAGAGGTTTTGATGCAACGTGGCATCAAACCCAAACTCGGTACCAGAACGATCTCGGAAGCACTGGATGAAATAGATGTACTAAAGGATATATGATGAATATTATCCTCAACACCACCGTTCTATCGAATTTTGCATCGGTAGGTGAATTAGATCTGATTAAAAGATTGTTTGGGGTGGTGTATACGACTCATGAAGTACATGAAGAGATTTTACGAGGAATATCCCGAGGATATCAGTATCTTGAAGATGTCGATCACGAAATGTCTTTTGATGAGACTGGCTGGTTGCGGGTCGTTGCAATACGCTCACCTACGGAACATCAGTCGATGAACGATCTTTTGAAGCGTCTCGGGATGGGTGAGTCGTCCTGCATCGCGATAGCAAAAAGCCGCACAATGATTTTTATGAGTGATGATCGAATTGCAAGACGTATCGCAAATGAGATGGGCGTCTCAATATCAGGAACCATTGGGATACTGGTGAGATGTGTGAATAAAGATATAATATCTTTTTTGGAAGGAACTAGTATTCTTATAGAAATGATACAGAAAGGATATATGTCGCCGGTTGATAGTCTGGAAGCGATTGCATCTCCTGACTGATGGATTGCAGAGTCACTTTGGTGATAGTGACGTTTTTTCAAACGTCAAAAAGATCAGAGTTTCGGGCACAACACCCAATACCTTGGCAGGCATATATGGAAACATGTCGTTACACACCAACCAGCATCCTCACGAGATCACTCCCGACTTTCATCCCATGCAACCTCCTGCCGCGGGCATCTCGTCAAACGCTGAGACCGAATCAGTCCCGTGTCCATGAATCGCACTCAGATTGCCAGATATCTTTGCGAAGTAAGCCCAAAGCTCGTGTTATATGTAGTTATAGCTGCAATTATGAATTTTATATTGTGGTC
>Ga0164318_10007106_pt1 | contig 10860 bp, 9 predicted proteins | sample GuaBasSedimGuay9_FD_113734 | JGI IMG/M metagenome (GOLD analysis project Ga0164318, IMG submission 113734) | Subseafloor sediment microbial communities from Guaymas Basin, Gulf of California, Mexico - Guay9, Core 4571-4, 0-3 cm | ecosystem: Environmental > Aquatic > Marine > Hydrothermal vents >...
ATAATCCTCGTGTATTTTCCTCTTCTTCCAAAGGTTTCCTCTTGCTCATCGAACCATATCTTACCATAAACTCTTTGATCTTCCAACTCGGCATAATGCCCAGCTAAGTATTTTAACAGCGAGATAAAAGTAGACTTGCTTAAATTTTTATAACAATAACTTCTCCTTATCAAAGCAAGTGCTTCATTAACGTGCCATTTTTTTGTTAGAGCCATGCCAACAACGTGCTGAGCAAGGATATCCAAGCAGTTTTTTGGAATCGAAATTTTGTCGAGCTTTCTCTGAGTTGCGCATTTCAGCATTACGCTGCATTCTACTAAATCATCTCTATCGAGCACAATTATTCTTCCTTTCGCAACGTCTTTGAATTTATGTCCACTCCTACCTATTCTCTGCACAGCTCTTGTAACGCTCTTGGGCGAGCCTATTTGCACCACTAAGTCAATGTAACCAATATCTATTCCAAGCTCGAGCGAGGTAGAGGAAACCACTGCCTTTAACTCGCCTTTTTTCAACCTATCCTCCACGTCCAGCCTAATCTCTCTTGAGAGCGAGCCGTGATGTGCTCCTATGGTTGCATCTGTATATTTATCCTTCCATTTTTCTTTAAGATGGTAAACTACTCTTTCTGTGCCGCTTCTCGTGTTCGTGAATATTAGCGTAGTCCTGTGCTTGGAGATTAGCTCGTCAAGCAATTCGTAAAGCTTTTGATTAAGCTCTTCCGCCGAGCAGTGTATTAAGTCTTCTACGGGTGAGATAACCTTTAGATCATAAGGCTTATACCACGTAACATCTATTATTTTACAATGCCTGTTGCTCCCAACGAGATATCTTGCAGCTTCTTCGAGAGGGTGCAAAGTAGCGCCTAAACCAATTCTCTGAAAGCTTTCCCCTGTTATTTCTTCAAGTCTTTCTAAGCTTAAGCTGAGATGAACTCCTCTCTTGTTAGAAGCAAGCTCATGGATTTCGTCTATGATTACCCATCTAAGGCTTTTAAGCTTTTCAATGAATTTCGGAGCATTAAGCAAAATAGCCAAGCTTTCTGGCGTCGTTATTAATATATGGGGAGGAAGCTTGAGTTGCCTTTGCTTTTCGCTCGGTGTTACATCTCCAGTTCTTACCGCAATCCTTATCTCTGGCAATTCTATTCCTTTTTTCCTTGCGATTTCCCTTATTTCTCTAAGTGGAACTTCGAGGTTCTTTCTAACATCGTTGTCTAAAGCTTTCAAAGGCGAGACATATATACAATAAACCTCATCTTTAAGCAAGCCTTCCTCGCCAAGCTTAAAAAGTTCGCTTAGGATAGACATAAACCCGGCAAGGGTTTTTCCCGAACCAGTAGGGGCTGCGATTATAACATTATATCCTTGAGAAATGAGCTTGAAAGAGAATCTTTGAGGTGGAGTAAGCTCCTTAAAGCTTGAGACGAACCACTCCCTTACATACTCTTCCAAGCAGGCTAAGCTTTCTTCTTCTGTAAAGGGTTCTCTTACCCATTCTATCATCTTTTAAAGAAACCCAAATTAACATCTCCAGAACGTTTTTATTTTAGGTTTTTAATATTACTCAAATAAATGTACGTAACTTTATGTGGAGCGGCAAGAACGGTTACGGGTTCCTGTTTTTTACTTGAGGTAGAAGATAAAAAAATTTTGATAGATTGTGGAATGTTTCAAGGGAAAGTGGAGCATCTGAATTCTCTTCCTTTCCCATTTAAACCTCATAAAATAGATGCTTTAATACTTACTCATGCACATTTAGACCATGTAGGTAGGGTGCCAAAACTCGTTAAGGAAGGATTTAAGGGGGATATCATAGCAACTAAAGCCACTTTTGATTTAGCCAGAATAATCCTGATAGATAGTGCAAAAATACAAGAAGAAGAAACAGAGAAGGGCGAAAGAGACTCCCCTCTATATAGTATAGAAGATGTGGAAAGGAGCTTTAAGAGATTTAATACTTGGGTAAATTATAATGAAGATATAAAAATAGGAAAAATTAAGATAAAATTTAAAGATGCTGGGCACATATTGGGGTCTTCTTTTTTAGAAATTCAAACAAAAGATAAAAAGATAACTTTTTCAGGGGATCTAGGAAATAAAGGCAAGCCTATTGTTAGAGATCCAGAAGAACCGAGCAAAACACATTATTTATTTCTCGAGTCTACTTATGGAGATAGAAATCATAGGAGTATAGAAGAATCTGTGGCAGAACTTAGGGAAGCCATCTTAACGACATTTGAAAGAGGGGGAAATGTTATAATTCCATCTTTTGCCTTAGAAAGAACTCAAGATATATTGTATTTTCTTAGAAAGATCTATGAAAAAAATATACTTTCTAGGTGTAGGGTGTTTGTTGATAGTCCATTAGCAACAAGCGCTACTCAAATTTTTCTAAACCATCCAGAGTGCTTTGATAGTGAAACTCTAAAGATTTTTATGCAGAAAGATCCCTTCGACTTTCCATACCTTAAGTTCACTAGAAAGGTTGCAGAATCCAAGGAGATAAACCATATTGAAAGTAGGGCTATCATAATTGCTGGAGCGGGAATGTGTACTGGAGGGAGGATACTCCATCATTTAAAGCATAATATTGAGAGAGAAGAGTGTAGTATAATCTTTATTGGTTTTCAAGCTGAAGGAACTTTGGGTAGGGAGATAGTTGATGGGGCTAAGATAGTAAAAATACTTGGGGGGGAATATAAAGTTAAAGCGAAAATTTATACAATCAATGGGTTTTCTGCCCATGCAGACCAGCACCAGCTAATTGAGTGGGCAAAAAAAGCAGATCCTTTAAAAATTTTTTTAGTACACGGGGAAGAAAAAAAATCTAAAGTACTAAAAAGTAAGCTTAAAGAGTGTTATATCCCAAGAATGATGGAGAAAATAACATTACCTTGAAAGAAAATAACCCGCTGCAATTGCTAATAGGATGCCAATCGCATTTTCAAGGCTGAGTTTCTCTTTCAGTATAATCATTCCAAGTATTACGGTAACTGCAGGATATAGTGCCGTAAGGGGAACAATTACGCTTGCTTTACTTTTTTCAAGGAGCATCAGAAAACCCAGAGAACCAGCAACTGAGAAAAAGCAAGCAAGAAAAACTATTAAAGATCCGGCATTTAGCTCTAATGGAATGTTCATCTTTATCAGATATAGAATTATGAGTATTTCAAATCCGAGATAGGCTATTCCACTCCAAAAGAGAGCTCTCCATATCCCAAGCTTCATTATACCTACTTTAAACAAAAAACCCCACATTCCCCATAGGAGTATTACCAATACAGCCAGAAGTTTTTGCATTTTCTCACTTTTAAGGTTATATGAGGGGGTAGAATTTTTTCGCCTCGTTTAGTTCTTCTATTTTTATTCCAGCTTTTATTATCTCTTTTTCTTCCATGCCTCTTTTTAACATTTCTCTTATAGTTTCGTACACTTCCCATGGAAAAATAACCCACGCAGAGGTTTCGCGTATATATATGTCGGGTGTGAAAATGGAATGAGGTTTTTTAACTAGTGTGGCAGTAAATATTTCTTTTACTTCTTGCCGTTTTAGGTATTCTAATACTGCTACGAGACTCTTCCCCGTGTCTGCAATATCATCTATTACGAGGATTTTTTTTGGTTTTTTAGATAGAGTAGAATAAACAATTTCTGGTTTTTTCGCCGTTTTTCCGATGGTCTCATAGAATTTTGTTCTTATCGCATGTAGATTATCGTTATTTATCATATCCGAGATAAGTCTCGCGGGTATCATCCCGCCCCTTGCTATTCCTAAGATTGCATCAAATTTTCTTTTTTCTTTAACTATATTCCACGCAATTTTCCTACAGTCGGCATATATATCGTCCCAAGTTAGTCTTATATAGTCCATAATCGAAAGAAATAAATATAAAATGTTTTATATAAAGGTTAGCATGAAAAAAATAGCTCTCTTGTTACTGATTTCTCTGGTGGTTCTCTCTTCTGCAGATCTCTATGAGGATCTAGAAAAAAAAGTAGATAAATATAATGAGAACGTTGGTAAGGTACCAGTCATATTCAAGAAGATATTTGCAAACCAGCGTGTTAATGCATATATCAGTATGAATGATGGTTCAGAGCTTATTATAGGGGTTGTTATAGATAATAATATGAGAATAACAGAATTTACTAAGGGAGGAATTAAAAATCCAACGCTTATAGTGAGAACGGATGAGAAAACGGTAAATGATATAATGAATTCAGATTCTCCAGGAAAAGATGCAGTTAAGGCTTTAGAAGACGGAAGGATAAAGATAGAAGCTGTCGGTTTTGTTAACAAAATTAAGTTTGCATTTGTTAAGTTCTCTATCAAACTCTTAAAGCTGTTTGGCAAGTTATGAAAGCTTTGGTAGTAGCAAGCACGAGACCAGAGGTCATAAAATTAGCACCAGTGCTCAGAGAGTTAGAAAAAAAGAAGATTGAGTATAGGTTTATCACTACTGGGCAACACTACGATCGCATGCTATTTGACAAGTTTATTGAGGAGCTTGAGCTTAGAAAACCAGACTACAACATCGAAGTTGGGTCTGGTACGCAGGCCTATCAAACTTCTCAAGCTCTGCTCGAGCTTGAACGGGTCTTCCTAAAAGAAAATCCAAATGTTGTGATAGTGCAAGGAGATACGAACTCGACGCTAAGCTCTGCTTTGGCTGCGGTTAAGCTTCATATTCCAGTAGCTCACGTTGAAGCCGGGCTAAGAAGCTTTGATAAGAGAATGCCCGAAGAAATCAATAGAATTATCGCAGACCATTGCTCAATGCTTCTTTTTGCCCCAACGGAGAAAGCCGCTTTAAATCTAATAGCCGAGGGGATATTTCCCGAGAAGGTATTCATAGTTGGAAATACAATCGTAGATGCGGTGCTCCAAAATATCGAAATAGCAAGAAGAAAATCCTCAATAAAGGAGAAGGACTACATTTTATTAACTTTGCACAGAGCAGAGAACGTTGATAACAAGAAAATTCTTGAGAATATTGTTGATGCTTTGATAAGTATAAACGAAAAAATAATTTTTCCTGTGCATCCAAGAACAAAGAAGAGACTCGAAGAATTTAAGCTTCTCCAGAAGCTTAAGGATAGCAATATCAAAATCATCGATCCCCTTGGTTATTTAGATTTTCTTCTTTTGCTAAGCAATGCAAAACTTGTCCTAACAGACAGCGGAGGCGTGCAAGAAGAGGCGATTATTTTGCACGTGCCTTGCGTTACTCTTAGAACCACTACAGAGAGACCAGAGACCATAGAAGCTGGAGGAAATGTTTTGGCAGGCGTTGAGAAAGAAGGCATCGTTAAAACCTTAAATTTTCTGCTCTCCGGCGGAGAGCAATATGCAAAAATGAAGAAGGCAAAAAATCCATTTGGAGATGGAAAATCTGGAGAGAGGATAGTGAGTATAATCCTCGATAAATATGAGAAAGGTGAGCTCGTCTTTGAGGAGACTAAAATTTTGAAAGGCTGGAGAAGGGAGATAATAAAAGTAAATGAAGAACTCGAAGGAAAAGAAATAAAAGAGCTTGATTTCAAGGTTTTAAGAATAATAGATGGTAAAGAAATTAGATTTCCCTACGGAAATCTGAGATTGAAAAAAGGTCAGCTTATTGAGATATTTAAAATCCTCTGAAATTTCTCTATTAATTTGTCGTTTTTTGCTATCTCATTAAGGAATTCAGAAGGTCTATCCGTATCTGGGAGCTTTATCAGCACGTCTTGGAGATTCTCACTTATTGCTATCTCGAATAGCGCATCTATCTCTCCATCGCTAAGGGAGTTAAGTCCCTCTCTAAGCATCGCATGTATTTCAAGCTCTTTTCCAATTTCTTCTTTCCATTTGTCTTCGTATTCTTTTTTTAGGAATTTTTTACTGAAATTTTCATTTTCTAATGCTTTAATACATGCATTTGCTAGGATATTAGCACATATTCCGCCAGTAACTACCCCTCCTCCTGTGGATGCCTTATTTTGGGCGCAGGCATCTCCAACTATTGCAACCCTATCTCTAACGCATTCGCTTGGATAGTCTGTCGGGATAAAACCCCTAGCAATTTCGAGGAAGCTTTTTCCCTTTATTTTCCTATTGGCTATAGAATTCTCACGGATGAATTTCATAAGATAGTACCAAGGGTCCCCCCTCTCTACCCCTATGCCTATCTCGCAAGTTTCTCCTCTGTGCAATAACCAAGCATAGAAACCCTTGGCATACTTATTTGTAAAGTACATTTCAGCGATATCTTCATCTATTTCAGCTTTGTCTATTTCTACTCTGCAAGCTGAAACAAATCTATTATAACTTTTAAATCCCAGATTTTTTGAAATCCTACGCTTAATTCCTTCAGCTAATACCAAAATTTTGGATTTTATTATATTGTGGTGTAAACCTTCAGTTTTTAATTTTGCTTCGTTATCTATCTTGGCTTTTACAGCTATAGTTTTAAATTTAAAATCAACTCCAGATTTTGCAGCTTCTCTTGCTAGAAATTTGTCAAAAAGCTTTTTTTCTACGACAAAGGCTCTATCTTTATTTGAATGAGCTGTTATCGTTTTTCCAGATGGGGAAAAAAATCTCCCCCCACGTATTACATTTAGTATTAGGGCATCTTCAAGTTTTAATCCGAGTTTTTTTATTCCTCTTACACTATATAAGGCAGAGCACTTTGTTTCTATTCCAACATCTTGTTTTGCTTCTATTACGCACACTCTATATCCTTGCTCTGCTATTTTTTGGCTTACTATCAAACCACAAACTCCGGCTCCAACAACAGTAACATCATAATAATCCATAAAAAAAGAAATTAAATGAGGTGAAATAAAAATGTTGTGTCATGGAGTACAAACAAGTTATTCTAGTAAGAGAAGACTTAGGTATGAGCATTGGAAAAACTTGTGCTCAAGTTGCACACGCCTCTCTCTCTTCCGCCGAGCTTACCCTCAAAGAAAAGCGAGAGTGGTATGAAGCTTGGAAGAAAGAAGGACAAAAGAAAGTAATTCTGAAAGTAAAGGATGAACACGAACTTAAAAAATTTTATAAGTTGGCTAAGGATAGTGGATTACCATGCTATTTGGTTGTAGATAGAGGATTGACAGAGCTTCCACCTAACACTATAACGGCACTTGGTATAGGGCCCGCTCCAAATAAAAAAATAGACAAAATAACTGGAAGGTTGAAATTACTATGATAGACAAATGTAATGCATGTTTTGGTAAAGGGGAGATTATTGAAAACGGTAAAAAGAAGACATGTGAAATATGTAAAGGAGTTGGTAAACTTGTCTACTGCGAGCTTTGTAACGCTCCAATTTCCCCACCACCTCAAGTGATACCCGTATGTGCGAAGTGTGAAAATGAGAAAAAAGTAGTTTATCAGCTGGATAGCGTATCTACGATTGAGGACTTGGTTGTGGGAAAGCGATATCTTGGGACTGTAAGAGAAATACAAAGTTTTGGATATTTTATAAGTCTAAATGAAAATATAAGAGGGCTTTTACATATTAAAAATACAAAAAGAAGATTAAAATTAAATGAAGAGGTAGTTGTTTTGGTGTCCAATGTTATTGGTAATAGAATAGAACTGAAACATGTTGAAATAGACGAATATACTTTATTTCCATTTAAAAAATTTATAAATCGGAGTAAAATATCTGAAATAGATGAAAGTACAATAGGTAAACTTGTAAAAGTTCAAGGTATGGTCGTTCAAGTTAGGATTACTTCTGGACCAACAATTTTTACAATAATTGATGAAACTTCGAGTATAGAGGCTATTGCATATAGAAAAGGGATGAGGGCATTTCCCAACATAAATGTAGATGATATCGTTACTATAGTTGGGGAAGTATCAACTAGATTAGGAAGCATTAGAATAGAGATAAAAGAAATAGAAAAACTTTATGGAAAAGAATTTTTGAAAGTTAAAGGTAGATTAGATAGAGCAATAGAAGAGAAAGCTAAGCCAGATAAAATTGAATTCTTAATTCAAAATGATATACTCGAAAAACTCAGGGTAAAGCTTGAATTAGCAGCAAAAGAAATAAAAAAGGCCATATATACCGGTGTTCCAATAATAATTCGACATCATGCAGATGCAGATGGGTTTGTAGGTGGAATAGCACTAGAACAAGCAATTTTACCTATTTTAAAGGAGTGGAGTCCCGATTTAGAAGCAGAATGGCATCTATTTAGAAGATCTCCAAGTAAAGCCCCTTTCTATGAAATGGAAGATGCAGTAAGAGACTTATACTTTGCGCATGAAGATATGCGAAGATTTGGACAGAAAATGCCTCTACTAGTACTCGTAGATAATGGCTCTACAAGAGAAGATATCCCCTCGCTTAAAAAATTTCGGATATACAACTCAAAGATAATAGTAATAGACCATCATTATCCGGGAGAGGTGATTAAAGGGAAAGTAGAAGTAGACGAGTTTGTAGATGTGCATATCAACCCATATCTCGTTGGAGGGGATTATACATTAACTGCTGGATGTTTGGCATGCGAATTGGCTAGGATGATAAATCCCAGCATTACCCCGATAATAGAGCATTTACCAGCAGTTGCATGCATAGCAGATAGAGTAGATTTAGAGTATATAAATCTTGCAAAAGAAAAAGGGATAGATGAGGAGCATTTAAAGAAAATAGCAGAAGCGATAGATTTTGAGGCTTTTTATCTTAGATTTATGGACGGAAAAACACTAATAGAAGATTTGTTAGGTTTAGGTAGATTAGATAGACACAGAAAACTTGTAGAGCATATCTACAATGAGGCAATGAAAATGCAAAATAGACAGCTTAGAGCATGCTTACCCAACGTTAGAACTGTAATACTAAAAAATGGAATAGTTTTGAATACGATAGATCTAGAAAAACACGCACATAAATTCACATACCCCCCTCCAGGAAAAACATGCGGGTTGGTTCATGATGTTAAGGTAAGAGAATATGAGGGCAAGCCATTGGTAACATTGGGTTATGGAACAGATTTCTCAATTTTAAGGGCGACTGATGAAGTTGCACAGATGTATGGATTTAATTTGAATAATATAGTAGAAGAACTACAGAGAGAACTTCCAGAGGCGGGAGTAGACGGAGGGGGGCATGAGGTAGCGGGATCTATAAAATTTGTCGAGGGTTATAGAAAGCAAGTCCTTGAGAGGTTTGCAGAAAAGATAGCGAGGTTAAAAAGAAATAATGTTGAAAAGGATTAAAAAAACTTTTAAGATGCTTTCCTGCCAAATCTGACATTAATTTCTTAATAAAGTTTTCAAAACTTTAATTTTCCTATATTCGGGTTTGCAGAAAAGATGGCGAAACTAAAAAATTTTTCAATCTGCCAAGCTAAAATAAATTATATGGAGCTTAGAGATAGGGTAAAAGAGATCTATGATTTTGTGGATGAAAACTTATACTACAATGTCAAAGACATCGAGATAAAGGGTAAGAAGTTCAACTCCACCTTGCTTTTTTCTATATTAACTTGCTGTTTACCCGGTAAACAACTTGTAGTTGGAGAGCCTGGTATGGGGAAGACCACATCGTCTGAGCATTTGGCATGCCTTTTCTATTCTCTTCCCCTTGAGTTGATTTGGAGCTCTGTGGTGCATGGAAATCCTGAGCAAACTGAAGAAAAGATTGTGGGAAGACCCGACTTGGGAAAGCTCAATGAAGGAAAAGAAGAGGTTATATGGTCTGCATTTGCTCAACTTCCTGTTAAAATAGTCGATGAAATAAATAGGCTACCTCCTTCAAAGCAGGATTTATTACTTGACAGCGTTGATCGTGGAATATGGAGTTATTTGAACGAGGTTATAATCAATGAAGAAAACTGCTTCTTTGCCACAGCAAATTACACAGAAACTACGGGCTTTGAGCTTACTCCAAGAATGCTTGATAGGTTTGATATAATTGTCGAGTCTAAGCATCCGGGAGCTATACTTTCCTATGAGGTTATAGAAAGCAGAGAAATTGAAAAAAAGCTGAGAAATCCAACGCTTGCTAGAAGAGCTATAGAAATTCTGAATAGTAAGCTTGAGTATGAGAATAAAATGAGCAAAATTGAAGAAATTTCCAATGAATATAGCGATTTAATCAATGAAAAACTTGGGATATCTCCGATAAAGAAAAAAGAAAGAATTAAACTCAGAGAGGAGATTTATAAGCTTGAGATGGACAAAGATGCTGAAGCTTTCTCTATTGTTTTATTAGCCGAGCTTTCCTTCTGCAGAAGATATGGGCAGAAGAGAACGAACGAAGAATGCTTAAAAGGATGCCACTATAGCGAATATCTATGCTATAGATTGAAAAGCTGCATATCAAATAGGTTTCCTCAATCTTTAATAAGTTATTCAAAAGCTTTGGCATGGTTTTTAGGAGATAGCCAAGCCGACATAGAACATGTTATAACGATAGCTCCTTATGCTCTCGCACATAGGTTAAGGTGGAGAGAGGATTACTACATGGGAATTTTAAAGGACGAGCGAAGCGATTTTATAGAGCTTTATCTCGCAAAACTTTGCGTTAATGAGGTTCTTAAAAGATATAGGGAGCAGAGCAGCAGAATAAAGCTTGCATTTAAGCAAGCGGCAGAAGCTTTGGAAGGAAATAAAAACGAGCTTTTAAGCGGAGACCACCCGATATATGAGGAGATAAGGAGGGTGGTGAAAAATTACTAAGCCAAGAATATTCAAAAAATTCACAAACTTCAAACCAGAGGGTAGAAGAATAAGAATAAGTAAGCTAAGTGGAGCAGAGGATATCTTGCTCTGCTATGAAGAATGGCTCGAGGAAATCAAAGATAAAGTTTATCCCGAAGAATGCTATTCCATTGCAGAAGAGCTAATAGGAAA
>Ga0164318_10007109_pt1 | contig 10854 bp, 7 predicted proteins | sample GuaBasSedimGuay9_FD_113734 | JGI IMG/M metagenome (GOLD analysis project Ga0164318, IMG submission 113734) | Subseafloor sediment microbial communities from Guaymas Basin, Gulf of California, Mexico - Guay9, Core 4571-4, 0-3 cm | ecosystem: Environmental > Aquatic > Marine > Hydrothermal vents >...
ACATTCCATCCGTCTTTAATTGTTTCAACGATCGATTCGGCTTCATCAACCTGCGCGCCGTTTTTATATGGTAAATAATATTTACCTTCGATTTTACCGCTGACACCTGCGAGTTCATTCGGTTTTGCTACCTCATTTTTACGCAACGTGTATCGCACCGTCTCATTTTTTCCAATAATGCTAACCGTGATCTCATCATGGACCGTTACAACCTCAAATTTACCATTAAATGGTGCTTTAATCTTTGGCTCAACCAGTAAGACACCGGCATTACGGCGGTTTGCAACAATTGTTTTGTTCTCTTGAGAACGGTAGGTTGTCATATTGTAATAACGTATAAAACCTTCTTTATCTGCAATAACCTGACGCTCTTCACGCGTGCTTGTCGCCGTACCACCGACGTGGAAGGTACGAAGTGTCAACTGTGTACCCGGCTCACCGATAGACTGTGCCGCAATAACGCCGACCGCTTCCCCTCTGCGTACCAACTCTCCGGTACCAAGGTTTTTCCCGTAACACAACGCACAGATACCACCTTCGCTTTTACATGTTGTCGGTGTTCGGATATGGGCTGATTTAATCCCGGCTTCAACTATTTTTTCTGCTTTGATCTCATCGATCAAGGTTCCCTCTGCGAACAGAATTTCATTGGTGATCGGATCAATCGCATCTTCAGCCAGTACACGGCCGAATACGCGATCTTCAAGTGGTTCGATCATCTCGTTACCGATACTAATGTCAGTAATCTCAATTCCCTCATGAGAGCCGCAGTCAGGCTCAACAATCTTCACATTTTGGGCAACGTCAACCAGTTTACGCGTCAAATAACCTGCATTCGCTGTTTTCAGTGCCGTATCCGCAAGACCTTTACGTGCACCGTGCGTCGAAATAAAATATTCAAGGACGTTCAGTCCCTCTTTAAAGTTTGAAATAATCGGTGTTTCAATGATTGAACCATCCGGTTTCGCCATCAGGCCACGCATACCGGCAAGCTGACGAATTTGTGCGGCAGAACCACGCGCACCTGAATCAGCCATCATAAAGATCGAGTTAAAGCCGTCTTTATCGTTTTCGATCATCTCCATCATATCGCTGGCAAGGGTATTGTTGACATCTGTCCAGACGTCGATGATCTTGTTATAGCGTTCTTGCTCCGTCAAAAGACCTGCTTCAAACTGTTTTTGAATCTCTTTGACTCTGTCTTTAGATTTTCGGATCTGTTCTGGTTTCTCTTTCGGTACGATGACATCTGCAATTGAGATCGAGACACCAGATTCCGTTGCATATTTGAAGCCAAGGTCTTTCAAATGATCCAGGAACGTTGCCGTAATTGCAATACCACCATGTTTTTGAACATAATCGACAAGCGCATTGATCGCTTTTTTCTTCATCGTTCTGTTCCAAAGATCATCATGCACGAAATCAGGCAGGATTGCCTTGATCAACAGACGACCTGCCGTCGTATGGATCATTTTACTTGTACCATCAGGATTAACAATTCTTGTACGGATTTTAGCATGAATATCAAGTGCCTGTGTCTCGATAATATTACCGTTTTCATCTTTATCTACCGTTTTTTGCTGCAGCGCGATCATTACTTCATCTACATTGGCAAAGAGTTTGTTTGATCCCTTAACCCCTATTTTCTCCAGTGAGATATAGTACAGACCAAGGACCATATCCTGTGACGGTGTCGCAATTGCTTTACCCGATGCCGGCAAAAGAATATTCATAGAGGAGAGCATCAATACTTTCGCTTCCGCAACCGCTTCGGTTGAAAGCGGTATGTGAACTGCCATCTGGTCACCGTCGAAGTCGGCATTGAACGCCGCACAGACAAGCGGATGAAGCTGAATGGCTTTCCCGTCAATCAGTTTCGGGTGAAATGCCTGAATAGAGAGTTTATGCAGTGTCGGTGCACGGTTCAGCAACACCGGATAGCCGTCAACGATCTCAGAAAGGCATTCCCACACCTCATTACTCTTCGCTTCGATCATTTTCTTGGCTGCTTTAACAGTTGTTGCATATCCTTTATCTTCCAGTGCAGCAATGAGATGCGGCTTGAAAAGTTCCAGTGCCATCATCTTCGGCAGACCACATTCATCCATGCGAAGGTTTGGTCCAACAACAATAACAGAACGTCCGGAAAAGTCAACACGTTTACCAAGAAGATTTTGACGGAAACGTCCCTGTTTCCCTTTAATGATCTCAGAAAGTGATTTCAATGGACGCTTGTTGGCACCCTTAACCGCATTGGCACGACGACCATTATCGAACAAGGCATCAACAGACTCTTGCAACATACGTTTTTCATTACGAACAATGATCTCCGGTGCATCAAGCTCGATCAGACGTTTCAAACGCTGGTTACGGTTGATAACACGACGATAAAGGTCATTAACATCAGAAACAGCAAATTTACCGCCGTCAAGACTGACCAACGGACGAAGATCCGGAGGGAGTACCGGCAGTGCCGTCAGCATCATCCATGCCGGGTTGTTACCCGAGTTCAGAAATGACTCAATGACCTTCAAACGTTTGACAATTGTCTTACGTTTCGCTTCAGATTTCGTTTCTGCCATATCGTCTTTGAGCTGTGAGAAATTCTCAACCAGATCAATATCATTGAGCAGATCACGAATAACTTCTCCACCCATTCGGGCTTCAAGACCTGACTCAGAATAACGAGAATAGAGGGTACGAAACTGCTCTTCATTCAGTACATCATATTTCTTGACTGGCGTCTTCTGCTCTGCATCATAGTGCGCTTCTCCAGCATTTTCAACAATATATGCTTCATAATAAAGTACACGTTCCAGGTCTTTCATTTTGACACCCAGAAGCGTACCAATACGGCTTGGCAGTGAACTCACGTACCAGATATGTGCTACCGGTGTCACAAGGTCGATATGTCCCATACGGACGCGGCGCACTTTTGAAGAGGTAACTTCAACACCACATTTTTCGCACACAACGCCTTTATAGCGCATTTTTTTGTACTTACCGCACAGACACTCATAGTCACGGACCGGACCAAAAATTTTGGCACAAAACAGCCCATCACGTTCTGGTTTCAAGGTACGATAATTGATCGTTTCCGGTTTCTTAACTTCTCCATGGCTCCATGAAAGTACTTTTTCAGGGCTTGCCAAACGAAATTGAAGTTGTTTAATGTCCTTGGGACGTCCATCTTCGTTTACTTCAATCGGTACTAATTTGCTCATCGTCTTCCACCTCATCAAAAATCTCTACATCAAGCGCAAGTGACTGCAGCTCTTTGGTTAATACGAACAGTGTCTCAGGGATACCTGAAGGCGGGACCTGTTCACCTTTTGTAATTGCTTTGTATGCCGCGACACGGCCATCCACATCATCCGACTTGATCGTCAACATCTCTTTTAGAACTGCTGATGCACCATAGGCTTCAAGCGCCCATACTTCCATCTCTCCAAAACGCTGTCCACCGAACAGTGCTTTACCGCCGACCGGTTGTTGTGTTACCAAAGAGTAAGGCCCGGTTGAACGTGCGTGCACTTTTTCATCAACAAGGTGGTGTAGTTTCAGGATATACATGTATCCGACATTAACACGCTCTTTTAGTTTATCACCAGTTTTACCGTCGTAAAGCTCAACTTTACCATCTGCATCCATTTTTGCAAGGGCAAACAGTTTATCAAATTCAGTTTGATTGACCCCTTCAAAAATCGGCGTAGCAAACTTGACACCTTTGCTCCAGTCCCGTGCATACTTCAGTAAAGTTTCATCATTCATCTCACCGATGACGTTCGCTGCATCCATCAAGCCGGCAACATCACCGATCTCTGCCATTTTTGCACGAAGATCTTCCAGAAACGTGGCCTGTTTTTCATCAAACATCGCTTGAATCTGATGGCCAAGTTCTCGTCCGGCCATCCCCAGGTGCATCTCCAGAATCTGCCCAATATTCATACGCGATGGAACCCCGAGAGGATTCAGACAGACATCAACAGAACGTCCATCCACCATATAGGGCATATCGACTTCAGGAACGATGGTAGAAACGATACCTTTATTTCCGTGGCGACCTGCCATTTTATCCCCGACTTTCAGTTTACGTTTCGTCGCGATGTAAACTTTAACGTATTTCACTACGCCGTTTGGAAGGATGTCATCTTTTTCCAGAATATTCAGTTTCTCTTCATGCTCATCACGAAACTTCTTCTTCTCTCTCTGGAAGTGGTTTTTCGTACTGTTATATTTTGACTGAATCTCTTCGCTGAATGCTTTAACAATGTTATTCATCGCAAAACGGTTTACTTCTGCAAGATCTTCTGCTTTAACTACATCACCCTCTTTATACTCAACACCATTCACAGTGATATCACTTTGGATCGGTGACTTGGTAAGCATAGATAAAATGCGGAGCATCTCTTCTTTATCGATCATCAAAAGACGGTCATAATGTTCGCGTTCGAGCTCATCGCGCTCTATTTTTTCCAATTCTAGGGCACGAGCATCTTTTTCATATCCTTTCTTCGTAAAGACCTTAATGTCAACGACAACCCCTTCCATACTAGGCGGACAATAGAGTGATTTGTTGACAACATGTCCAGCTTTCTCACCAAAAATGGCCCGAAGAAGACGTTCTTCCGGTGTCGGCTTTACTTCACCTTTTGGAGAAACTTTACCGACAAGAATCATGCCGCCGCTGACATGGGTACCAATCTTGACAATTCCGCTCTCATCCAGGTGAGCACGTTCATCATCACGTACATTTGGAATATCAGACGTAATCTCTTCCACACCATGTTTCAATTCACGGGCTTCTGCCTCTTTTTCATAGATATGGACAGAGGTGTAAGCATCTTCACGAATCATACGCTCAGAAATAACGATCGCATCCTCGTAGTTGTATCCATTCCATGGCATAAAAGCGACCATCGCATTGACACCAAGGGCTAACTCACCTTGATCCATATTTGGACCATCGGCAAGAATTGCACCTTTCTTCACGATGTCACCGGTTTTGACGATCGGTCTTTGAGCAAAAGTTGTATTTTGATTGGTACGCAAATTTTTCTGTAGCGGATAGTAATCAATAAATGTGCCGTCTTCACCGTCACCCATTACATAAATATGCTTACCATCGACTTTTTCTACCACACCATCACGTTCTGCTTTGACACATTCCCATGAATCTCTTGCAACCAGTTTTTCAACTCCGGTACCAACCATTGGTGCATGAGGACGCAGCAAAGGTACCGCTTGACGCTGCATATTTGAACCCATCAATGCGCGGTTGGCATCATCATGTTCGAGGAACGGGATCAATGAAGCAGCAACACCAACAACCATATGAGAGGAGAGGTCTGAATACGCACAATCTTTCGGCGAACGCAGCACAATCTCACCGTCTTGACGTGTTTCAATCAAATCTTCCTCAAATACGCCATCACTTTTGACTTTATTTGATGCCGCAGCGATGATCTTACCCTCTTCTTGTGTTGCCGTCAGGTAAACGACCTCTTTTGTCACTACACCATCGACAACAACATTATATGGTGCTTCGATAAATCCGTGTTCATTGACTTTAGAATAGGTCGCAAGTGTGTTAATCAGACCAATATTCTGCCCCTCCGGTGTCTCAATCGGACAGATACGACCGTAATGTGTCGGGTGAACATCCCGAACTTCAAATCCGGCACGTTCTTTGACAAGACCGCCTTCACCCAGTGCAGAAAGACGACGTTTGTGCGTCACTTCTGAGAGAGGATTCGTCTGATCCATAAACTGCGACAATTGTCCGCCGGAAAAAAACTCCATAATCGTACTGGTAATCATTTTCGAGTTAATTAGGTCATGCGGCATCAGTTCTGCCATCGGACCGCTCATCGTAGAGAGCTTATCCTTAATCGCTTTTTGCATCTTAATCAAACCGTTATGCAGTTCATTCCCCAAAAGCTCACCTATTGAACGAATACGGCGGTTACCAAGATGGTCACGGTCATCAATATGTCCCTGACCATTTTTAACTTTAATGACATATTTAACCGTATTGATAATATCTTCATTGGTTAAGACTGTCACGTATTCCGGAACGTTAAGTCCCAGCTTATGATTCATCTTCATACGACCGACACGTGTCAGGTCGTAACGTTCAGGATCAAAGAAAAGTTGGTTAACAAATGCTTTAGCAGCCTCTTTGGTTACCGGTTCACCTGGACGCATTACTTTATAGATACGGATGGCAGAAAGATCATTTTCATCTTCGATCTCTTCGGTCTGTTTCAACAATTTTAACGAATCGGCATCTGCCAGAAAAGCATTGATAACCGAGCTATCCACACCCTCTGCAAGGTCATTGGCAATGGTGAATTCAGTCACACCGATCTCAGCCATTTTTTTCAATTTTGTTTCATCCAGTGATGTCATCGTATCAAAAAGAATCTCACCTGTTTCAGGGTTTATGATCGGCTCTGCCAGATAGCGTTCTGTCAACACTTCAATAGGATACTGAAGTGATTCGAGACCATTCTCAAGAAATTTTTGCGCTTTTTTAGTCGAAAGACGTTTACCCGTGGCAAGAAGCACCTCTCCTGAAGCATCAACAAGGTCATATTCAAGACGTCCAGTGAAATTCTCCGGGACAAAATCAATTAAAAACATATTATCCTGTAGCTCAATTTTCTGAAGCGGGTAGAAGAGTTTCAAGATATCCTGTTTACTGTAACCTAAAGCACGAAACATAATTGTGACTGGCACTTTACGGCGCTTGTTAATACGCATATAGAGAATATCTTTAGGATCATACTCAAAATAGAGCCATGAGCCGCGATCGGGAATAATCTGGCCGGTATAAATCATCTTTTTTCCGGCGGTTGTCGACTGCTCTTCTTTGAAGATAACACCAGGACTACGGTGCAGTTGATTGACAACAACACGCTCAACACCATTAATAATGAAAGAAGTACGATCAGTCATCAGAGGAATATCACGGATAAAGATTTTCTGTTCTTTGATTTCGCTGACACCTGTTTTTTCTTTGGTGTTTTCATCACGTTCCCAAAGGACAAGGCGTGTTTTCATCTGCAAAGAGACAGCATAAGTCAGGCCGCGTTCCATACATTCACGGACCGTATATTTAGGACGACCGACTTCTGCACCAAGATATTCTAGCGTAAGACGGTTCTGTGAATCATGCACAGGGAAAACAGATTGGAATACACGTTCTATGCCGCTATCACTTCGGTTTTTTTGATCAAGCATCAAAAATTTATCATAGGAACTTTGTTGTAATTGCAGCAAGTTCGGTATTTCAATCTGTTGAGGGGTCTTGGCAAAATCAACACGTAAGCGATTGCCGGAGTACAGAGAGTTTAACATAGGCTACCTCGGTAAATAATAGTTGGTATTTAATTCAAGTTAATGAATTCAAGTAATAGTGTCCAGGCGTCCCGGGACGGAGCCACAAATAATAAAGGTTAGTGGTTTTACTGCCAAAAGGCACTTTCATTGTACGACAATGTCGTAGAATGAAAGTGCCTTCGTAGCGATAAGAAAGCGATCCGAAATAGAATTTCGGATCTCATTTTAGAAATTAAATTATTTAATTTCTACTGTTGCGCCTGCTTCTTCGAGTGTAGCTTTTGCTTCTTCAGCAGCCGCTTTATCAACACCTTCTTTGATTGTTGACGGAAGTTCTTCTGCAGCAGATTTTGCTTCTTTAAGGCCAAGACCTGTCAGAGCACGAATCGCTTTAATAACACTGATTTTCTTAGCACCGGCACTTGTGACAATAACGTCAAATTCAGTTTGCTCTTCAACTGCTTCAGCAACAGCTCCACCAGCAACTGCTACAGGTTGTGCAGATACGCCAAATTTTTCTTCAAATTCTTTTACAAGCTCTGAAAGCTCAAGAACAGAGAGACCAGAGATAAATTCTAATACATCTTCTTTAGTTACAGCCATTATAGACTCCTGTTTCATATTAATTTTTTGATGCCAAGCATCGTTAAAGTCTAAAAAGACTTTATGTGGTCAAACCACTCATATTAAAAAGCGAGCTTACGCCTCAGCTTCTTTCTTTTGTCTAAGCGCATCGATGCCAATTGCCAAATTGGTAATTGGAGCCATCCATGTAGCCGCAAGCATTCCAAGAAGCTCTTCGCGACCTGGAAGTTTTGCAAATGTTTCGATTTTTGCAATATCAGCAACTTCACCGTCAAGGTAACCTGCTTTGATAATGAATTTATCTTCGTTAGCTTTATCTTTTGCAAAATCAACAGCAACTTTTGATGCTGAAATAACATCGTCTGACCAGATAAAAATATTGGTATCTTTTAGTTCAAGACCTGTCATATTTGCATTGCTAAGTGCTATAGTTGCCAAGCTATTTTTAATAACTTGAACTTTTGTATCTTTAGCACGTGCTGCTTTACGAAGCGTCTCAAGTTGTGGAACTGTCAGACCTTTGTAATCACAAATAACGACGGCTGCTTTTCCTTCAAATGATTCACTAAGTTCAGCGATCAGTTCAGCTTTTCTAGATTTAAGCATGTATATTCTCCTTTCCAGACTTTAACTTCAAGCGGGGCGGGAAAGGCCGATTAAGCTTACTGCAAACGCTGCAGAAACCCCCAACTATCTTTAGTCCATAAAATCCAGATTCTCAAATGAAAACCTTTACTTTGCGATCCGTTAATCGAAAAATAAAAATTTTAAGCTCACTGAGGCGGGACTAAAGTCCCACTTCCGATACCTCAATTACTTGATGTCTCCCAGTTCTGAAAGATCAAATTTAATTGCCGGGCTCATTGTTAATGAGAGCACAGCATTTTTAATATAACGCCCTTTAGCAGAAGAAGGTTTTTGCTTGTTGATCGCTGACACAAATGCAGTGATATTTTCTGCAATTTTTTCTGCGTCAAAACTCACTTTACCGATACCCGCGTGAATATTACCTTTTTTATCAACACGAAATGCGACTTGACCGCCTTTAACATTCTTAACGGCAGTAGCGACATCCGGAGTAACTGTACCTGTTTTAGGGTTTGGCATAAGACCTTTTGGTCCAAGAATACGACCGATCTTACCTACAACTCCCATACAATCAGGTGCGGCAACAACAACATCAAAGTTGAAGATGCCTTCTTTAATCTGATCAGCAAGGTCGTCAGTCCCTACGATATCTGCACCGGCAGCTCTAGCTTCATCTGCTTTAGTGCCTTTTGCAAATACCGCAACACGGACAGTTTTACCTGTTCCATGAGGAAGCACAACGGCACCACGTACCATCTGATCTGCATGACGAGGGTCAACATTGAGGTTCATTGCAATCTCAACTGTTTCGTCAAATTTTGCTGATTTCAACTCTTTGATCGTTGTTGAAGACTCAGCTATACTATATGATTTTGTATTATCAATTTTTTCGTTTAATTGTTTATAACGCTTACCAGCCATTATGATTCTCCTGTTAAATCTGCCGCATCTATTTTAAATCATTGCGGTCGATGATTTTAAACGGTTATACGTTTAAAATGACGACGGTTAGTCGACGATTTCAACACCCATTGAACGTGCAGAACCGGCAATAATATTTGCTGCCATCTCTTCATCGTCTGTGTTAAGGTCTTCGATTTTAGTCTTAACGATCTCCATAAGCTGTGCTTTAGTGATCTTTCCAACCTTGTTTTTCAAAGGATTATCCGTCCCTTTTTTAAGGCCTGCAGCTTTTTTGATTAATGCTGATGCCGGCGGCTGTTTTGTAATAAACGTAAAACTTCTATCTGTATAAACAGTGATAACAACAGGAACTTTGAACCCCATCTTATCTTTTGTTTTTTCATTAAACGCTTTTGTGAATTCCATGATGTTAACACCACGTTGACCCAGTGCAGGTCCAACCGGCGGTGCCGGGTTTGCTTTACCAGCTTCAATGTGAAGCTTGATATAATCCATAACTTTTTTTGCCATTGTGCTTCCTTTCTTTTGTGATTGGTTAAATTATTTTTTCGACTTGTGTGTACGCGATATCTACCGGAGTGCTTCGACCGAAAATAGAAACATTGAGCTTCAATGTTCCATGTTCAAGGTCATATTCATCGACCGTTCCTGTAAAGTTTGCAAACGGTCCGTCAATAATACGAACCATTTCACCCATATCGAAAAAGACTTTCGGTTTCGGTGCAGCACGATTCTGCACACGATCGAGAATAACATTAATATCATGTTCACTCAATGGTGTAGGACGATTTGCTTCACCGATAAAGCCTGAAACTTTCGGCACCGACTGGATCATATGCTGAAGTTCAGTCGTCAGGTCAATGTTGATAAACACATACCCTGAATAGAGCGAACGCTCACTGATCTTCTTTTTACCGTCTTTGACTTCGATCACATCCTCTGTCGGAACAATCACTTCAGCAATCGAATCCTGAAGCTTATGCTCTTCTATGAGATGAAGAATTGCTTCTCTCACCTTACGTTCACTTCCGTAAGTCTGTATAGAGTACCATGCATGTGCCATCCTGATCTCCTAACCTAAAATAACAGAGAGTGACGATGACATGATCAGATCGACCAGCGCCAAGAAAATTGAAATAAATGTCACAACTAAAAAGACAGCGAAGAAAGCTTGCTTCACCTGTGGTTTTGTTGGGAAAATAACTTTTGACAACTCTGATCGAGAGTTTCTAATATATGTAGTAAGTGTTGCTTTCATTCTTATGTTCCTCTATGCCATTTCCAAGTAATAAAGCCTGATGGCTACATTAATTGAAGATGTTATTTTGAAGTGGCAGGCGTAGAGAGACTCGAACTCCCAACACCCGGATTTGGAATCCGGTGCTCTACCATTGGAGCTATACGCCTATTAAT
>Ga0164318_10007110_pt1 | contig 10854 bp, 11 predicted proteins | sample GuaBasSedimGuay9_FD_113734 | JGI IMG/M metagenome (GOLD analysis project Ga0164318, IMG submission 113734) | Subseafloor sediment microbial communities from Guaymas Basin, Gulf of California, Mexico - Guay9, Core 4571-4, 0-3 cm | ecosystem: Environmental > Aquatic > Marine > Hydrothermal vents...
GCCGACATGGGGGGACTCGCTCCCCTTACCCACGGCTACGGTGGTCAGGGGTCCGGGAGCCATCACTCCCGACAGGGATATCAACGACGCTTCCATGAGAAAAGCCAGCCAACTCATCACTCACCTCCAGAATTCTGAAGCCTTCTAGCTCTCTGCTCCCATGAGGATCAGCTCAACACTGCCGCCACCTGCTCCACCACCGTGTCCACGTCCTCAGCGCTGATCACCAGCGGCGGCAGGAAGCGCATCACCGTAGCTCCGGCGGAGAGAGCCAGCACCCCACGCTCGGCCAGGGCAGCCAGGTAGGGCGCAACCTTGCCCTTCAGTTCCATCCCGACCATCAGCCCCAGCCCGCGCACATCCCGCACCAGGGGCGAGGGGATGGCCTGCAGGCCGGATATGAGCCTCTCACCCAGCTCGGCCGCCCGTTGGGGGAGCCCCTCAGCTTCGATGTAGGCGATGGTCGCCAGGGCCGCCGCGCAGGCCAGAGGATTGCCGCCAAAGGTTGAGCCGTGGACCTTTTTGGGCAGCTCTCCCACTCGCGAGCCGATGAGCACCGCTCCCATCGGCAGCCCGCCAGCGATGCTCTTGGCCACACACATCAGGTCGGGCCGCAGGTCGTGGTGCTGGCTGGCGAACATCCGCCCCGTGCGCCCAAAGCCGGTCTGCACCTCGTCCACGATAAATAACACCCCCCGCTCCCGGCACAGGGCCTGCACGCCGCGCAGGTACTCGCCGTCGCCGGGGATGACCCCGCCCTCGCCCTGCACCACCTCCAGGATGACCGCCGCCGTCTCCTCGTCCAGCGCCTGCCGCATACGTTCCAGCCGGTTGTAGGGCACGAAGTGGAAGCCGGGCACCAGGGGCTCGAAGGGTTGGCGGTACTGCTTGCGCCAGGTAGCCGAAAGTGCACCGAAAGTCCGCCCGTGGAAACCGCGCATCGCGGCCACCACTTTCGTCCGGCCGGTGCTCAGGCGGGCGAACTTGAGAGCGGCCTCCACCGCCTCGGCCCCCGAATTGCACAGGAAGGCCCGCTCCAGCCCCGGCGGGGCGATACGGGTCAGCTCGGCCAACAGTTGAGCGCGCTGGTCGTTGTAGAAGCCGCTGGGGCAGATGACCAGCCTCCGCACCTGTTCAGTCACAGCCCGGATCACAGCGGGATTAGCGTGGCCCACGTTGGCCACGCCGTGGCCGCCAACGCAGTCAATGTATTCCCGGCCGTCGGCATCCCACAGGCGTGCCCCCTCCCCTCGTACCAGAATCAGGGGTTGTTTGGTATAAAGGCCGCTGTCGTGTTGATCTTCCAGAGCGATGAGTTCGTCCGCAGTGATCATTCTCCCCCTCTACATTTTCTGCTCAAGCTCAAGAGCAAACGTGGGAGAGCACTGCATCTACCATCTCCCACGTGCTCGCCGTGCCACCCACGTCTGGGGTGAGATGCTGGCCACGGGAGTAGACTTCCCGTATCCCCTTCTCAACCCTTTGGGCCGCTTCCTCCTCCCCCAGGTAAGAGAGCATCATCGCCCCAGCAAGGATCAGAGCCGTTGGATTGGCGATATCCTGTCCAGCGATGTCGGGAGCGGAACCATGAACGGCCTCGAAGACAGCTATCCCATCGCCGATGTTTGCCGCCGGCACGACCCCCAGGCCCCCAACCAGCCCGGCTGCCAAATCGGAGACAATGTCTCCGTAAAGATTGGGGCACAGCAGAACGTCGTGCCGGTGGGGGTCGAGGACCAGGTCCATACACAGAGCATCCACGATACGTTCGCGGTACTCGATCTCTGGATAATCCGCCGCGACCTTCCTGGCGCATTCCAGGAATAACCCATCGGAAAGCTTGATAATATTGGCCTTGTGGACGGCAGTGACCACCTTGCGTGCATAACTGCGGGCATAGTCGAAAGCAAAGCGGGCGATGCGCAGACTCGCCTGGCGGGTCACACGCTTGATCGCCTCCACAGTATCACCATCCACTTGCCGTTCAATGCCGCTATAGAGGCCCTCGGTATTCTCCCTTACGACGACGAGGTCCACGTCCTGGTAGCGACTGGAGACGCCGGGGATATTCTTGATCGGACGTAAGTTGGCATAAAGCCCCAGCTTCCTGCGCAAAGCCACCGTAATGCTGGAGAAACCTGAGCCGATAGGGGTGGTGACAGGCCCCTTAAGAGCCACACCGCTGCCACGAATCCCCTCCAGGATCGCCTCTGGGAGGGGTGAGCCGTACATCTCCAGTGCCTTCGCCCCCGCTTCGAACGTTCGCCACTGAATCTCCACCCCCGTGGCTGCGATGACCCTTCGCGCCGCCTCCACCACCTCCGGTCCGATGCCATCGCCGGGCAGGAGAACTACGGTGTGCTGTCCCATTGGAAGCCTCCGCGCTTGAGGATATGGGGGACAAGCCCTCCATCGGCCAGGATGGCCTGCATAATGGGGGGCAGAGGGGTGAAGAATCGCTCGAACCCCTCGGTGAGATTTCTGACCCTTCCCCTCTCTAAATCCACCTCGATTTCGTCCCCAGTTTCAAAACCCCCTGTATCGCAGATAATGGGCACAAGGCCCACGTTCACAGCGTTGCGAAAGAAGATGCGGGCAAACGACTGGGCCAACACCACCCGGATGCCCCTTTCCTTCAGAACCAGGGGGGCATGTTCCCGCGACGACCCTTGCCCAAAGTTTTTCCCCGCCACCACGATGTCTCCCGGCTGGGCTTTCTGGGCGAAATCGGAGTCAGCATCTTCCAAAGCATGCTCGGCCAGAGCTTTGAGATCGCCCCGCAGGTGATAGTAACGACCAGGGGTAATATGATCGGTACTTATCCCATCTCCAAAACGCCAAACTTTGCCGTGCAGCACATTCTCCATCATCAACTCATCAACTCCTCTCATCCTATAAACTCTCTTGGATCTGTGATCTGACCCCTGACCGCCGTAGCAGCAGCAGTGGCAGGAGAGGATAGCAAGATCTCTCCCCGAGGATTACCCATCCGTCCCTGGAAATTGCGGTTCTGAGTGGAAAGGCAGCGTTCTCCATCCGCAAGAACGCCCTGATGCACCCCTACACAGGCCCCACAGCCAGGAGGAAGGATGATGGCCCCGGCCTCGACGAAGGTCTCTATCAAGCCTTCCCTCAGAGCAGCGAGGTATGTTTTTCGCGAGGCTGGCCCCACGAGGAGTCGCAGGTGGGGATGGACTTTACGGCCCTTCAAAATCCCGGCTGCAACCCTGAGATCGGAGAGCCGCCCATTGGTACAGGTGCCGATGAAGACCTGGTCTATGGACATCCCCTCAACTTCCTCGATAGGCCGGGCGTTATCCACGAAATGAGGGGTAGCCACCTGAGGCGAGAGCTGACTGGCATCAAGTTCTATCACACGCTCATAAGCGGCGTCCGGGTCAGGCGATAGAGGCACATAATCTTCCCCCCTCCCCTGATCCTCCAGAAATCTGTGGGTGACCTCGTCGGCAGCACACAGTCCCGCTTTGGCCCCGGCCTCAACGGCCATATTACAGAGCGTCATCCGCTCCTCGACGCTCATGTTTTCGACCACCGGCCCGCCGAACTCCAGCGCTTTGTAGGTCGCCCCATCGGCCCCCAGGAACCCGATGAGATGGAGGATGACATCCTTGGCCGCAACCATAGGGGGGAGCTCCCCCCCTATCTCGATGCGGAGAGTCTGGGGTATCCTCAGCCACGTCTTACCCAGGGCCATTGCTGCCGCCACATCGGTGGAGCCCATCCCGGTGGCGAAAGCGCCCAGAGCCCCAGCAGTGCAGGTGTGGGAATCGGCCCCGATGACGATCTGACCGGGTTTGGCCCACTGCTCGGTTACGATCTGATGGCAAATCCCGGATCCGGCCTCAGAGACATTGGCCCCCTTTTCCACAGCGAAGGTTCGCAAACGCTTCTGCACGTTGGAGAGTTCCCTTCGCGGCGAGGGAGCGGCATGATCGAAGAAGAAAAGAGTGGTGACGGCCAGTCTCTCCCTCCCCAGTCCCTCAAACTGTTCCACGGCCAGTGGCCCCGTCCCTTCGTGGGCCAGGAGGACGTCTACGGGAGCGACGATGAACTCCCCGGCCTCAACCTCGCGTCCTATCCGTTGGGCGATGATCTTTTCCGCCAATGTGTATCCCATCATCGCGCTCCGTTGGTGAGTTCCTTGTACAAGAGCATCAGCTCCTTGTCAAAAAGCGGCCTCTTCAACTCCACCGCCGTGGATCGCACTCGCTCCAGAAGCCTGTTCGCCGTCTCTGTATCCAGTTCGATGCCGAACTCAACGCTGAACTTGTAGATGAGAGACTTGGAGCCGGAATGCTTACCGATGATGATCTGCCGCTGCAAGCCTACCTCTTCGGGGCTAAATGCCTCGTAATTAGCGGGGTTCTTAAGGATGCCGTCGGCGTGAATGCCCGACTCGTGGGCAAAGACGTTAGTCCCTATGATCGCCTTCCAGATGGGAATGGCCCGCTGGCTTGCCCCAGCCACGTACTCGGCGACCTCCCGAAAACGAGAGGTGTCTATGCCCAAATCCACCCCATACAGGTATTTCATGGCCATCACGACCTCCTCGAGGGGGGAGTTGCCCGTCCGTTCGCCCAGTCCCCCTATGGAAGCGGCCACCGAACTCGCTCCGGCCCGAATCCCCGCCAGGACATTGGCCGTGGCCATCCCGAAATCGTTGTGCATGTGCATTTCGACGGGCAGGGAGATCTCTCGACAGATGAGCTTGATGCGCTTATAAGTGGTAAGCGGATCCTCTATGCCAAGAGAGTCGCAGTAACGCACCATCCTTGCCCCAAGCCTTTCGGCAAGACGATAATACTCTATCAGGAATGGCAGGGCGGTACGGGAAGCATCCTCGGCACTCATAGTAAAGACGAGACCGTGCTTCTTGGCCTCGCTCGCCGCTTCCTCTGCTCGCCCCAAAACCCACTCCCGCGAGCGCCGGAACTTGCGCTCGATGTGGACGTCCGAGACGGAGATAGAGATGATCACGCTATGGACACCACACTCGGCGGCGGCGCGTACGTCTTCCTTGCTCGCTCTGGCAAAGGCGTTGACCTCCAGGGGAGAACTGTCCCCTTTCACCTCCAGGTTGGCCTCCACCACAGCTTTGACACAGTCTTTCTCCTCCGGGCCCAGGGCGGGGAAACCGGCCTCAATGGCCGGCACGCCGATCTCGGCCAAAAGGGTGGCGATCTGTTCCTTCTCCCATCGGGTGAAGATCACCCCCACCGCCTGCTCTCCATCTCGCAAAGTTGTATCTAAAAGCCGAATCGTGGGCTTTGTAGCCATTTACTGTACCTTCCTTTCCCTGAAAGATAAATATGCCTCCACCACTTCCCTGTCAAAGAGAGAGCGCTTGAGAGCGATAGAGCGAGCCCGCAGGATGGGAACCAACTTCAGCATCTCCTCCTCCGAAGGGTGATGACCATACTCGCGCAGTTTGTGGCGGACTACGCTAGGACCCGAGTATTTTCCCACGTTAAACCGGCGAGGAAGCCCTACCTCACCGGGCAAGAATATCTCGTAGGTCGTCGGATCGCGGACTGCTCCACTGGCCCGTCCCTCCGATTCGTAGACGAAGAGGCTGCTTCCCACCACCGGTTTCCAAGCCGGTATGGGCCGTCCCGAGGCCAGGGCCACGTACTCCGCAAGTTCACGGAAGAGGGAAGTGTGGATACCCAGGCTCACCCCTTTACAGTGCCGGAGGGCCATCACCAGTTCCTCCAGGGAAGCGTTCCCCGCCCTCTCGCCCAATCCGTTGACGGTGGTGTTGACGTAAGTGGCCCCTGCTTGCAGCCCGGCAATGGCATTGGCCGTGGCCATCCCGAAATCATTGTGTGTGTGCATCTCAATCGGGATGTCCACTTCTTCGATGAGGGCCTTGACACGCTCATACGTCTCGAAAGGATCCAAAATGCCCACCGTGTCGCAATAACGCAAGCGATCAGCGCCGGACTCTTTGGCCGCGAGTGCGAATTCGACGAGGAAGTCGGGATCGGCCCTCGAAGCATCCTCGGCGTTTACAGAGACGTAGAGATCATGGCTCTTGGCAAATTCCACTGCCCGCTTTATGGAATCCAGAATCCACTGCCTATCACGGCGGAGTTTGTATTTAATGTGGATATCCGATGACGAGATGGAGACGGCCACCGCGTCCACACCGCAATCGAGGGATTGCTTCACATCCTCCACCACAGCCCTATTCCAAGCCAGGATGCTCGCCGGAAGCTCTAAACGCACGATCTCTTTGATGGCCTCCTTTTCGTCACCACCCATAGCGGGGATGCCCACTTCGATCTGATGGACACCTATCTGGGCGAGCATCTTGGCGATGTGAATCTTCTCTTCGTTAGCGAATACTACCCCGGCTGTTTGCTCGCCGTCCCTGAGTGTCGTGTCATCAATGTACACAGGGGGATGGATCTCCGCAGAGAGCGTCTCTTCAGAGAAGACGTCCGATAAATCAAAGGCTTTCAATTTCTGCATTGCAGCTTCTCCTTTCAATTCTCCCACCCATCAGCCCAGCGTCTGAGAATAGTGTCCACGTCATCTAAAGTGGGCGGCTTCTCGTCCGCAAGGGCCTTTATGTGGGCAGTGACTTGCTTTAGAATAACAGACTCTCCTGCGCTATCACCGTCCCCTCTCCGGCCAATGCCCGTCGAATGGGATTCTGTGCCCTTCCATCAGCGATGATGACCCGGCCCACCCCGCCCTCCAGCGCCTCCGTGGCCCCCAGCAGCTTCTTCTTCATCCGCCCCCGGGCGTAGGGGAAATAAGCCTCCACCTCCCCGCGCCCGATGCTGCGGATGAGCGAACCCTCGTCGGGGAAATCCCTCAGCAGGCCGGGGACGTTGGACAGCAGGACGAGGGTTTCGGCCCCCAGCGCCGCAGCCACGGCCGCCGCCGCCCGGTCGCCATCCACGTTGACCATCTCCCCCTCGTGGCTGATGGCCAGCGGGGCTATGACCGGCGTATAGCCGTGGTCGAGGAGCAATCTCAGCAGGGAGACGTTGACCCGCTGGATGACGCCGCTCCACTCGCCGCGCAGTACCTTGCGCTTGCCCTTCTCCACGATCTTCAGAGCTGACTTCCGCCGTCCTTCCAGCAGCCGGCCGTCAGGTCCCGAGAGCCCCACAGCGTTGACCCCCAGCCCCTGCAATCGCTCCACCAGCAGCTTGTTCACCTGGCCCGCCACCACCATGGCGAAGATCTCCAGCGTCTCCCGGTCGGTGTAGCGACTGACGTGGCCCGAGACCGAGGTGACGAAGCGGGGCGGGTGTCCCAGTTTCTCGGAGATGACGTTGGTCCGATGAGAGCCGCCGTGGACGAGCACCACCTGCTCGCCGTTCCCGATCAGATGGGCAACGTCGGCACAGAGCGGCTCGATGCCCAAGCCCTCCACGCCACCGATCTTGACTACGATCATAGTTCTTACCTCATTGCCCTCATCCCTACCCCCCATCAGGGGTTCAGGGGTAGACAGGTAGCCAACTTCCCCCCTGCGCGCGAAGCGCGCGGGGGGGACTGAGGGGGGAGAGAGAAAGTCGCCCCCCTCTAGCTCCCCCCGTGGAACGGGGGGAGGACAGGCTTCCCCCCCGCGAGCGTTCAAGGGCGGAGTGAGGGCCTAAATCGGATGCAGCCCCGGAAACTCCAACCCTGTCGGCTCAGCAAAGCCGCACATCACGTTCATCGCCTGCACCGCAGTGCCGGCGGCCCCCTTCATCAGGTTGTCAATGGCGGCGATGACCACCAGCCGGTCGCTCCCTTCCTCCCGGGCAAAACCGATGTCGCAGTAGTTGGAGCCGGCGAGAATCTTGGGCTCCGGGTAGCGATAGAACCCCCGGCGGAATTTGACGATGCGGACGAAGGGCTCGCCGTTGTAAGCCTGGCGGTACAGTCGCCAGATGTCCTTTTCGCCCAGGTCCTCCGTGAGAAAGCAATGCGCCGTGGCCAACGCCCCACGCACCAGCTCCACCGAGGTGACCGACATGTGGATGTCGGGCCGTCGCCCGTCGAAGGCCAGCTCCTGCAGCATCTCGGCCAGGTGACGGTGACCGGTGGGGGCGTAGGAGCGGACGACGTGGCTGCGCTCCGGGTGGTGGGAGGCGCGGGTGGGCGCAGCGCCCCCCTCCGAAGAGCCGACCTTGACCTCCACCACCGTCTTGCCGATCACACCAGCGCGATAGAGCGGCCACAGGGCCAGGTTGATGACCGTGGCGTTGCAGCCCACGCCGCTGGCGTAGCGGGCCTCCCGGAGCGCCTCTCGATGGAGCTCCGGCAGGCCGTAGACGAAGCGGGGCAGCCATTGGGGAGCCGGGTGCTCCCAGCCATACCAGCGCGGATAGTCGGCCGGGTCGTGGAGGCGGAAATCGGCGCTCAGGTCCACGATTCGCCCGGCGATGGCGGCGAATTCCTCGATGCGCGGGGCCACCTGGCCGTGGGGGAAGGCGACGAAAACCACGTCGCATGGCTCCAAATCCTGCAGGCTCACCAGGCGCAGGGCCGTCCGCCCCCTGAGATTAGGGTGCAGGAAGTGAACCGGCTGGCCGGCATAGCGCTCCGAGGTAACTTGCTTCACCTCCACCTCGGGATGACCCAGCAGCAGCCGCAACAGCTCCCCTCCCACGTACCCGGATGCGCCGGCGATAGATACTTTCAACATAGACCTCTCCTGCCTAACAAAAAGGCGCTCCCCCACTGACAGTTCGCTACAGCGCCCGCACTGGGGCATTCAGCAGCAACACTGCTGCCTGGGTTTGCGCCTTTGCCATTCAGCGGTCGAAAACTGCCCCGCTGTGTTTACGCCTGTTGCAACATGTAGTCAACCATTTTGCCCGCGATGTCCACGTCCACTGCCTGCATAGCGCCGTGGAACTCGGGCGTGTGATTGACCTCACCGACCACCAAGCGACCGTCGTCGGTCTCCATGAGGTCCACGGCCAGGATTCCCCCACCCACCGCCTGGGCCGCCGCCAGAGACAGATCCCTGATCTCGGGGCTGAGGGGACAGAGCAGCGCCTCCCCACCGCGCGCGGTGTTGGTGATCCAGTGAGCGGAGCGGCGGTACATGGCGTACACGACCTCCTCGCCGATCACCAGGGTGCGGATGTCCCGGCTAGGCTTGTCCACGTATTCCTGGATGTAGAACACGCTGTGCATGGGCCCGCCCAGGGTGGCCTTATGCTTCAGGACGGCCTCGGCCGTCTCTCGATCGTTGACCTTGCTCAGCAGCCGTCCCCACGAGCCCATGGCCGGCTTAAGCACCACCGGATAGCCCATCTCCTCGATGGCTTGCAGGGCCGCCTCGACGCTGAGAGCCACCACGGTGCGCGGCGTGGGAACGCCGTGTTGGATCAGGGCCGTGGTGGTCAGGACCTTGTCGCCGCAGGTTTGCACCACCTGGTAGCTGTTCACCGTCTTGATCCCCCAGCCGTTGAGGATGCTGAGGGCGTACAGAGCCCGGCTGTGGCTGATGGAGCGGCACCAGATCAGGTCATACTTTTCGACAAGACCGTTGGCCTGCAGTTGAAGGGCCAGACGCCGCTCGTCCAGCCGGTCATACTCGACCCCTCGCTCTTCCAGGGCTCTGAAAATGAGCTTTTCTTCCAGGCGTATGCGCGAACAAAGGACACCTAGTCTGACTGTTCGGCTGAGCACTCGTGACGAGACCTTCCCGGTTCCATAGCAGCCACCTCCAAGACATAATCAACGATGCGACCAGCGATATCCACCCCCGTGGGGGCGATGCTGTTGCGAAACTCCGGCGTGTGGTTGACCTCGGACACCAGTAAACGGCCATCCGGGGCCTCCAGGATGTCAATAGCCACCACCCCGCCCCCCACCGCCTCGGCTGCAGCGCGGGACAAGTGTTCGATTTGGGGAGTGATGGGGCAAGCTACGGCCTCCCCTCCCCGCGCCGTGTTCGTGATCCAGTGCGGTGCGTGGCGATAGATGGCCGCAATGACCTCACCACCAACGACGAAGCTGCGAATGTCGCGTCCGGGTTTATCAATGTACTCCTGGATATAGAAGACGGAATGACGATATCCACCGAGGGTATGCTTGTGTTCCAGAATCGTCTCCGCCGCATCGCGATCGTTGATCTTGGCCAGAAGCCGTCCCCACGAGCCATTCAGGGGCTTCAACACCACCGGGTAGCCCATCTGCTCGATAGACTGCAGGGCTGACTGCGTGGTGAAGGCCACCTTAGTGCGCGGCGTGGGGACGCCACGCTTGACCAGCGCCAGACTGGTCAGCAGCTTGTCGCCACTGGTGGCGATGACCTCGTAGGTATTGACCATGCATTGCCCGTTATCGCCCAGCAGCTTGCTCGCGTACAGGGCGCGCAAATGGCTCAGGCAGCGGACGAGCACCACGTCGTAGCCGTTGATGCCCTCTGAAAGGCCCAGGGTGATAGTGTTGACGTCAACCCTTTCGCCCTCCACTCCCCGCTCGCGCAACGCCTGGAAGATCAATTTCTCCTCGACGCGGACACGAGAACAAAGAACACCGACCCTCATCTCATCATTCCCCCCAATCCTCTTCCACTTCGGGGGCCAGTTCCAGGACGACGGGCTCCAGGCCCATCACCTCCAACTCAACCCCACAGTCGGGACAGACCACGATTTCCCCCACCTCCACATCGGGAGCCAGGTTCAGTTCTGCTGCGCATTCGGGACATTCAACCATGATTCTCCTCCTGACATTCTGGTTACTGATTACGTTACTACTCAGGCCGGCGGTTGAAACCGCGCCTGAGGAGCTAAAGCTGGCTGTCCACCTGCGTGGACAGGCGCGTCCACGCAGGTGGACGCTCGGCTGCAAGCCCTCTAGAGGCGATTTCAA
>Ga0164318_10007111_pt1 | contig 10852 bp, 9 predicted proteins | sample GuaBasSedimGuay9_FD_113734 | JGI IMG/M metagenome (GOLD analysis project Ga0164318, IMG submission 113734) | Subseafloor sediment microbial communities from Guaymas Basin, Gulf of California, Mexico - Guay9, Core 4571-4, 0-3 cm | ecosystem: Environmental > Aquatic > Marine > Hydrothermal vents >...
AGTTCAGTTGCTGAGTACTGAAAAGTACTAGTAAGTTCTTTTAAGTTTCCTGTTAAAGTATCCATTTCAGAAGTATTAGCTTGTGTAATGAGCTGTACATTCTTCATAGCTGCTTCAAACTCAACAGCAAAACCAATACTATTTTTAAACGCACCACTAATAGCGTTCAGGACTGTAACACCAGCCATCCATTGGATCTGCCAGTCGAGTAGGTCAATAGCGCCTCCAACAAAGTCTTTATCTTGTCGGCCTTTTCCTCGACTGCTACCACCACCTCCGATAGCCGAAGCTTTCTCTAACCCTTGCCGTTGGGTTATTTCATTAAGTTCTTTTTCTCCTACGGCATACGCGCTACCACCAACGCCATGTCTAGTAGATAAAATTTGATTTAATTCAGCAGCTCTTTGCGTATCCCTGCCATTTGCATACTTTCCCTTATCTAAACGAAGCTTAACAGCTAGAAGTTCACGCTCTACTATTAACTGCTCTTTTTCTAAAGAAAGTTGAAGTCTAAGCTGTGCTGTGCGTTCTCCAGCAGCAGCTTTAGGATCTTTAGCTGTGATTGCTTTTTCCGTAGGCAGCGTAGCCATTAAACCTTGTGCTTCTGCAACTGCAATTTTCTTACTAGCTACTAAGCCCTCGTGCATAGTACGGGCGGCTGCAACATCTAACCTATCACTACCCGCCACTCCACTTGCTTCAAGCTTGTCAGCATAGGTTTTCATACCTTTTTCTTGAAGATCAAGTCTTAAGACTTTATCTTTAGCTTTTTTAAGTAAGTCCTCTCTTTTTTTGTTCTCATCTTCTATTGAACTACTTACATTAGGATTCCAAATTTTGGCTTTATTTAATTTTGCTTGTACGGCAATAGCCCGCTCTTCAGCTAACTGACTACCAACATTGTTTTCAGTTATGGTCATGCTATCTTTATTAAGAGCTTCAGTCCTTCCATTAGCTGCCTTTGCCATTTTCTTCGTAGCGGCTATGTCTTCTTCATAGGCTGCATTAGCCTCAGCTATCTTTTTATCTAAAGCTTCCCTGGTTAATTTCTTACCACCACTTAAATGCTCTATAACAGATGTATCTAAATTACCCGCAGCTTTTGGATTAAAGTCTTTACCAAGAACAGCGGGCATAATCTTTTCAAGCTGGCTAATCATTTGCTTATCAGGTAAAACTGTTCTTGTAGTAAAATCACTGGATAAGCGCATATCTTTTATTGACATGCCCTCCATGATTTGTTGTCTTTCTTCAATTAAAGCTAACTTCGGCTTGCCTGTCATACCTCGATTTAGCAGCCCATTTATTTCATCTGTTCTTTCATTAGCTCTTTCTAGATTACCAGTAACGAATGTAGTGGGTAAGTTAGGAATACCTGCTGCCATTGCATACATAGACGCTTGAGCCACATACGCTTTAGGTACTGGCCCCTTAGCCATTAAATCTTGCTTAAGATTACCTCTATACTTAGCTTCTACTAAAGACCCTTGCCCTTTACCACCATTGCCCTCTGGGTTATAAAGGAAGCCATCAGGGTGGCCGGTCATTGCCCCATTACCAAGACTTAAAGTAGCTTGTTTAGTACCAGTCTTTAGTAAATTATAACCACGACTTTTAAGCTCCTCCATAGCCTTTTCTTCAAAGGCATCTCCATACTGCTTAGCCATTGGATTAAGAGCTGGTACTGTGGCTCCTTCTTTAAACTGCTTCTGTAAGAAATCAAAGTCCTTAGAGCCACCGGAGCCTCCTTGGTCATTAAAGGCCTGAGCGAAAGTAGATATTCGCATTAAGCCTTTTTTAAGCACTTCAGTAGTTCCAACAGTTGGATTAGTTCTTGCGTTATCTTTATAAAAAGACTCAAAAGCGCGGTTTAAATTTTCGCCTTTTGAGTAGTCTTCCATTACATAGTTATCTCTTATTCGCCCTTTAAGGTCAGCAATAAGTCTACCTTGGTCTTCTTTAGGGTTGCCTGCTGCACCAGCTACTTCTTTTATCAGATTATGTAATTGCGCATTTTTTAAAGCATTATCTATAGTTCTAGGCATCTCTGCAGCAGTTGATGACTTAGTAGATAAGAATAAACTATTCTCTAACGTGCCTGCTGCCGCTTTAACTTTGTCATTATATGCTGATCTTTGAGACTCAATAGCTCTTTTATTCTGTAGGGCAAGTTCTTTTTGCCTGGCTATTTCGTCCACAGGCTTTAGAGGTATGTCTGTTAGCTGTAAATTTGTTCTCAGCTGGTGTACCCTAAGCGCTGTTTGCTCTACAGCACTACCACGCATAAGTCTATATGCTTCAGCCCCACCGAAAGCTGAAGGAAAAGTACTTTTTGTCCTAGTAGCAAGATGCATGTTTTCTGCACCAAAACGTTCACTAGCTGCAGTCCGTAGCTCTGAAGCTAGAGTGTCTTTTTCAGCTTGCTTTAACCAGGCATCCTTATTAAATAGCTTGCTAGCTTCTTCAGGTTTATTTTTTAGAAGTCTATATAAAAATTCAGAACCAGCAACATCAGAAGCAGGATCATGCGCATTTAATTTATATCCAAAGGCGGCGGTAGCAGCGCCTAATGTACGGCCCATGCTACCCTTAGATTTCATACCTGGCATGGACGTATAGCCCATTGTATTTCTTAAAAAGTTATCAAATAGCTTTTGTGTATCCGCTGCTTCTGCTTCTGCATACTTTGATCCACCTTCCTGCAGACGAGCCATTGCTGCGGCTAATTCTTTGCCCTTACGTGTATTAACACCTTGGGCCATCGCGCCTATTTTTTCTATATCAAAGCTATTATTATGACCAATAAAAGGAGGAAGTTCACCGCGTAAGTCTCCATTACTTGTCATTCCGGCATACTGGTCATAAATTTCTTCAGTGATTCTTTGCGCTGTCTGAGGGCTAGTACCTTTTAAGCCCTTAGCATAACTTGCATGAAAACGAGTTAGCTGATTACGTGCAATACCTCTTCGCATAACACCTAAAGGGGTATTGTTTGTTTTAGAGGCAATAGCCCAAGCAGAGTCATGCCCAAAATTAGAAGTCTCTACGTCTAAAGCCATTCCACCATGCCTAGGTAGACTTAACTCTAGCTTAGCTATAGCTTCACTTTGCTTTTGCATTACTCTCAAATGCCTAAGCTGTTCACGTTCCAATTTTACGTCATATTTTTTTAAAGCGGTTACTTGCCCGTCTATCTGACGCTTAGTTAAGTCTGGATTAGCATTTACAGCCGTAGAGCCATAAGCTGAGCCATAAGCTGCCATGCCAACATTACGTCGCTTAATCTGAGAAGCATAGTCATTTATAACACTATTAATTTTTTCTATGCCTTGCTGTATCTCTGGCCTTTGACTTCTAGACTTAACACTGGGCCGTAAACTATCTAATAAGACAGCCAGTTTAGCGAAAGCATTACTAAGGGCTATCTCTCCTTTATTAAATGCCTCATGAGAAGTTGCTTTTCCTTGAGCTGCAGTAAGCTTTTGTATCTCTGCAGTGGCTGCATTTATCTGAGGAGTTATAGCACTTTTCTTAAGCTTAGTAGAATGCTTAGCTGTAGCCGCTAATAGCTTAGTCAAGGGCTCGCTAATCTTCGCTAGCTCTTGGTTCTGCAGGGTTAAATCATTTATAGCCTTATCAACATTGGTAGTTATTTGTTTTTTAAAAGAACCTGCAATCTTCTCATTCCCAGAAGGAGATAAGACTACATTCATGTTCACACCAATATCGTTGTTACCTGATTTTTCAGCCATGATATTTACCCTTGAGGTAAGAGAGATTCTAAGCTAGATATAATACTAGCTGGGTTTATTCTAGGTACGTCGGGTTTTTCATTCTCTTTAGAGCCAAAGAGTCTGTTGATGGGATCAAATTCAGAGTGCACTTTCCACCTGCGACTTATCTCTTCTTCAGTAAAACCCCAGAGAGTTTGTTTTTCTCTTCTGGGGTCACTGTTACACATTACTTGAATTAAGTCTGTTAAGGTGTGGGCGGTACCGCTGCTTTGCTTACCCCTTGAACCATTTGGCTGATCTCTGAGATTTTTTTTAAAGCCGAAGTTATGTATTCAACGACCGCGTGGACAAGGTCTACCAGTTCCTCTTGGGCCTCTGCGTATTCTTGACTCCATAATATTACCTCCAAAGGAAGTTTATTAATTATTTTACCACAGTCATCTCGTTCAGATAATAAGCAAGAAATAAGCTTAGCAAATGAAGTCTCTGTAGCATTTATACGGGCTATAGCAGCTTCATCTGTTTTAGCTTTTTGACGTTTTTCAAGGTCTAATAAAGCTGTTGCATAGACCTCTTCTAACTCTTTCTGTAACTGTTCAAACTTTTCTTTATCATAATCTTCTGTAGCTTCTAAATCTTTTATTTCTTTATCTTTAGCCGTAATCGCGGCACCTAACTCTGGGTCTAACAAAACGCTACTTTCTAAGCCAGCTTGCTCAATTTGAGCTTGTGTGATAAGGCCATAGAATTCTGCTTTTAAGCCTAGGGAGACTAAGACAACCTTAGTCTCCCCTGCCAATGTAATTTCAAATTTTCCTGGACTGATAATGTTCATGGGTGCTCTCCCTGAAAGGTTAATTAAACGTCTTGTACCAATTTCTGGCGATAAATACGTAAAGCATCATTTGCAGAGCCTTGCAGCTGTGCATCCAATGCAAATGGCATGTTGGCCCAGTCATTACTAGGGGATAACTCACCAGTAGGAGTAATCTGGCAATTCGGTAGCCAGAAAGAGATTGTTCCACCAGTAACAAGCTCAGCTACCAATTCAACAGGTACATTGTACAAGGTACCGTTGATAGAAGCATCAAGCAAGATATCGAAAAGATTTACTGCCTGGCCTTTGACCAGGGGTGTGCTACCCGCATCAAGTTCTTCAATATCTGAAGTAACCGTTACAGTAGAACTTTCCAGCATAACCAGGTCTTTAACAAGTGGATAACCTGATTCATGGTTTTTGTACACTGGACTAGTCTCTAAAGATGCAGAGCTGATAGAACCAACGCTATCAGACTTTGTCAAGAAACTGTAAGGACTTGCAATCCCAGTGAGAGCAGCCGCAATAGCATTTGCGGTATAAACACCAACTACCCAGATATCACCTATCTCAAAGCCAGTCACAGCTACAGAGTCAAAACCAAGTTCTACACCATCTGAACCTAATGCAACTGGAGTAGAGTCTGCACCGCTAAAATCAACGCTGCTATTAGTAGTGCCATCTGGTTCTGTCACATCACAAATTGGGCCTGTGGCATTTGTTACTTCAATAATGTAAGCGCCGTCTAAAGCTCCCGTATAAGTACCACTAGAAGTGGCTGTAGGATTGGTATTAACAGCATCATCCCAAGCAGCCCCATTAACTCTTTTTTGAGCAAGCTTAGTCTCTGCAGTACCAGCAATACGACGAGAAGGCTTACCTACTCGTACCTGGAATTTACCTATGGCCAAATTCGCTACGTCTTTGGTCATTGGTTGATTGGCAATTGCTCGTTGTCCAGCAGCAGCTCTTGTACGATAAATAAGCTCTTTATTAGAATAAGCTGGATTTGAAAGTGCCTCAAATTCAAGTGGAGCGGAGGCGAAGTCATCACCGAAACTAAAGCTTAAGCTGGGCATAAGCTGGGCGTAAGGTGAGAACATAGAAAGAGTTCCACCTGTTGCAAATTCTGCAAGTGCCTCAACACAGTAATAGGCAGGTGCCCCTGTTTCAAGGCTATTAATAGCAGTATCAATAACCCCAAGGACTACAGAGTCCATAATTTCTTCAACTGAAACAGCAAACTTTGCTTGCAAAAGTTCAGCTATTTTAAAATCAAGGACTTGCGGATAGCCAGCCTGGTGCTCTTTAAAAGACGGAGTCATAGACAGAGAAGAGCTGCTTAAAGCTCCTAGTGAGTTTACCCCACCAGTTACTGCGCCAGCATTACTAACATCTTCTGTAGGCGCAACGCTAGTTTTCATGAGACCAATGACTAAGTCACCAGTATCTTTGGTTGTGGGCTGAAAAGCCCTATTTCGTGTTGCCATAATTTAACTCCTTTAATTAAGTTCTTAATTGGGCATACATAAGCTTTTGTGAAACTGTCTGTGCTGTATACCTAGTGTTCGGGTCCGTGTGCGTAGGCCAGATGTGTACAGGACCAATTACAGCTAACTCATTCACCTTTGTTACTGGCATGGTGATTAGGCCATTACTCTCATAACTAAATACTTCAATCCCAGCTGTCTTATCTATTGCATCCTTAATCTTATCTAGGAGAACTAATCTTAGATAACCACCTGGATCATTAATTGAAGTAGCAGCAGCGAATAACGTGAGCTCGCCTGTATTAGCAGCGGTACCTTCTAGAGTATGCCAAATAACAGCAAGATTCGCTTCAGTTAATTCTTCAAAGCGAGTGGCTACGTCATCTTGATGTATTAACAAAACTCCAGCTGGCTGAGCTACTAAATCGAATAAAAACTTTTCTATTGATTTATATCTATTAAATATGCTAGCTGATGGATGCATCATATCTCCAATACAATAGTTTGTCCAGCTAAGCGATCTCTTATCTTGTTTTCTAAAACTGCTTTATGCTCTATAGCCAATGGAAAGAACAGTGGTCTTCTTACGAGAGTATCACCCTTACCTGGAGTAAATCCAAGCTCATTCCATAAAGCCTCTTGATAGCCGGGAGCATGTTCAGTGATACCTACAAAAGCGCTGATTCCATTCTCAACCATTTTAATATTTACTGAGATAGAATTCTTTGCTTTACCTGTTTTGTACCAGTACATAGGCGCTTCTTCCATAGTACCCTCATCAAGAGCTTGCCAATGAATAGCACCATCTCTGTATGAAGAAGAACCTTTAATTGTACCCATATGCTTCTCTAGGTCTTGTAAATACAACTCAACTTGTTCACTAACTAAATCTTTAATAATAGGTAGTGCTTTTTTCAACATAGCGGCACGAACAGCACCATTGAGATTAATGGTATATTCTACCGCTACATCCATCGCGGATCCTTATCGAATACTACTTCAAAGAAGCCTTCAAAATTATGCTTAATTCCTTCAACTTTAGCTGTTTCATAATAGCTATCGAAGGTAAGCTGATCACCATGCTTTACTGGGTAAAGTATAGAGATTAGCATTCCCATCTGCTCTACAGTAGAATCATTTTTCTTATCTGTTTTTAAGGAGATATTCCAAATTTTTACTGGAATGTCTGTATGAATAACTGTTTCAGCTGTTGTTCCAACTCCACCTTGTGGTGATGGGGTATGCACTATCCTTGTTACTGTTACTTTATTATTAGTCTCCAAAAGATCAATAACATTTCTTATAAATCTACCTTTAAAATAATCAGTAGTAAGAGTACCTACTATAAAAGTATCTCCAGTTTCTTCAATAGTTAAAATAGAACCAGCTTTAATAGACTTAGATACTGTATTAGCTATCTGATCAGTATAAAGTTTTCTAACACCCATATAAGCTGCGTTATCCAGCTTAATCCCTACGGAACGATTAAGTTGATCAGTGCAGCGTAGCTCTTGGCTAGCTCTGTTGACCACATCCTCAATCATTAGCTAGGCCTGTTATAACGTCTGTGCCTGGGAAAACAAAAGAAAGCTGGTCTACAGAAGTAGAAGCTAACGCTGTAGGTAAGTTAGCTATGTAACTCCCTGCTTTACCAAGTAAATATTCTTCAGTAATAGCCAGTGCATCTTTAAACCGTACCGCTACTGTCTTAGTGTCAGATTCTTTCATTAAGATTTTTAATCTAACTGCTTGAAGACAATTAGCAGCGGCAGTATATAGGATTGCTAATTTAGCTCCTAAAAGATTTTCGTCTGTTAAGTCAATAAGAGACTCGCTTACTTGCTGCTGAACAGCTAGTTCAGCAGCAGGTAAGTTGGAGAGCCTATGAATTAACGCATCAGGTAATTCAGTTTCAGTAACGCCGAATAGGCCCCGAAGGTCTTCTTCAGCCTCTGCGTAGTCCATGATTTTATAAACGTAATTCATAGGTTACCCCAGGTAGTTAGTCTGCCAGCTCTACTTTAGTTCCAATACGACTTGCAAAGAAAGGAGTTAGCGGCATAAGCTTACCCCGTTTTTTTGTCGTGTCCAAGATAAGCTCGGGATAGCTAGGGTCATACTGAATAGTGTTAGGCTCTAGCAGACGTAAACGAACTTTTTTGAACTTGTCGAATTTCTCTGGCCACATATTTTTGGGGGTTGATGCTGCAGCCTTTACAGGCGAGGTTACTTTCTGGTCGGTCTTTCCCCCTACAGTCTTTGCAGGTTGCGCTGCACTCGTAGTCGTGGGCATCGTATGCACCTTTCAGTCTTTTTATGTTAAACTCAGTTAGAAGATAGCCCTTTCTTCTTAGGAAAAAGAAAGGTTCAAAGTGTTGTTTAGAAGAGTTACAGGACAAGCAAGTAAGAATAATATTAATTAATAAATTCTTTCCACCAAACTTCTTAGGTATAATATGATCTAAAGAAGCTTTGTATGGGATACTCTTACCACAATAAGCACACTTACAACCTTGCTGTTTATGCAAGTTCATGATGTCCTTAAAAGTATAATCACCCTCACCCGTCGTAGTTCTGTGACTAGATATAGTCTTCTTTAACTCATAGAATGGGGTTCTTTCATTAGAGACTTCACGAATACACTTTTCGCAATACTTGTTCTTTTCTCTTCTCTTTTTCTTGGCATCTTTTGGGTGGTATCTTGTAAGGTGTTTCCATTCCTTACATCCCGGGCATTTACCATACCCTAGATCATTAGTATTTTTCATAGGCTCTCCTCCATAAAATTTATAATCATTATATCGGAGGTGGGGCCCAGAAAAATGCCCAAAACTAAAGTCTTTTTAACAAGAAGGGCGCGTCCCATGTAGCCTGAACATCTACTTGCTCATTATAGTCTAAACTAACAGACATGAATCTATTAGGTATACCCCCTTTGCAGTACAGTCTTTTACCGCTAGTTACTGAGTTATTTATTTGCAAAAAAGCATCTAAACCAAAAGCGGCATAACCTGAATTAAGATTGTCATCTATATTAGGAGTATATGCATTTAAGTCACCGCCTATAGCCCAGCCATTAAATAAAAAATTAATGCTAGTGCCAAAAATACTAGCGTAACGTTCAAGACAAGCGTTACCTGCACTACCTTGTGTAATCACAGACTTTAAAATTCCTTCTTCCCATTCAAGAAGATCATTATAATAGCTAGCAGTAGCTATAAACTTTTTTGTATTAAAAGGTATTGGACAATTCACAACAAAATTATTAAAGCCCCAATCTATATCAAATTCTGTCCCACAGATCCAGATGTCATCTACTACCTTCACTTTATTGTAATTAAAAATTAAATCCGTGCCATACCTAAAGTAATTTCTAGACTTCATTCTATAAAGTACAGTACCGAATAAAGAAATGCTATGCAGAAGTAGGGTACTACTTACACCATTAGTTGTCTTTAAATCTAATGAGAATTCATTACAAGCATTTAAAAGCTCTGAGGTTACTGGCCATTGCTCTTCAACTCTACCTGCTGCAGGTAAAGTTACAGCTTGGATTAAGTCCAACTCGTAATCACCCCTCCTATACTGAAAAGTTCTTTGTGCAGAAACAGTACATTCATAGTCTACTTTAAAATAAGGATCTAGAGTAAGCCTGTCCTGATTTTCCTCTAAGTTATAAGGGTGTTCATAATAACTATATAGATTAGAATCTTCATACCAAAGAAGTTTTTCTTGTAAAGAATAAGCGGTTTTCAAATAGTTTTCTTTAAACTCTAGTGAAATCTGCAAATAAAATAGTTCTGCTGAAGTATCCGCAGTGAATAATACCTCAGCATACTCTGCATAGGTTAACCTAGTTCTATCTATTGGAATATTAAATGTCTGTTCAGTACTAGTTAAAACTACAATACCAGATAAAATAGACTCTCCAGTGGGTAACTTTATTTCATATGCTAAATTTTCTGTGCCCGTACTTTTAGCTATAAAATTTAAAACTGTATTATCAATACTCGGATTTAATAAGCCATATAAAATAAAAGAAGTTTCTACAGCATCTATAGAACTAGAAATGTCTATTAGAATATCACGTAAATAATCTACTGGTGAATAAAACTTCCCTGGAATAACAGAATATACAGGCTTAGTTTCAAATAACTGTACGTCATAAGTTAATGACTTAATAGAACTATATGAGGATACTAAAATCTTAACTACATCTGTGGCAGCGTCAATAGAAGATGATATAACAGAGCTTATAGATTGTGGTCTAAAGTACAGCAGTCTACAGTGAGAGTCTATAGAACTAGATATTACTGCACTACTAGTCTCTGGTCTTAGATATTTTAATCTATATTCAGAGGTTATAGAACTTGTTATAATACTACTTACACTATCCGGATTTAACCTATACCCAAAAGTACTTTGAATAGAATTAGAAAATACATTTACACTCGTTTTTATATTCGGTAGCTCATATTCTACATCTACTGAAGATGATATAATACTGCTAAAAGACTGGCCCGGACCCAAAACTGCAATAGACTCTAAATCTATAAAATAAGCTCCTACATACGTTGAAACATTATTACCACCATCATCACTCGCTGGTGAAGTTTTATTAAATATAATATTCTGAGCTACAGGCACATTTTTAAGAAATAAAGAATTAGCCACCCCAATTTTTCCGTCTTGGCTTCCTTGCTCACCCCGCTCATAAGTACCACCAACAGAACATGCCTCAAGCGCACCATTTATGCTAAACGCGGATCCCATGGTGAGTCTAGTACCACTAGAGGCAGTTCTTTCCTCAA
>Ga0164318_10007112_pt1 | contig 10850 bp, 14 predicted proteins | sample GuaBasSedimGuay9_FD_113734 | JGI IMG/M metagenome (GOLD analysis project Ga0164318, IMG submission 113734) | Subseafloor sediment microbial communities from Guaymas Basin, Gulf of California, Mexico - Guay9, Core 4571-4, 0-3 cm | ecosystem: Environmental > Aquatic > Marine > Hydrothermal vents...
CTCAAATTATATGTGCTAATGAAGAGGAATTTAGGAAAGGCGGTTCTCCTTTTTATACAAATTCTACCCATCTTCCTGTAAATTATACTGATGATATCTTTGAAGTTTTAAAACATCAGGATTTACTCCAGACAAAATATACCGGCGGATGCATTGAAAAAGGAAACAAAGTTTTGACTGATAAAGGGTTAATAAAAATCGAAGATATTTTTGAAAATTTTGGAAAATTAAAACCAATTAAAGCCTTGAGCTTTAATAAAGAAAAGAAGATCGCAGAATGGGATGAAATAGTTGAGGCAGTGAAAATTAACGTCAAAAAACACAATAAAATTCGAATAATTGGCGAAAGGAATTTAGACATTATAACTTCAGATTGGCATCCTTTCTTTGTTTTAGAGAAATTTAAACCAAACTCCATTTGTCCCGTTTGCGGAGAAAAAATAAAGAATATAAAAGCATTTGCTACTCATATAAAATGGAATCCAGAGTGTAAACGAAAATATAAAACTTTTCCTAAATATCGAGTAATAGAAAAGAGGGCTGATGAATTAAAAGTTGGCGATTATATTTTACAAAACTTTTATAATATGTATCCTCAAAAAACAACTGAATTGAATGATGATTTAATGTGGTTAATTGGATTTTTCATTGGCGACGGATCCATTTCAGAATTTGTTGATAATCGAGGTGGAAATAACTTGAAGAGATATAAAGTTCGTTTTCATAGCAAAAATCAAGAAGGGTTAGAAAAAGCAAAAGAGATAATGTCAAAATATTTTGGAGTAAAAGCTAAGGTAATAAAGAATGACAAACGAAGTAAACCTTTGAGAGAATTCACTACTTCTAAAAGAAACGTTTGGGAATTTTTCTTCAAGTATGAATTTAAATCTGGCAAGAAAGTTTACAAAGTTAGTATTCCTCAAAAGGTGAAAGAAAATATAAACAACACCAATGTATTTGCTCTTTTGAGTGGACTCATTGATAGTGACGGGAACATCAATAAAAGAGGTGGAAACGTTGAATATTTCACTGTTTCTTCTAAATTAGCTGAGGATATTTTAGAAATTTGTTCTTCGGCAGGTATTGCAATTTCGAAAAGTAAAAAATTAACTAAAAGAGGAAACGAAATCAACGGATGGAGATTGACAATTCCAGCTTACGAAGCTACTCAAATAAAAAAGAAATTGGCTATAACTTCAAGTAATCTTTTAAAGATTAAAGACAATCTCTCAAATAGAAAAAAGCGTTATCTTCCAGTAGTTAGGGTTAAAAAGATTTCTAAAGTTAACGTTAAAGACAATCAATTTTACGATTTAACGACAAAGAAAAACCATAATTATTTGGCTGGCAAAGATTGTTTAGTTTTCATCCACAACACAGTTTTACATATTTACATAGGAGAAAAGATTGAAAATCCTCAAATAATTAAAAAATTAGTCAGAAAAATCTGCCAGAATTATCGCTTACCCTATCTTACAATTACTCCTACTTTCAGCATCTGTCCTCAACATGGATATATAAGTGGAGAATACAGGGCTTGTCCTAACTGCAATGCTCCTTGTGAGATTTACTCAAGAGTAGTGGGGTACCTGAGACCTGTATCTTTCTGGAATGATGGGAAAAGAGAAGAATTTAAGTTAAGGAAAACATTTAAAGTAGAGATATGAGAATTGGAGGATTACAAAAATTTTCACTTATTGATTATCCAGATAAATTCTCCTGCGTAATCTTTACCCAGGGCTGTAATTTTAGATGCCCCTGGTGTCATAATCCAGAGTTGGTTTATCCCTATCTTTTTAAAAATACTATGAGTGAAAATTATGTACTTGAGTTTTTAGAATTACGCAAAACTGAATTAGAAGCAGCAGTAATTACAGGAGGTGAACCTACAATACAGCCGGATTTGATTGAATTCATAGAGAAAATTAAAAAGATGGGTTATCTTATAAAATTAGATACCAACGGAGGCAATCCTCATCTTTTAGAAAAATTACTCAAAAATAAATTAGTTGATTATATTGCTATGGACATAAAAGCACCTCCTGAGAAATACTCTCTCCTGGCTGGAAAGAATATAGACATCTCTTTAATTTTTAAAAGTATAGAGATTATTGAAAATTATTCACCCGATTATGAATTTCGCACAACCTTTGTTAGCCCTCCGCTCTCACAAAGTGACATCCTCAAGATTAAAGGAATGATTAAAAATAACAAAAGATACAGAATTCAAGAATTTAGAAAAATAGAGAAAGAGGCAATTGTATAAACCTATCTTCAATGGTGTAAAAATATATAACACTATCCTTACTCAGGATTATTTATAATCCTACTCATTTATAATTTTAAAGCTTTAGATATGAACTAATCAGTTGCGATATGAAATTAATTTTCTTATAATTATATAAGATGAAGAATATGTGGAATTTATCCTTAGGGCTATCCTTAGCCATACATACTATAGTCCTGGCAGGACTGCCTCCATTAAAAAAAATAAAAGCCAACAAAGAAAGGATTAAAATAATAAAAATTTTCCCTCAGGAAATAAAAAAAATAGAGGAAACCGCGTCTTTAAAGACTATCTCTCCCTCGAGAATCCCCCCTCCCTATGTGGAAAAATTAGCGAAAAAAACTATTTTAAATAATGATTCTCAACCTATAAAAAAAGAAGTTTTTTCTTTAACCAAAGAGATACTTCTTTCTGACTACAATAAGCCTGACTTTGAAAAACTCAAAAAAAATCCTGTCTATATGCAGTATTACAAACTTATCCGGGAAAGAATTAGAAGAAACGCTTATCGATACTATAACACCGAAGAAAGTGGAATTGTTTATCTTTTTTTTGTTATCTTAAAAAATGGCAGTTTAAACCAAATCTCCTTCTTAAAAAATAACACCTCTGCTCCCTCGAATCTTATAGAAATTGCCTTAAAAAGCGTAAAAAACTCGGCACCTTTTCCTCCGTTTCCTGAAGAACTAAAAACTTATTCTCGACTTCAATTTAGTATATCTATACATTTCAAAAATAATTGACATGCTGTTTTTATATGCTATAGTTATCATATAAAAAAATGAAAAGGAAACCGGTAGTAAGTGGACAATTTTATCCGGAAAGCGCCTCAGAAATTAAAAAGATGCTAACGCAGTTTAAAGCAAATTCTCCTACAAAAGTATCAGCAAAAGGAGCTATACTTCCTCATGCTGGATATATATTCTCAGGGAAAGTAGCCACCCAAACCGTGGAAAAAATTATCCCTCTAAAAAGAATAATAATTTTAGGACCTAATCATACAGGACTTGGTGAAGATTTCAGTGTGTATCCAGAAGGAGCCTGGACTACTCCTTTAGGGGAGGTAGAAGTTGATAAAGAGTCGGTGGAATTCCTCTTACAGAAGAACTTACTTAAAAAGGATATTTTAGCACATAATTTTGAGCATTCTATTGAAGTAGAACTTCCCATTCTTCAGTATTTTTTCAAAGAATTCAAATTTGTTCCTATTGTATGTAATGTAGCATCCCTGGAAACTTACTATAAAGTAGCCCACAGAATATATGAAGGGATAAAAAAAGTAAAAGAGGATATTTTTATAATCGCCAGCTCCGATATGACTCATTATGAACCAGAAGAAACAGCAAGAAGAAAAGACCGTTTAGCAATTGAAGCTATACTTAATTTAGATGTAGAAAATTTTCTTGAAGTGGTAAAAAAAGAAAATATTACTATCTGTGGAGTTGCTCCTATCTCTATTACTCTAATTCTTACAAAACTATTGGGAGCAACAAAGGCGGAGGTAGTGCTTTACCAGACAAGCGCAGATATAAGTAGGGACTACAGCAGTGTAGTGGGATACTTAGGGGCGATTATTACCTGAGAAGCAATATGGAAGAAAATATAAAGAAAAAAGTAGATGAAGATTGGAAAAAACAGGTAGAAAGAGAAAAGGAAGAAGCACAACTTAAAAATGAAAAGTATCATACTCCTACATTTTCTATATTTCTTTCTTCTTTAAGTATGCAGGCAATGATTGCTTTAGGAAAGATTGAGAATCCTTTAACAAAAAAAATTGAGAAAAATTTAGAACAAGCTCGCTTTTTAATCGATACATTAACTATCCTGAAAGAAAAAACAAAGGGCAACTTAACCAAGGAGGAAGAATCTCTTCTTGAGGACGCTCTTTTTAACTTAAGACTTATGTATGTGGAGGAAAAGAATAAATGATTGATAGAGAACTTTTAAAAATTCTTGTCTGCCCGATGTGTAAAGCAGATGTAACCCTAAAAAATAATAAAATAGTCTGTAACAAATGCCGAAGAGCTTATCCTATAAAAGAGGGAATCCCTATAATGCTTGTGGAGGAAGCAGAAATTGAAGAAGAAGAAGAAAAAGAAAAAGAATAAAGTACTTATTATTCACGGTCCCAATCTCCATCTTTTAGGAAAGAGAGAAAAAAATATCTATGGAAGTTTTACTCTTAAGGAATTAGAAAAAGAGTTAAAAGAAAAAGGCAAAAAGTTAGGATTGGAAGTGATAAATTTTCAGTCTAACTTCGAAGGAGAAATTGTAGAAAAGATAACTAAAGCAGAGTATGATTTTCTCATCATCAATCCTGCCGGCTACACACACACTTCGGTTACTATCCGAGATGCAATTTTAGCCAGAGAAAAACCAACGATTGAGGTGCATATCAGTAATATCTTTTCTCGTGAACCCTTTCGACAGAAATCTTTAATTTCTGATGCGGTAAAAGGTGTAATCTGTGGTTTAGGAAAAAATAGTTATTTTCTCGCTTTAGAAGCGGCTCAGATTTTCTTGAGTGAAAAAAGATAGAATAGATAAATTCTTAAAAAAGATAGAAAAACTAAAATTAGATGCTTTTCTTCTCTCTAACCCTATAAATATAAATTATCTTACCTATTTTAATAAAGAACTCTGCGGATATCTTATAATTTCAGCAAAAAAATTGATTTATCTTACTTATTTTGTATATTTTGAAGAAGCAAAAAAGAACAAAATGTGGGAAACAAAACTGGTAGAAAATAAAAATATTTTCAAAGAAGTAGCTACACAGATGAAAAAAATGAAAATAAAAAGGGTAGGATTTGAAGCCAGACATCTTGTTCTCGCTGAATATAAAAAGCTAAAAGAAGAATTGGCAAAAAAAGAAATTGAATTCATAGGAACTTTTGAATTGGTGGAGGGGATGAGAGCGATAAAAGAAAAAGAAGAAATCAATTTTATAAAGAGAGCAACCAAAATCACTCTTGAAGGATTTGATTTTCTTAAAGAAATTATTCAATATAATTTCTCTGAAAAATTCTTAGCTCAAGAAGTAGAGAAGTTTCTAAAGATAAAAGGAGATCTCAAGTTAGCCTTTCCTCCTATCGTTGCTTTTGGGAAAAACAGCAGTTTTCCTCATCATCTTCCTACCCAGGAAAAATTAAGAAAAAATAAACTTATTCTTATTGATATAGGAGCCAGATATCGAGGGTATTGTGCTGACTTGACAAGGGTATTTTTTTGGGATAAAATGCCTCCTCAGTTGAAAAAAATTTATGAATTGATAAAAAAAGCCCAAGAGGAAAGTATAAAAAGTATTAAACCCGGAAAAAGAGCAAAAGACATAGATAAAATAGCAAGAGAAATAATCTCTAAAAAAGGATGGGGAAAGTTTTTTGGGCATGGGTTAGGTCATGGAATAGGTTTAGATGTCCATGAAAAACCCTTTCTTTCTCCCAAAAGTGAAGATATTTTAGAAGAAAATATGGTTGTTACGATTGAACCGGCAGTTTATATTCCTCACAAATTCGCAATAAGAATAGAAAGTATGATAAGAGTAACAGATAGTGGAGCAGAAATTATCGATGAAACTTTCTATAGCTGACTTAAAACCAGGAATAAGTATTCTTTATAACGGAGAAATCTATACGATTATTGACTGTGAACATGCAAAACTGGCAAGAGGTTCTGCTTTCTGTAGAGCAAAACTTAAAAATCTAAAAACCTCACAAGTTATGGAGTATACCTTAAGGGACTCTGATAAAATCGAAGAAGCATTTATTGAAAGAAGAAATTTACAGTATACTTATCGAGAAGCAGATATATTTCATTTTATGGATTTAGAGACTTATGATGATTTAATACTGGAAAAGGAAAAAATTGAAGACAAAATTATTTGGTTAAAAGATAACCTTCAACTTACAGGAATATTTTTTAATAGTGAACTTATAAACCTGGAACTGCCCCGGATGATAGAACTTAAGGTGATAGAGACAGAGCCGGGGTTTAGAGGGAATACGGTAAAATCAGGAGTAAAACCAGCAAAGCTGGAAACAGGTCTAATTATTAACGTCCCCTTATTTATAAATACAGGTGAGATAATAAAAGTAGATACACAAGAAAAGAAATACATAGAAAGAGTATAAAATGGATATAAAAGGAAGATTAGAAGAATTGGTAAAGTTTATGGAAGAAAATAATCTCTGTGAATTAGAAATAGAGGAAGAAGGAAGAAAGATAAAACTTAAAAAATATAACCCTACAATCAATCCTTTGCCCCCGGAGATTCGTTTAAAGGAAAAAGAACCAGTAACTCAGCAACAGGAAGAAAAAAAAGAAAATCTTGTAGAACTGAAGTCGCCGATGGTGGGAACATTTTATCGTGCCCCTTCTCCAGGGGCAAAACCTTTCGTAGAGGAGAAAGATATAATTAAACCCGGAGACGTAGTATGCATAATTGAAGCGATGAAATTAATGAATGAAATTAAAGCGGAGATAAAAGGAGAAATTGTAAAAATCATGGTAGAAAATGGGGAACCGGTAGAATTCGGTCAACCACTTTTTCTTATAAAACCTCTTCCTTAATGTTCTCCAAGATTTTAGTTGCTAATCGTGGGGAAATAGCAATTCGAATAATTCGTGCCTGTAAAGAATTAGGAATAAGAACGGTAGCGGTATACTCAGAAGCAGATAAAAATTCTCTCCATTTGGAGTTTGCCGACGAGGCAATCTGTATTGGAAAAGCTCCTGCTCAGGAAAGTTATCTTAACATATCCGGTATAATAAGTGCCGCTGAAATTACTGATAGCGATGCTATTCATCCCGGATATGGATTTCTGGCAGAAAATACCTATTTTGCTGAAATCTGTGAGTCTTGTGGAATAAAATTCATCGGACCTAAGGCTCAAGATATACGTCTTATGGGAGATAAAATAAAAGCACGTGAAGTTATGCAAAAGGCAGGCCTTCCTTTAATTCCCGGAAGCAAAACAGCAATAAAGTCCAAGGAAGAAGCTCTAAGCCTGGCAAACAAATTAGGTTACCCCATAATTCTCAAAGCAAAGGCAGGAGGAGGAGGGAAAGGTATGCGCATCTGCCATAGTGACGTAAGGCTGGTAAGTGCTTTTATGATGGCTCAATCGGAAGCAGAAGCAGCCTTTGGTGACTCTCAAATATATATGGAAAAATTCTTAAAAAATCCCAGACATATTGAAGTGCAAATTGCCGCCGACAATTTCGGTAATGTAATTCATTTAGGAGAAAGGGATTGCAGCATTCAGAGACGTCACCAGAAGTTAATTGAAGAAACTCCCTCTCCAGCGGTAAATAAAAAATTAAGAAGAAAATTGGGAGAGATGGTAATTAAAGCAATAAAAAATATAAATTACACAAGTGTGGGAACAGTTGAATTTCTTATGGATGATAAAGGAAATTTTTACTTTATTGAGATGAATACACGGATTCAGGTAGAACATCCTGTAACGGAAGAAATTACAGGAATTGATCTGGTAAAATTACAGATTCTTATTGCTGCCGGAGAAAAATTAAACATAAAACAAGAAAATATAAATTTTTCTGGTTCAGCAATTGAGTGTCGAATAAACGCAGAGGATCCAGAGAATAATTTTCTACCTTCATGTGGAAACATCGATTTCTGTTATCTTCCAGGGGGAAAAGATGTAAGGGTGGAAACACATATCTATTCTGGATATACTATTCCTGCTTATTACGATTCTCTTCTTGCCAAAATAATAACCAAAGGAAAAACACGAGAAGAGGCATTGACAAAAATGAATAGAGCTTTAGAAGAACTACGCATTGAACCAATAAAAACTACGGCATCTTTCTGCAAAAGAATAATCAATGACCCAAACTTTAGGAAGGGAAATTATCATACAGGAATTATTGGAAAATTTTTAGAGGGAGTGGAGAATGAACAAAAATTTTAGTTCTGAGTACGGAGAGATAAAAATTCATAAAAAGGTAATTTCTCGTATCGCTGAGATAACCTCTAAAAAAGTAAAAGGAGTAAGCAAAGTAGGACTTGAATGTTACGGATTAGCAGGTAAAATATTAAAATTATTTGGCTATCGGGCGATAAAGATAAAAATTTCTGAAAACCAGGGGATAAAGGTAAATATTCCTATTATTGTGGATTACAATTCAAACTTGGTAGAGGTTGCCTCTGAAGTTCAAAGAGATGTAACTTATAAACTTCTGAATGCATTGAATTTGGACTATCTCTCTGTAGAGGTGAGAATAAAAAATATAGAAAAAGGAGGTAAATAATGTTTTTTATAAGCTGTCTAATTTATGTGTTTTTAGCTTCTCTTATAGGAATAATTTTTGTAGGAATCTCATTGGGAATAATTACCCCTGTAGAGATAACCTTCTGGAGTAACAAATTAGTTTCTTTAGACAGTTATCATCAAATGATCTTAGGATGGACAGGTGTACTTTTTGTTCTTTCCTGTATAAACTTTGCGCGTAAGTTATCTTTAACCTCTTCCCGAGAAAGAACAATAACTCTTTCTACAGAAAAAGGAAATATAAAAGTTTCTCTTTTAGCTATTGAGGAAATGATTCGTAAAGAATTATCCACACAAAAAATAATTTCCCATATAAAACCCAAAGTAGGTGTATCTCGTAAAGGAATAAAAGTAAACATTCGTGCAACATTAAACTCTCAAATAAATCTTTCTGAATTTACAGCAAAAATACAGGAAGAAATTAAAAGGAAACTTTCTGCATTGGTGGGAAATAGAGAAATCTATGTCGATTTAGAAATAAAAAGAATATCCATCAATAAAATAGAACCTAAAGAGGAAGAAAAAGTAGAGATTCCTTTTCGCAACTATTAAGAAAGGAGGTAAGTAATGAGGATAGGGATACTTACAGGTGGAGGAGATTGCCCAGGTTTAAATCCGACAATTAGAGCTATTGTGAGAAAAGCTATTTCAGAAAGCGATAAGGTCATAGGAATAAAATATGGCTGGAAAGGCCTTCTGGAAAAAGATTATATAGAGCTAGATTTAGATTCTATATCTGGAATCCTCCCTAAAGGAGGAACTATTCTGGGAACCTCCCGTACAAATCCCTATAAAAGAGAAAATGGTCCTCAAATTGTAAAAGAAAATTTCAACAAATTAGCTATCGAAGGGTTAATAGCTATAGGAGGAGAGGATACTTTGGGAGTAGCAACCAGACTATATAAAGAGGAAGGATTAGATGTTGTGGGGGTACCCAAAACCATTGACAATGACCTCTCTGTAACAGATTTTACTTTTGGGTTCGATACAGCAGTAAATATTGTAACAGAATGCATTGACCGCCTTCACACTACTGCCGAGTCTCATAATCGAGTTATGGTAGTTGAAGTTATGGGCAGACACGCCGGCTGGATTGCTACCTATGCAGGAATTGCTGGAGGAGCTGATTTTATTCTTATTCCAGAAATCCCTATTGACTTAGCTCAGGTGTGTGAAGCCATAAGAAAAAGACATGAAAGGGGGAAAAATTTCAGCATTATAGTTGTTGCTGAGGGAGCTAAATTTAAAGATGAGTCAATATTTACTCAGGAAGAAAAAAAAGACGAATTCGGGCATGTTCGTCTGGGAGGAGTTGGTCAGGTATTGGGAAAACTAATTGAGGAAAAAACAGGATTTGAGACCAGAGTCACTGTTTTAGGACACATTCAAAGAGGAGGAACGCCTACGGCTTTTGACAGAGTTTTAGCCACCCGTTTTGGCATTAAAGCCTATCAAATGGTAAAAGAAAAAAAATTCGGTCAGATGTGCGCACTAAAAGGAAGTGAAATTATTGAAGTTCCTCTTGAGAAAGCAACAGAAAAACTGAAAACAGTAGATTTAGAGCTTTATGAAATAGCCAAGGTATTTTTTGGATGAAAATAAGAAAAAAGATAATAGAAGAGGCTTTAAAGGAGCATAAGAAAGTTCTTTCTTCCTTAGAAAAACAAATTCCTAAAATAGAGAAAATCGCCTCTCTGTGTATTTCTTCACTTGAGAAGGGTGGGAAAATTATCTTCTGTGGTAATGGCGGAAGTGCTGCTGATAGTCAACATCTTGCAGCGGAACTGGTAGGAAGATTTCTTAAAGAAAGAAAGTCGCTCCCTTCTTTGGCATTGTCAGTTAATACATCTATACTCACCGCTGTAGGCAATGACTATGGATTTGAGAAAGTCTTTTCCAAACAAATAGAAGCCTTAGGGAAACCCAAAGATTTGTTAATTGCTATCTCTACCTCGGGAAATTCCAAAAATATTATTGAAGCGGTGAAAAAAGCAAAAGAAAAAGGAATTAAAACAATTGGATTTTTAGGTAAAGGAGGGGGAAAGCTAAAGAAACTGGTGGATATATCCTTGATAGTAGAAAGTAATAATACCCCAAGGATTCAGGAAATACATATTCTTATAGGACATATTATCTGTGAAATAATTGAAAATAGATGCTTTGGAAAAAAAAGTATTAAATAGAAAAACAATAAAAAAAATAGTAGAAAGACTCAAAAAAGAAGGAAAAAAAATTATTTTTACTAACGGATGTTTTGACATTCTTCA
>Ga0164318_10007114_pt1 | contig 10848 bp, 8 predicted proteins | sample GuaBasSedimGuay9_FD_113734 | JGI IMG/M metagenome (GOLD analysis project Ga0164318, IMG submission 113734) | Subseafloor sediment microbial communities from Guaymas Basin, Gulf of California, Mexico - Guay9, Core 4571-4, 0-3 cm | ecosystem: Environmental > Aquatic > Marine > Hydrothermal vents >...
ATTAAGATTTCATTCCATTTAGTAAGCCTTAATCTGGGCGGCATTTTTGGTGGAGGGATATTTAGGGTGGAATATTAATATTTCGTACTGGATAATATGGTCTCAACTGGTTTGAGTTTATCTTGTTGAGAATTCCATTGATTGGCAAACTGCCAGTTATATTTTCCATTTTCTTTGGAAATATCGATCTCATACCTGTTCATATCCGCATATAGAAGATGACCTGGTATATCATGAATGAGGAAATTGGCTAATGCAATCCGTATCAAATTTATATCATTATCAACTCCAAAAAGGGATCCATTGGGGCATCTTTTATAAACTGCCATTAGTAATCGGCCAGTGCCAACAGCCGGATCAAGGATATTTACTAATTTGCATTTCTTCTCTAAAGAATTATTGCCCATTGTTTCGACTATTTTATCTGATACCAGATAGGGTGTTTTCTTGTCTGTCTTATCTATTTTTATAACCTTTTCGAAATAAAGGTTGCCCAGATGATCATAATAATCTGATTTTAGTATCTCGGGCCTATACATATCATCTAAAGTTTTTATTAGCGATGCATCTTTGAGCAGCCATTCAAACTTGTGGTTCAGCTGCCAGATTAACATAGGCTTTTGATCAGCCACAATAAATTCCAAAAAACTGTCCCAGGCCTTCTTATTGTCTTTAAATTTATCACAAAAAACTATATAGGTATTTTCCAGCATTTTCTTAACTTGTGAATTCATTTTTGAGATATTCCTGAATTTAGTTCTCAGATGCTTTTAAGCGATTTCAGATCAATTTTACAGAATAATCTTCACGACCGTTATGTTTTAGCTCTAATTTCACATTAATCTTGCCAGCTTCCTTTAAGACAGCGGCTATTTCCTTCCAAAGCACCCAGGAGTTTACTGTCAAGATTTTACTGTCTTCGCTTTCTATTAAATACTTATAATCGGTTCCAGGCAGATTATCTTCCTTTAGCGGATTCGTCAATTTTCTGATGCCCTTAATTGTAAGGCAAGGAATCTCTTCTCCGATTCTTAAAGATAAAAACTGGCTTTGTAAATTTTTAATTCCGATTGGTTCTGATTTTGAGGGGAAAAACTGCTCGGTCATTTTTAAAATGGTTATTTAGCTTTAGTTTCCAGGTTGGTTATTCTCTGGCGGATAATGTTAAATTGTCGCTTTAGTCTAATCAGTTCGGCTTCGTGGTCGGCAATGCTTTCCATATATGACTTCATCTTATCTTCAATATTCCAGAGGGCTTCCTGCAGTAGCTTAAGGTTTATTTTTTGATTACTATTTTTGGTTTGGACCATGGAAAAATGAATATGCACTAGAATATAAACTTTGTGCCACTTTTAAGGTACAACGAAGAATATGCGAAATTATTTATAGTCAAAATTATGAAAAGTGAAGCGTCAAAGGAATATGGCCTTGATCAGATAAGCAAAGCCACCAATTCATTCAATTCCAATGTTTAGCTAAATAATTAGAGATGCCATGTAAAATATGATTATAGACCTTAAATCATACACATTTAAACTCGTTATTTTTCTATCGTATAACCCTTGAAATATTGTTTTGATTTGTTATTTATTGGACTATGGTATCTGCCACAAAAATATTGTTGAATAAGACTCAGCAGGAGATATGGCATCGCGGCGAATCTTATGCAGATAAAGGCCTTGTAAGCATTATCAGTGATACTGACAAAAAAGTTCAGGCTGTTGTTCAAGGCACCAAAGAATATGATGTTAAACTGAGACTCTCAACTGCAAAAATAATCATAAATTGTAGTTGCCCCTATTTCACAAAGAACGGTTATATCTGCAAACATATTGTGGCTACCGCGATTGTCTGGGATGAAAAAAGAGGAATTACTCGTCCAGATCAAAGCCTGGTGGAAAAGGTTACGATTCCGCCTTCTGCTTTATCGCGACAAAATATCACCACTCTGTTTAAAAATCCGCTTAAGGCTGATCTCGACCAGTTGCGAATTTTGCCTGAAGAGACAGCCCTTGGCGGCTATGTGCGGCGACATAGCCGGCTTCCCAACATCCCAAAGATTGGGTTAGAAGAAGGTCAGGCCTTAACCCAACAAGAGATAAGGAAATGCTATTCAGAGATGAAAAGATGGACTCAAAGAAAAGCATATGATCCGTACTTTTGTTCAGGTGAGATGGTCGCAGCATTTTGTGAATTGTTGAGAATAATCAAAATTCGTCTGGCAGCCACAACACCACTTGTTGCGGCAGAAATTTTACTGAGCGCTCAGAAATTCAACCGCACCCTTGTGACAGAACTTATTGATGACAGTCAAGGTCTCCATGAGTTTTCAGAAGCTTACCTAAAGGATATATACCATTATCTGAGGGAGTTTTCAATTACTGCTGACGAAAAGGATCAATTTGTACAACTTCTGCAGCAATTCGAACATAGTCAGTATGTTTATTGATTAATTAATCAAATCAACAAATCCAACGAAACCGAAAATTATAAAAAGTCCACAGTATTATTATATCTGAATTTGGGTGCAAAACCTAAATACACATTTTCATTGCTCTAAATTGTAACAGATTCGTTCCAGTCCCGGCGTGGGCGTGGAACGTTTCTGTTACTTTTTAGGGGCAAAGAATAAGAACTCCGACGGTTTTAATAAACAAGAAAATGCCATCAACAGATAACCTAAAAATTTATCAAGAAGGGAAGATTGATATACACCGAAGAAGTGAAATATTTCGAAGCCAATTGGACCGATTATCTAAGGATGGAGATATGATCCCCCAAAACAGGAAATTAATTCAAGATTTCATAAGAGACTGTATGCTTGGAAAGACTATAAAAGGAAAATCCAAGAAAAAAATCGGACCTGCAAGATGTTTAAAATACATCGGTATACTAAAAAATCTCTCCATGTGGTTTGGGAAACCTTTTGATGATTTATTGCAAAAGGATATGGAAGATTTGATTCAGCGGCTTGAGGCCGATCAAATTCTGTCTGTAAAAAACTCTCCATATAGTGAAGCATCCAAGGTTGATATAAAAAAGACTATCAAAAAATTCTGGAAGTGGAAAGACGGTGATAATAAAGTATATCCGGACCTTGTTGATTGGCTTGATACCTGCGAGTCAGTTAAAGATGTCCCTGCGCTTACCCGGAATGAAATTGATATTATGATAGATTCTACCAGTAACAATAGAGATCGGGCATTGGTTATGGTTCTTTTTGATTCCGGGGCACGAGTAGAGGAACTTCTCAACGTACGGTTAAAAAAAGAGCATTTATTCTGGAATGACAAAATAGGTTGTTACATGATTCGTCTGGAATTTAGTAAAACAAAGCCACGGACAATATCGCTACCACTTTCGACAAAGCACTTGTCAAAATGGCTTAATTCCCATCCAGCCAGGAATAATCCTCAAAGCCAGCTTTTTCCGATGAGTTATCCCGCACTTAAGATGACTATAAAAAGGCTTGCCCATCGCTCCCTAGGGAAGAGGGCTACACCCCATATGTTGCGCCACAGTTCAGCCACTTACTATGCGAATCGCCTTAAGAACCCTTATAAATTATGCTATCGCTATGGCTGGACAATGGCCAGCAATATGGTCAACCGCTACTTGGACCGAGAAGGGATATTGGAAGAAGAGACTGCTGAGGCGGTCAAACAAGATGAAATTTCGAAGGTCGAGAAATACAACAGCAATCTTCGAGAAGAATTAAATCATCTAAAAGAAGATTACGAATTTCTTACACAACATTATACCGAGTTGAAACAAGAACTTGACGAATTCAAATCTGGCCAAGGAATACTCCGTCTTTTATTATCGCTTTCCCAGACTCAGCAGAAGGTAATCGACGAGGGAATATCTGAAGCCAACAAATTCGATCTTATCCTGTCAAATCCAAAGCAAACCCAGAATTAAATATACTCATACCAGATTTTGATTCAACATCGACTCATTTAACCTTGGAATCATCAATAATTGCCTGGAGAATGCCGGTTTCGTCAATTTGCCATTGATCGATGGCCGTATCTTCCGCCAATAGACTCATGGATTTCGTTATACATGTTATTGTGGATCGATATAATTCTTCTAAGATTTTCCGATGCTATAGGTTATCACATATTCTTGAGAGAGGCTATGGGTTGGCCCAGTAGAATTGCCTGAATTAAACCAGACAAAAGTAGTGCCTTATAAACATTGTTTGACATTTTTATTGCATAATGGGAATATTCTGTTATCTTAATTTTAAGCTTTGTTATTATACGTATGATTATATAACGCTGTGCTTCTGATATTTCATCCATTCGCCTTACACCTGGAACATTATAGAGATAGTTTTAAGAAGGATTGAAAATGTGTTGACCATGATTAAAAACATAGTAATGTCCATTGTAGTATTATTTTTATTGATATCAATATCCGTCGCTCAAAGCACTTCAAATGATTCCATTGAGCTAATTGCCACATTATGTATGGGTGACAGCGCCGATTACTTTCAGATAATAGAGGCGGCCGGCGATATGAATGACGATGGCTTCGATGACATTTGGGTTGTGCAGACCTATGGGGCTGATGGTGATACCGGAAGGCGAAAGCTCTACCTATTTCATGGCGGCAATCCCATGGATACGATTCCTGATATGGTGCTTAAGGATACAATTCATAACATAGCCAATGTCGGAGATATGAATTTGGATGGGTATGATGATTTTATTATTTTTCACGGAAACTCCATCCTTTATTATGGCCTTCATTATGGCGGGCCCGAATTCAGCACAATCCCCGCTTTAAAGTTCCCCGTCCATAATCAGGACTGGATCAACTTTGGCCTTCAAAATACCATATGTGGTGGTTTTGATATGGACAGTGATGGCAAACCGGATATTGTAATTGGTGAACCAGGGCCGGGAATTGATTTTAGCGGAAAGGCGTATTTTTACAGCAGCAATCCTGTTTTGGATACAGTCTATGATATTGAATTTGAGGGGGATGGAAATTTCCCTGAGTATTATGATTTTGGCCTTGAGGTTGCATATCTACCCAATATTAATGGCAACAATTATCTAGCCATTAATTATTCCGGTGGTCTACAAGATATAAATGGCAGGGTGTTTCTATTCAAAACCGGAGCATCTTTTGACAATCAGCCAGATTACATTATCCCCCCTCCTGGTGGTATAATCTCCGAAACCTTTGGATCTTTGCTGGAAAATGTTATGGATATAAATGGTGACGGCTATACAGACTTTGTTATCAGCACGCTGGCGGGGGCAAATGCCTATCTGTATTTCGGGGGAAATTCATTTGATACCCTGCATGATATAACCATTACCCCATCATTTGAAAAGCTTGAGGGTCAGCTCGATATCAACAACGATTCATATCCTGATTTTATAATTGGTGAACAACCGTTTACAGGCCGGGCTGTTATCTATTTCGGCGGCCCTGATGTTGACGGCTATGGCGATTTATATATCAATATACCCTCCGGTGTTCGCAATTTTGGCGGTTATTTGAAGTCGCTTGATGATGTAAATGGTGATAATATAGATGACTTTGCCATCTCCGGTCTTGGCACAGAGTCATATTATCCCGGAAAGGTATGTGTGTTCGCGGGTTATGATGAGAATTCAACAGGTATTGATGATAGTCAGAATAGGGTTATCCCGAAGGGATTTAAGTTATATCAAAACTATCCCAATCCGTTTAATTCAACGACAAATATCAAATTTGATCTGCCATATAAGTCAAAACCGGAGATTGAAATTATAGACATCTCCGGTAAATTAATAAGAAAATATAAACTCGGAATATTATACTCGGGAACCCATTCTATATCGTGGGATGGTCTTGATGATGCAAAACAGATTGTGGGTTCTGGGCTTTACCTATACAGGCTTAAATTCAATAATATCGAAATATCAAAAAAAATGCTATATATTAAATAACTACCGGGAGGGAGTAAATATGAATAAGAATAATTCAGTTCTTATTTGTTTGTTGTTTTTTATGTTATCACTTAACACAAAATCGCATACAGAAGAATTCCCTATTTTTATTTACCAAGAATTATCATCCGGATATGAATTTCAAAACAAGGTTAAACTTGACTCTATGATGTCACGATTAAACCAATTCGGCGTGAATCATATAATTGGTTTTCCTGATGAAGAAAAATATGAATACGATACTTTATATGGACTAACAACTCATTTTGCAACATATCACGTAAAACTCATACCGACGGGCGGATATATTGACAAGTCTGTTCGGATATCTGATACTACCCCCTTTGACTTTTCCTCATTCATATTTAATTCCATTTACTATCCCTATATAGCCGGCAATAATATTGTGGGTGATGAAGATTTTGGATGGGGGTATGTATTTGATGATTACTGGCGATTGCCATTGACTGGTATGCAATATTCGATTGGCGATCATTACGTGAGGTATGCCAGCGCAAGTCTTCACAATGAGGGCTATTTGTGTGGTCGGCAGTGGTGGAATTCTGAGTTACAGGGTATTGATAAAGCATACGGGTATTATGGGAATACATGGGTGGAAAGATTTTTGTTAAAGGCCAGATATAGAATTAAATTGGATCAACGCCCTGTTGATACAACCGAAGTAATTGGCAAAATTATACTTAAGAATAGGGCTGCCTATGACAATCTTTACACCTCAATACCAAATAATGTAGCTATTTGCGATACCTGTTTTAAAAAGCCACTGGATTCCTGTCTTATGATAGACTATGACACGCTTATAAGCTCCGATTTGACAGATACTACTATCATCAAATATTTCATAGATACGTCCTTGGAGCCCGACTGTGTAGTCGATGGGAGAAAATATGGGCCCATGTTTGAGATTCACAATGGCAATACTGTGATCACCAATTCCGGAGATACGATTATAATGAGCGGAACATTTCCCAGTTGTACGACCTTCACAACGCCAGGTGGAATGGAGGTTTCTGGATTACCGACACTAATTGTGAAAGATTTATACAGTTCAGACTTTCCATCCACTGGCGAGTACTATGTTGACACGATTGACTATTTGGCATCGCGAGAACCCTATCATACAATGTTTTATTTCATGGACGCAGATGGCACAGAAATATACCTTGATAGTATTGTTGTTACCAATAATACGGCCAGAGCCTTTTTAGAATTGGATGAGTCCCAAGTCAATAGTAGGATATCGTCATACCTAGATTCACTAAATGGTGGTACGGGTTATTTGCCAAAATATTGGTATATTCAGGATGAACCTTGGGCAACCTATGCATGTTTTACAAAGGCAAACAAAATATTGAATGCCGGAGACTCTTTAGGTAGATTCACAACCACACTAACTACGACGGGAGCTGATATACAATTACCTACGTATTTTAAATATATGACGCTTGATGGTGGTATTTTTGACCATATTAAGGTGGAGATGTATGTTCATGAAGATGACATTACCTCTGCTTCCGGAACGGGCATGGACTCTACCGACATACAATTCAAATTAAATCAAAACGCTAATAAATTAAAATTGATTCAGGATTCAATCTCATCTCTAAATTCAGACTACTCTTATCTGGGGCTTGATGCTAAAATGTGGGTGGATATTGGGGCTTTTCGTGAGTGTGATTCGGTTGGCGGAGAAATCATTTTTCGTGGTCCCTCGCCAAACGAGGCGAAGGTTTTAATATATTTAGCTTTGGCATATGGCACAAAAGGCATAGGTTATTATACATATGGGTCATATAATCCTCCAATTACGGGAAAATATGAACCTTTGCCAAGACCGGATATAATTCTGGAGGCTTTGGAATCAGAGGATTACAAAAAAAGTTCATGCCCTTGTGATATGGACTATAGAGTAAGGGGGCTGACAATTTGGGATACCGTCACAGTAAGTGAAGACCTAATTTATACTGAGCAATGGGATAGTTGCAAAGTAGTCAATAACATTATTCATGATAATGAGAGCCTGCTTTTGGATTTGGAGTGGGAAGAGGCAGGCTCAAGTAAAAATGTTGCCAATTTGACTGGGAGCTTTGTTGATTCAATAAGTGGCGATTCTGCTTATCCTTGGATAGAAGCTGCATTTTTTGAAGATAGCAACAACGATAATTACTTGATGCTTGTCAATCGTCGCAGCCTGGCTAATGAAAGCCAATACGCACGCATATTTGTATCTGACAGTGGCGTTTATGAAATCTGGGATGCATTCACAAATACGTATGATACAGTATTCGATTCATCCGGCGTAATCAAACACTCTGTTTATCTGCCCCCCGCTGAAGCGGCACTGTTAAGATTCAAATATATCCACAACAATGACTGGTTTGGCAGTCTGTCAAGAGATTGGGTTTGGCCTGATTATTCAACAATAAATGTTAAAGGCGATATCACCGTTGTCACGACCAAAAGTCTTAAAATCGAAGATAATGCCAATATAAGTATATCATCCTGCTTTGATACAACAAGCGGGGGAAACTACGCGAATAAGGTTGAGTTTTTTATTTATGGTGATATGAGAATCGAGGGGTCGGTAAACTCAAGAATTAATCTGGGCACCCCTGGTGATTCTATAGGATGGTATGGAATGAATATTTACGGCGGCTCGCTATATCTTAATTATGTCGATATTAGTAATGCCAGTATGCCGATTTTTAAATATTACAGCTCTTCAAATGATACCATAATGAATAGCACGATTTCCGATTGCGATTATGGCATTTATTGTTATGAAAGCGACAGCATGTATATGGCCCTTTGTGACATGGATGATATAGAGTATTACGGCATCACGCTTTACAATTCGGACTCAATTATAATCGATAATTGCGATTTTACGGACGTTTCAACGGGAGTATATGCCGGGGGAACCGGATCCAATTTGACACTGAATAGCATTGCTATGGAATTAACATATGATATAGAAAATTCCGTTGGATTAAATTTATCCTCGACTGATGGGTCAATGAGCGGAACCGAAATCAATAACTATTGGACTGGTGTTAAAATTCAATATGGAGATGACTTTTACATATATCAATCTGCCATTTATGCAGACAGTAAAGACACTGCCGATGCACCTTTTATGCACTTTGGCGTCGATGCCCATTCCACCAGTAACGCAAACTGTAAAATTCGTAAAACTTGCTTTGAAGATATAAATGAAATAGCCGTATGTTCAAATGGATTTAATATTGATCTTGGAACGGCCTCGGATTCGGGGAAGAATAGCTTCTATGTTGAGGGGTTGAATACCAACCCAAATTATTTCCCTGTTTATTTTGTGCAAAATGAAGATACTCCGGGTGATACTACCGCCTGCATATACAACTATTATGATTTGCAGCCCTCGGATAGCACCTTTGAAGCCAAGTTGGCGTCAAAGATGTCCGGGGACATAATATATTCGCCATACGTGGGTATGCCATCATGGGGTACCTGTATACACCACGGCACTGGAGGTTCTTCAAAAGAATACCAGGCGGATAAGGAAATGCCAATATTACCGGATGAATATTCGATCAGGCAGAACTATCCGAATCCTTTTAATCCGGTGACAATTATTGAATACGCATTGCCTAAGGCATCCGAAGTCAAAATTGATATTTACAACATTCTTGGGCAACATGTGAAAACTGTCGAGAACTCGTACATGGCCGCGGGGATTCATTCCGTGATATGGGACGGTAAAAATAACCTGGGTCATCAGGTTTCGTCCGGCATATATCTGTACAAAATCACAGCCGGAGAATATGAAGAATCAAAGAAAATGATTATACTGAAATAGGAGGATAATGTGAAAAAGATAAATACTATTATAGCACTATTCTTGGGTTTATTTATCGCTGTTAGCGCTCTGGCGGAAGAAATCATAATTGAACCGAACGCATATTTACCTGTAAAGTCCACAGCAGAGGGGCCAATAAATAAGTTTTTTATCAAGTATAATTTCCCTGATTCACTGAAAAACAAGACTATTCTGTTTGCCTATCTGGAAATGGAAACTGAGTTAGACACGGCAATCCACGATAAAGCCATCATAAATGTATTACCTCTAACCGAAGAGTGGTCTGGCTCAGGCTTACCGGAGGTTAAAAGCAGTTTATCGGTGAATGATACATTATTAACATATTTACATCAATCGCCGGGGAATAATGAAGGATTACGATTTAATGTGACCGAAATAGTCTCCAAATGGCTTAAGGGAGAATTTGATAATAATGGCTTTGTAGTTATGCAAAGGAAAAATGCAAACCGGAGTTTTATGGTTTTGCAAGAAGGCGAAAAAATATTGGCCGACCTTCGGATTCTCTGTATATCGACACCAGATGTAAATAACAAATAGATCTATTAATGGAATTGCATAAAATCTAACTTCCGCACGGATCAGATTGATACTCCACTTGCAGAAATCCTCAGACCGAAAATAATATCGAAAATCCGGTTATTACCAGACAATAACTTACAAATTGAAAAATCAGTAAAAACGGTTTCTGCGGTCCTTAAATTTTATTTAAGGGTAAAAGTCTGGGGCTGAACAAAAACGCCGTGACGGGCTTATAATTGATTTGAATTGATTGTACCGTACAGTCTGTGATATGCTTTTATTTCGGCCGGTATCGACGGGATTTGCGCCAATTTCAAGCGATCTAGGACCGGGGGATATTTGAGACAGGGCCGGGCGTTCGTCGCTTAGAACGGCCTCTATGGAAACGGGACGGATAAAGTCATGTTTGGTTTAGTCCGTGATTGGATAATTCGAGCTAAAATATCTAAAATGAGTTGCAGTTTTTTATTGACATCATGGAGAAACAAAATATATTTA
>Ga0164318_10007116_pt1 | contig 10848 bp, 5 predicted proteins | sample GuaBasSedimGuay9_FD_113734 | JGI IMG/M metagenome (GOLD analysis project Ga0164318, IMG submission 113734) | Subseafloor sediment microbial communities from Guaymas Basin, Gulf of California, Mexico - Guay9, Core 4571-4, 0-3 cm | ecosystem: Environmental > Aquatic > Marine > Hydrothermal vents >...
TAATTTTCTCCACAATCCCAATCTCTTCCTCCGTTAAATTATAAAGCTCATAAACCATCCCATCAATCTTTTTTCCAACTCCCCTGTATCTGTTTTTGGATTTTGTTTTTGAATTTCAATAATTTGATCAACTAATTTAATAAATGGTTTTGGGTTTGTTTGTCGTAGGGGCAGACCTGCGTATCTGCCCTGAATACACGGCAAAACAAAATTTATCCCATATTCCGAGCAGACACATAGGTCTGTCCCTACAGCAACAGCGATTTTATTTTTTACATAAATAAATTCTCAGGATTATTTTTATCTAATTCCCATTTTGGCGGATTTTCAAAAATGTATTTTCTGATTTTGTCTAATTCTTTCTCATTACGGATAATGCGATCATAATAATTTCGTTGCCATAATTTCTGGTCAAATCGTTTCCAATTATTTTGTTTCACATTTCTAATATATTCATTTGTTGTCATTGTTTTAAACCATTGGACAATTTGCGGGATGTTGGTTTGTTGTCGTAGTCGTAGGGGCAGACCTGTGTGTCTGCCCTGAATGCGGGATAAATCCTGTTTTGTCGCACATTTTGGGTTGACACACAGGTCAACCCCTACAATGATAAAAATTATCAAATGGATATGGTTCGGCATTATAATGTATTCATCTAATTCAATATTTTCAAATTTATTTTTCAATTCCAGCAGCCATTTTTTTATCATTTCCCCTGCTGAATTTAAAATCATTTTTCCGTCAATAATATCACCGAATCTGTGTTCTTTATTTTGTACGCAAATTGTTAAAAAATACGCGCCATCCGAAACATAATCATAATTTTTCAATCTGATTGATTGGCGATGATGAATTTTAGAATTGTAATTTTTGTTTGGCATATTTTATTTTTGTTTTATTGTCGTAGGGGCAGACCTGTGTGTCTGCCCTGAATGCAGGATGAAATATGTTTTATCGCATATTCTGGGTTGACACATAGGTCAACCCCTACGATGATTTTATTATTTTAATTTCCTCCTCTGTTAAATTATACAACCCATAAACCATCTCATCAATTTCCCTTTCCAACTCCCCCACATCCGCTTCTGGATTATCTTTTTTCTTTTCCAAAATCCGATTAACTAATTTAATAATTTGAATTTTAAAATTATTTTACCGTAATCGTAGGGGCAGACCTATGTATCTGCCCTGAATATGGGGTAAAATATGTTTTGTCGCGTTTTCTGGGTTGACACATAGGTCAACCCCTACGACGACTTCTCTACAATCCCAATCTCCTCCTTACTCAACCCATACAACTCATAAACCATCCCATCAATCTCCCTCTCCAACTCCCCCACATCCGCTTTTGGATTGTCTTTTTTCTTTTCCAAAATTTGATCAACTAATTTAATGAATGGTTTTTGTTGTTTGGCGTCAATAATTTTTAACGGCAAATTTAATAATGGTTCTTTATCAATCTGATAATTATCGCCCTGCATTTTGCCTTGATTTTTTAACCAAAATTTTATCAACTTTGAATTTAATAAAGCTGTTAAATATTTTAAATTGCTTCGTTCTGTTTTTATTACATAAAATGTCGCTGACACATAGCAATCAAAATCAGTATAACAAAATTGAGGTTCCGCGCATTTTCTTGCTACTATTATTTTTTCGTCTTTGAAAAATTTTTCATCCCTTGCCCTATGCAATCCATACGGCTTATTGCTTGAAGTTATAACTTTTTGAAATTTATCCAAATGCTTTTTAATATTCGGATATGGTTTTATATTTTTGGGATTTTTAAATTTTGAATCCGTATAAATAATCCATTCCTTGTTTTTTAAATCGCCTTGCCATTTATGAATTTGTTTTGTTGTATAATAAGGTTTTATTAGTTCTAATTCTTTTTTTATTAAATTTAACTTATTTTTTTCTGCGTTAGATAAAACAAAAATTCCATCACCAATTTTATAAGAATTGCCTAAAATTTGTTGGTTCTTTTTATTTAAACAATCCTGAGGAAAAACCATTCCCTGTGCAACTTCTTTTTCTGTTAAGTAAAAATCTGCTTGCTCTTTTATTTTTTTAAATATTTCGCTTAAACTATTATCTAAAAATATTACATTTTTATTTTTAAATTTATCTCTTTTAAAACCCACCTTATATTTTACAAACTCGTCATTTTTTATATTGAAATCTGAATTTATAAATTCTTCTATTGATTTTCCGTCAACCTTATCATTTAAAAGTTTTCCGAATTTAACAGAATATTTTTTAATCTCGCTATTTTTCTTTAATACATAAACCATTGTCTGGATTCCAGCGCTTTCAAAAATCTTATAATTTCCAAAATCAAGAAAAGTTAAAATTACACTATCATTAAGTATCTTATTCCTAAATTTTGAAGCGCCAGCATTTGTTGTCCAATTATTGGGAGAAATATAAGTTTCGATACCGCCGTCTTTCAGCAAGTCTAAACCCATTGCTCCAAAAAAATACCACAAATCCATTTTACCTTGATAATACGGATTATTTTTCAAGCCATCAAAAACTGATTTATTTGTATATTCTTTAATATATGGCGGATTCGCAATCACAACATCAAACCCTCCGCCCTTAAACACCTCCATAAAATTCAGCCTCCATAAAAAAAACGGTTTTTCTGTTTTTGGATCGTGAATTTTTTCAAGCAACTCATTGATTTTTCCTTCTTTCAAAAACTCGCTACTCCATTGTTTCCAATAATCATCTTTAGCTTTTTGACTTCTTAATTGTTCTATCTTCTTTTTTTCGTTTTTTCGCAATACAACAATTTTTTCTTTTTCTTTTTCTAAAACACTTTTTACAAACCAATCAATCAAATCATTGATCTCTTGTTTTAATTTATCCTTTTTATCTCTATCGCTTTCAGAAAAATATTTTAATTTTTTATTTTTTAATTCTTCTTTTTGCGTTTTTCTCTCTGTGTTATCAGCTAAAATATTAATACGATTTTGTAATTTAATTATGTTTTTCTGAATACTTTCATTTTCTTTCGATAATTTTATTGTTTCTTTTTCAAGTTGTTTATCTTGTTTATAATTAATCTTATAATAATCTAAAACTTTTTTTTGATTTTTATTTCTCTTTACTTTTATTTCCTCTTTATATTCTTTCAGTTCATTTAATTGTTTATATAAATCGTTTTCATCTTCACAAAACTTTACGCCCTCAAATTCCTCCAACAAACTATTCCCCTGCATAATTTTATAATCCAAATTCGGCAATGGCTCAATTCCTTCAAGGTCATAATCAACAACAAGCGAAAGCCATAAACGCAACTTGGCGATTTCAATCGCGCCCGGATCAATGTCAACACCGTAAATACAGTTTTGGATCGTTTCTTTTTTCAAATTATATTCGCTTGTTTCCTTGTTGATAAACGGCTGTAAAATTTGGCGGGTTTTTATAATCTCCTGAAGCATACCAACAAGGAAAGCGCCCGAACCGCAAGCGGGGTCGCAGACTTTTATTGAGGCAAGTTTTTCGTCTATCAATTTTGCGTTTTTAGAAATGGATTTTGGAATTTGTGAATTGTCTTTTGTTTCATTGTGCTTGATGAGTGTGGCGATGTCTTTTTGCGTTGGCGCAGTCGTAGGGGCAGACCTATGTGTCTGCCCTGAATGCGGAGTAAAATTATACTTTATCGCATTTTCTGGGTTGACACACAGGTCAACCCCTACGACATTCAAAATGTAATTTGTCAAACTTTCTTGGCACATATAATGGACGATTTCTCGGGGGGTGTAATATGTCCCTTTGCCTTTCCGCAAATTCTCGCTTAACAGGTTTTCAAAAACCTTGCCCAACATTTCCGGGTCAATAGACACTTCTTGATCATTAAGCGAATTTTCATCAACAGTGAAATTATACAAATCAAAAACATCTAAAATTCCATCTCCATCTTTTTGAAAACTATTTGAAAAAATTTCATTGGGAATATTTAAAAATTCGTTTTTCCAATTATAATCATTTAACGGTTCAAATAATCCTCCATTTAAAAAAGGAATTTTACAGTCAAAATAATCTCTGTAAAAACTTCCTGCTTTTTCTGGTTTTCTATTTAAAGAATCATAAAATAAATATTCTAAACAATCATTAAAAAAATTCTTTTTTTCATTAACGCATTTGTTAAATAAATTTCTTAAAAACTTTCCATCCCCTTCGCTTATTCTTTGATTTTTCTTTGCTCCCAAACATCCTTTTTTCTGTAAGAAATAAATAAAAACAATTTGTCCAAGCAATTTTTTAGAAAAATTTTCAATATTTATTTTGTTGTTTGAAGCAAAAATCGCAAACGCTTTATCTTTTTTAAAATACTTATTAAGTTTTTCAAATAACTTTTTATACTCCTTAAAAAACTCCTTCGTCACCTTCTCAACACTAAACGCGTCTTTTATTTTATCAAGCGTTGAAAAATCGCCATCGCCAATCTGGCTCAAAAAAGTTTTATTTGTCTGTTCTTTACTAACAAAATAAGTATACCTCTTAAAAGAATTTAAAACTCTTTTTGTCCCCTCATAAGTTGGATAAATTAGAGAAAAACGAAAAGAACCCTGCTTGTCGTAAAAAACAAAAATCCCAGCTTGGCAGTTGAGATGATTGTCCAAAATCTTTTTTCCCAGACTATACTGCTTCTTGCGGCTGCTTCTTTCAGACAGATCGTTTCGAACTTTTGCAGTGGCAACAATAATCTTTTTATTATCATCTGTTTTTATTTCCCCTAGTTTTTGAACAACTGCAAAAATATCTTCGGGATTTAAAAAAGAAAAATCTTGCTTATCTTTTTCAAAATTCGCGTCCCACAAAAATTCGCTTAATTTTTCCAAACTAAAATCTTTTATTAAATTTTCTAATTTTTCTTTTTGCATTTTATTATTTTACTATAAAATACTGCCGCTTAAAACTCAATTTGTTTAATATATTCTTGAAATAATTCTATTTTTTTGCTATCTTTTGGGTTGAATAAAAAAGGCTCAACATCTTTCATAAGTTCTTTGAAATTAATTTTTTCTGCAGAACTAATCATCACCCTTTTTAACTCTTTGCTATTTTTTATATTCATATTTTTCTCCAAATAATCATAATTCGGCTTTGTCTTTGAAAGCAAGAATATGATATCAAAAAAATCCCTACCCTTATATCTTTTGCGATTAAACGCGGCATAAATTTTCTGTGATAATAGAATGTCCAATGGAGTCACTGAGATTTGCGTAAAAACATCAAATTTATTCAGAATCTTTTTATCAGGACTGTAATTAAAACTGCCTGGAACAGTATCTACCTGAATCATAATTTTTTCCTCTTTTAAATCTGAAATTTTATTATTAAACAGAATTCCTGGCATTTTAATATAACAGCGATAAGCGCCTTTAAATACATCGCGTATTTCCGCTTCACAGCCTTCCTTTTTAAGGCCGTTTTTAATTTCTTTCGTCAGCAAAGAAAAATCGTTCTCACTAAAATCAAAATTATCAAAATCAAGATCCTCGGAAAAACGGGTATTGTCATAGATTATTCGCAAAGCCGTTCCGCCTAAAAATGATAAATTTTTTGAATACTTAGAATTAAAAATAATCTCTAAAATTTTATATTGCAAATACTCCCTCAAAACATTTTTTTTGAAAGCTCGCAAGTTTTCCGTGTAATATTGTTCTATTTGCGATAGGCTAAGCATAGTTAATATATTTTAAAAATCTTTTCACTCTTTTTTCCAGAGATTTATTATTGAAAGTTTCTAAATATCTATTCAGCTTGTTCCTGTCTGCCAATGTTTTAAACTCTTCGCTATTAAAACGCATTTCAATAAAATCATTTTCTGTCTTTAAATGTGAATTCAAATAAAAATAATCTAGAACAGCCTTTTCAATCTCCGCAATTCTAAAATTATGATTTTTGTACTCAACTAATTTATAGCCAAACATCAATTCTGGCTTAATGTGGCGATAAATAAATTCCCCAAAATCCGTTTTAAAATTATTTGTTTTATTAGAAGTAGCTGAGGTAATGCCATAAACCGTTTCTGGTATTAAATTATAATACGAAAAAGCCATTTCAAGCGAAATGTACGACGGCGAATAAATTTTATTGGCAATCAAAAACAGAGTTTGTTCGTTTATTTCTAAATCGGAAAAGGTATAGTATTCTCTGCGAACTATTTTTAGATAACCCTTTTTTTGCCATTCGTTTAAACGGCGCAAATCAAAATTTGCTTCAATTTTTCTAATATCTTTCAAATGGAAAACTGCAAAACTTCCCAATTTTTCCTTAAATTCTATAAAATTCATATAACTTATTTCTAAAGTATGTTATTTTTAACATATTACAGAATTATAATAGCATATTTTTCTATTTATGGCAAGGACAGCCCTATCACTGATTCTCAATCGCGATTATAATCTCTTTTTTTGCGTCTTTAATTGATTCCTTGATTTTGTCTAAATAATTAAGACCGCCAAGATCGTCAAGAATATTCTTAAATTCTTTTATTCTGACTTTTTCATCTTTTATTTTTTCAACGCTCACAATTTTTCTCATCGTTGGCAAAGCAAGCGTGCCGTAATCATTTATATCTTCTAATAAAATTTCCGCTGTTTCTTTTAATTCTAAGTCACTGTTTTTCTCAATAATTCCATTCAAAAAATTTGTTGTTTTAACTTCAATGCTTTGCTGAGATCCCGTTGAAGAAGTCCTTTCCTTAAAATTTTTCGCTTTACCATAAAAGTCCCAAAAATTATTGCTCAATTCAAGACCTTCTAAATTTGGATTATCACAATAAATTTTCTCGTATATTGATTCAAACGGAACTTCTTTGACAATTTTATCTTCGTCTTTTTCCATAACTTCCTGAATATGTAGTCTTTGCCTTTTCGTAAAAACCAAAAGTCCCTTTTCTTCAAACTCTTTAGATACTTTTATTTTAGACGGATAATTGCCAATTTCTTTGATCAATTCTGGATATTTTCCTTTTATCTCTCTGAATTTATTTATAATTTTTGTTTCAAAGCTCTCTTCCTCGTCGTCCGGATCCTGCTGAAATCTGTCAAAAAGCGCCGCTGGAGTCGGTTCCTCCTCCAGATGAAATATCTTCGCATCCTCGCCCAAGACATTATGAATCATAAACATCTTGCCAGCGGCAATTTTTTCCGTCTGCACAAGCTCCGCTCCTTTTTCTGATGGAAAAAAATTGACGATCTGAAGCTTTTCAAAAACTTTTTTTGAAATACGATTAATTCGCCCTACTCTTTGAATTACTCTCACGGGATTCCATGGAATATCATAATTGATCACCATCCCAGCTCTGTTTAAATTAAATCCTTCCGAAATTTTATCTGTTGCCAATAAAATATCATATTTATCTTCCTGATCTTTTTTAGGACAAGAAGCGTCAAAATTTCTATTGATCTTCTTTATTTTTTCTGTTCTCAGATTGCCGGAATATAATATCCTATTTTTAAAATCTTTCTCAATAATCCGAGCCAAAAAATCTGCGGTATCTCTATACTCCGTGAAAATAATTATTTTTCTTTTTGGTTCTCCATTCTCCGGACTTTGCGCTAAATGCTCTTTTATTTTTTCAATAATCGTTTTTGCCTTCGGGTCATTTTTAACCATATTCAAGGAAATTAAATTTTTCCTAATTTCTTGATACATTCCCAAATCAGAATTTATATCCGCTATAAATTTGTCTTTTTCCTTAAAATCGCCTTTTAAATCATAAACCTTATTATTTTTTGGAAAATTATTTTCTTCAAGTTTTATGGCAAAATTAGTCAAAGCCTTTTCCACATCATCCTCATCCGCTTCCGCTATTTTATCAATTAACTTTCTATCAAGAATATATTTTTGATTTTTTTCAATAAATCCTAAAATCTTTTTTGTGATTGAAATTTGATTTTCAATGCTTTTTTCAAACGAACCAAAAGATGATTCCAGTCTTTTTACTAAAATCCGTTTCATAAAAATAGTTGTATTTTTCTGCGCATAAAATTCCCTATTTTCTTCAAGATTTAAATCTTCGCCCTCTTTTTTTCCAGATTCATAAATAAAAGGATTGTAAATTGCTCCGGTAAATTTCCCATCTTCTCCGAAATAATCCAGTAAAATCGTGTCATAAAATTCCGACTGCTCTTTTGTCAGTTCATAAAACCAAGTTTTCGGCGGTTCAATAACGGAAAGATTTTTTACTTCGTCTTTATATTTAGAATTTTTTTGCAAATCAAGCCTATTTCTCCTGACAACAATCGGCTCAATGACTGAACGAATTCTAACAGCCAGCTCCTTTGTTCTTTCTTCCACTTTTTTGATATCTATTTTATCTTCTCCAAAAAGCGACTTATAATTTTTTTTCGCTCTCGCTGTTTTTTCAGAATCAGAATGCTTGTAAAATTTTCTGATTTCTAAAAGTTTTTCAAATTCTCCTTTGAAATTTTTAAATAAATTTTTTAAATCGCCATCCAAAACAAGGGAAGATTTTTTAGGGATGGTAAACAATTCAAGCAATGATAAAATATCAGCCGGTGAATTATTAAATGGCGTAGCGGAAAGCAAAATAATTTTTTTGTTTCTGCAAAGATTTTTCAACTTTTCATAATTCGTCGTGTCAGAATTTCTAAATCTGTGAGCTTCGTCTATAATTATTGCTTCAATCGGTTCAATCCTTTTTTGCTCATCAATATATTCTTTTGCAACATCCATATTTCCAGAAGATAAAACTTTCCAAGAATACATTTTAAATTCATTCTTATACTTTTCCCATTCATCTATAAGTCCTGGCGGGCATAAAATAATTCCTCTTTTTCTGTTTACCTTTACAATCACCGACGCGATAATTGATTTTCCAAGCCCTACTACATCAGCAATAATAACTCCATTATTCAAATTTAAAATTTTCACAGCTTGCTTAACAGCGTCTTCCTGATATTTGTAATATTTATATCCAGCTTTTTCAATAATTTCTTTCAAAGACAAGTCATTTTTTTCAACGCTTTTCGCGTCAAGATATGTTTTTAATGCAACTGCAAAAGCCTCAAATGGAGTTATTTTCTTAACTTGTGTTTCGTCTTCTATTGTTTTTATTAGCCTGTCTTTTAAAGCTTTATTTTCTGTGATTAGGACAGAATCTTCCCAAAGATCTTCAAAATACACGCTTGCTTCCTCCGTTCCATAATCTTTGATTTCAACATTAAATTCATTCTGATGAGACAGTCCAGCTTTCGTTAAATTACTACTTCCTGTAATAAAAAGATTTTTTTGAATAATTTTGTCTTCAAACTCAAATATATATAGTTTCGCGTGATTAGGCTTTTTTGTTTTTCTAATAATTAGCTTATCTTTTAAAATCAACTCAATAAAAAAATCAATCTGCTCGTAAAATTCTTGTCTGTCAAAATCATCGCTATTCAAAGATTTTCTGACAGAATTTATAAAATTATTTTCTATATCTCTTTTACTTATTTCTTTTTTATCTCCAGCATTCACGCATTCAACAGTTATTCCAGAAAGAAAATGATCTACTTCAAGACCAACCAGTATTCTTAATTTAATATCTCCTCTCTTCTCTTTTAAAGATGAATATAATTCGGTAATTCCTGAGAAATAAAAAAAACCGACCAAAAATTTCAGTTCTTCGCTTTTGGAAATAAGTTCTATTAAACGCTTTTTTAGATTGTCTGTTTTACCGTTGGTTATAAAATTTGTCATTTTACAAAAAAGTTAGGAAGTTTATGCTCTTATCTTATCTTACTCTTTTCAAGCAATAAATCAAGAAAAAATCACCTCTAACAAGGTGATTTCTGTAGAAAATTTTACCTAACCCAGCAACACATATCGGTCGCTTTCACAAAAAATGTCTGCTCCGCGAGAGGGATTCGAACCCCCGACCAATTGGTTAACAGCCAACTGCTCTACCACTGAGCTATCGCGGAATGGTTAAATCGGATGATAAAAATAATTTATTTCTATTTCTAATAAAGTAACTATAATATTAAAATAAAATTTAGTCAACAGCAATATAATGTTATGTTACCCTCATTTTTTAATTTTGGATTCTAATATTTCTTCTTTCTTAATAAAAATACATACTTTACAGTTTCAATTACTACCAATTCAACCGCACAAATGAAAGCTATAATCGTCCAGTCAGCAAAATCCAAAGCGGTTGTTTTCAGCACCTCTTGCAGGAAAGGATGGTAGATCGCCAATAATTGGAAAATAAAAGCTGCAACTACCGCCACGATCAAGTATTTATTGGAAAAAATGTTTTCTTTGAAAATTGAGTGCCGTAAAGAACGAATTGAAAAAACATAGATCAGAGAATCAATTGCCAGAATAGAGAAAGCGATTGTGCTTGCTCTGATAAAATCCCCGGTCACATTATGAATATACATAAATACCAAAAGCGTCAAAACTCCACTGACAATGCTAATTACCGCGATTAATAATTTTATCTCAAAATCCAAAAGCGGTTCGTTTTCTTTACGCGGTGGCTCTTTCATAATATTTTTTTCCTTCGGTTCCAATGTCAAAGCGGCATCCGGCAATCCGTCCGTGACAAGATTAATCCATAAGATCTGTGCAGCGGCAATAGGAAGCGGGATGCCGATTAATAAACTTCCCGCAATCACAATAACTTCACTGAAACTGTCTGAGACAAGATAAAGTATTACTTTTCTTATATTCTCAAATATAACTCTCCCCTGTTCCACAGCTGTAATGATCGTCTTGAAATTATTATCCAGAAGAACAATGTCAGCCGTTCCTTTCGCGACTTCCGTTCCACTGCCAAGCGCCACGCCGATATCCGCTGATTTAAGAGCCGGCGCGTCA
>Ga0164318_10007117_pt1 | contig 10847 bp, 6 predicted proteins | sample GuaBasSedimGuay9_FD_113734 | JGI IMG/M metagenome (GOLD analysis project Ga0164318, IMG submission 113734) | Subseafloor sediment microbial communities from Guaymas Basin, Gulf of California, Mexico - Guay9, Core 4571-4, 0-3 cm | ecosystem: Environmental > Aquatic > Marine > Hydrothermal vents >...
CACCGAAGGTTATACTCACAACTTCACGGCTGACCAGGAACCGTATACGTATCAGGTGATTTTTGCTGATTTGAGTGAATCACCATTTTTTGGATTTGATTCTGCATATCTTGCTATAACATCGTCAACCGACATGTTAGGGAGTATATTTGACTTCGGAAGTTTCACCTTTGATGTATTATTACCAGGCGAAACACTTTTTGCTAACGTATTCTGTGTAGGAGATGGCACGATGGGGGCTGGACTTTACGGAATCGAAATTTCCACGGTCCCTATACCTACGACGATGCTGCTTTTCGGTCTCGGTCTTATCGGACTTGTAGGAGTTCGCAGAAAGAAATAGTAATTACTTATTATAGAAAAAGACAAAAAGGTAGAATCATTCATTTGGCTCTGCCTTTTTTAATTGTTTTAGGTAGCATTCCCATGCATTATCCTGTATATTGTCTTGAGTTAACACTGTTGTTTAACACTTTTAAATTTTAATATTAACAAGACCAAGGAAAAATTTCGAGACTTTAGGCGAAAACCCCTGATATAAAAGCGTTTTGACGGATTCCTAATCCTTGAGCGCAAGTTCGATTCTTGCCGGGGGTACCATAATTTATGCAGGCTGTATGAAAAAACATCCCTTTAAACCTGAACTTCTGGCACCTGCCGGAAACCCTGAAAAGCTTGAAATAGCCATCCACTACGGTGCAGATGCGGTTTACCTTGCTGCCAAAGACTTCAGCCTGAGAAATTTCTCCGGCAACTTTACAGACACAGAGCTGTCCGATGCCGTTTCCTTTGCTCACAATCATAATGTCAAAGTCTACCTTGCCTGTAATATCTACTCAAGAAATCATGAACAAAAAGGGCTTGAACTCTTTTTAGCTAAAATCGGGCGAATCAACCCGGATGCCATTATCATCTCTGATCCGGGTATCATTATGCTGGCAAAAAAAATTATCCCGGATATTGACATCCACTTAAGTACCCAGGCCAATACAACCAACCTGAATGCAGCCAGATTCTGGCACAGCATGGGGATAAAAAGGGTTAACCTTGCAAGAGAATTGTCCTTGAATGAGATAAAAGAGATTGCTGTTGTTTCTGGAATAGAAACAGAAACCTTTATTCATGGTGCCATGTGCATATCTTATTCCGGTCGATGTCTGCTCAGCAGCTTTTTAAGCGGAAGAGACAGCAACAGAGGCCTTTGCAGTCACCCCTGTCGATGGAAATACTCAGTCGTGGAAGAACTTCGCCCCAACGAGTATCATTCGCTTATGGAAGATGACAGGGGATCCTATATCTTTAACTCCAAAGATTTGTGTATGATCAAAAACATTCCTGAACTGATTAATGCAGGCATAACATCATTAAAAATCGAAGGCCGTATGAAAGGTATCAACTATCTGGCTTCCGTGGTAAAAACATACAGAAATGCCATTGATTCTTTTGTTGACAACCCGGATACATTTAAAACAGATCCTGCCTGGCCTGCTGAGCTTTACCAGGTTTTTCACAGAGATTATTGTACGGGATTTTATTTTAACAACCAAAATGAACAGCTCCCCAATTACACCAATATTCACCAGGGAAAAATCCATAGCTTTATCGGGAAAATAATCGACATCACAGAAGATCAAAGTTACACTGTAGGCATTAGAAATAAACTTTGTGCAGATGACATCATTGAAGTCCTGTCGCCCAAGGGCCTGCCCAAAAGAACAAAAATCGTAAATCTTCTTGATATTAACAGAAATGCAATGAAGAGTGTTCACCCAAATACCATTGCGATCCTTAAGTTAGAAATTCAATGTCACCCCAATGATATTGTACGCAAAATATAAAAAAATCCTTTATATTCAATATTCTTGGTTTGACTTTTTAATATATTTTTTGTAAATTGCTTGGTATTTAGATAGTTTTTTTTACCATTTCATAGTTAAAACCCTTTCAGGAGATTTAATATGTTTGACATGGATGACGAAACCCTACAAATGTATATTGAAGAATCGCTGGATCATCTTGGTGATATTGAAAGTGATCTTTTAACCATTGAGGAAGCCGGAGAAAATATAGATCTGGATTTGGTAAATAATGTCTTCAGGGCTGCCCACTCGATTAAAGGCGGTGCGGGTTTCATGGGATTGACAACCATAAAAGATCTATCCCACCACCTGGAAAATGTTCTTGGGCTTGTCAGGACCAAAGAGATTGTTCCTGATTCAAACAGGGTCAGCGTACTTCTGAAGGGATTTGATGAACTTGAAACTCTCTTAAATAATATTGAAACAAGCAATGATGTAGATGTTTCAGATCATGTTAATGCTTTGGAAGGCATCACGAAATCTTCACTGCCAGAAGATCAACAGGACATGGTTTCCGAAATAGTAGATATTGTTCTTAAAGATGGCAGAGTCTTTCCTCAGATTTCACTTTTTGAGATTGAACAATATAAAGCTGAAGGTAAAAACATTTTTCTTGTTGAATACGATTTAATCAATGACATTCAGAGGAAAGAAAAAAATCCCATAGATGTTTTAAACAGTTTGCAGAAAACAGGGACTATTGTTGACTCCAGAATAGATTTTGATTCGGTAGGCACACTCTCGGAAAATACCGGACCAAGCAGGATACCATTTCAGGTCCTTTTCGCCTCCATTATTGAGTATGATATGACCGAGACCTTGTTTGATATAGAAAAACAATATATCCATTCCATATCAGATGATATGATGGTTTCAAATAGTGTAGCAGATATGGATGCTGAGCCAGCAACCATGCCTTCCAAAGAAGAGCAACCGGCTGTTTCCGTTACGATTGAACAACCCAAACAGGAAAAAGTTTCAGCACCTGCTGCCAAACCGGTTGTACAGAAAATACAGAAGGTTGCCGCAAAAGGCAAACAACCTTCTTCAAAGGCAAAAAAGGACGTAACCGTCAGTGCAAAACCTCAAACCTCATTAAGAGTGAATGTTGGTCTTTTAGATACCTTGATGAATCTTGCAGGAGAGCTTGTTTTAAGCCGCAACCAACTCCTCCAGGGTGTTAACTCTTCAAACGAAAAAGCAACCGAATTATCCAGCCAGCGGATCGATATGATCACATCTGAACTTCAGGAAGCGATCATGAGAACCAGGATGCAGCCCATTGCCAATATTTTAAACAAATTTACAAGGGTTGTCAGGGATCTCTCGCAGCAACTGGATAAATCCATTGATCTTATTATAGAAGGCAAAGAGGTTGAACTTGATAAAACAATTCTGGAAGCCATCAACGATCCCTTGACCCATCTTATCAGGAACTCGGTTGACCATGGGATAGAAACACCCATGGAAAGAGAACAAATGGGAAAAAACGGCACTGGAAAAATCATCATAAAAGCCTTCCACGATGCCGGTCAGGTCAATATTGTCATTTCCGATGACGGGAAAGGACTTGATTCGGATAAAATAGCCGGTAAAGCAGTTGAAAAAGGCCTTCTTACCGATCAACAGATATCTGAAATGTCCGAAAAACAGAAAATAGAACTCATCATGATGCCGGGCTTTTCAATGGCAAAAGAAGTCACGGATGTATCTGGCCGAGGGGTCGGCATGGATGTTGTCACGACCAACATTGAAAGTCTTGGCGGTATTATTGAACTTGATTCAACACTTGGAGAGGGCACGGATATTCAGATCAAACTGCCGTTAACCCTTGCTATTATTCCAAGCCAGATCACCTCAGTCGGAAACGAAAGATATGCCGTCCCCCAGGTCAATCTGAACGAACTCTTAAGAATTCCTGCATCCCAGGTTAAAGAAAAGATTGAAAAAGTTGGTGATGCTGATGTTGTGAGGCTGAGAGGGGAACTTCTTCCCTTGTTGAACCTTTCAAAAATGCTGGGCATTGAAAAGACGTATATGGACCCGAAAGAGGATAATGAATTACCGGACAGACGGGAAAATCTTGCGGACAGACGATCCAAACAAAATATCATTTCTGAGGATGGTTATATTATAGAGACCCCTGACCCGGAAACCGGACATCTGAAAAAAGATGAATCCAATAGAGATAAAAATGACAGAAGATATCATGCCGAAAGCGCCATGAATATTGCTGTTGTATCAGCCGGTGCCTTTAAATACGGGCTGGTTGTGGACCAATTGTATGATTCGGAAGAAATTGTTGTCAAACCCGTGGGCAGACACCTTAAAAAGTGTACGGCCTACGCCGGTGCCACCATTATGGGTGATGGTAAAGTAGCCCTGATCCTTGATATTTCAAACCTTGCTCAAATGGCGGATCTATCAAGTGTTTCCGAGGCCGGCCAAGTCGCCAAAGCTGCAGAAGCAGAAGCAGAAGCGGCTAAAGATAAGGCTGCACTTTTGACATTTAAAAATTCTGAAACTGAACACTTTGCAGCACCCCTTAATATTGTTGAAAGAATTGAAAGGATTCAAACGTCTGATATTGAGCAAATCGGCAATAGCAAAGTTGTGCAGTACAGGGGCGGAGCTTTGCCACTTTATGAATTATCACAGGTTGCCGATTTCACGCCGCTTCCTGAAAGAGAACAACAGGAAGTCATTGTGTTTAAGATAAAAGATCGGGAGCTGGGTCTCATGGTAACCCCGCCGGTTGATGCACTTGAAGTCAATCTTGATGTAGACGAAGGTACCTTAAAGCAGCCTGCTATCAGTGGCTCTATGATTATCAATGAACATACCACACTTCTGGTTGATATCTTTGAAATGGTAAAGATTCTCAACCCTGACTGGTTTAAGGAGGAAGCAAAGGTTGCTACTGAAATGGCTGAGTCCGGTGAAAAAATAATTTTGTTTGCCGAGGATTCTGCATTTTTCAGAAATCAGGTGAAGACGTTTATGGAAGAAGATGGTTTCAAGGTTATTGACACTGAAGACGGTCTTATTGCCTGGGAGCTTTTAAAAGAAAGAGTAGATGAGATTGACCTTGTGGTCACTGATCTTGAAATGCCTAATATGGATGGATTTGAGCTGACCAAAAGGATTAAGAGTGATCCAAAATACAATCATCTCACTGTCATAGCACTCACTTCTCTGGCAAGTGAATCTCACATTGCAAAAGGCAGAAAAGTGGGGATTGATGAGTATGAAATTAAACTGGACAGGGAAAGACTAATGAAAGTGATTAGAAAAAAACTGGATTTAGCTTAAAACCCATTCTCTAAATATAAGGAGAAAAAAATGGCAGAAATGACGATGAATACATCCTCCGAAGATTTGGAATTTTCAACTTTTTATGTGGGTGGTGCCCTTTGCGGCATTAATATCCTTAATATACAGGAAATTAACAAGCATTTTGAAATTACCAAAGTCCCCCAGGCATCTAACTATGTAAAAGGTATTTTAAATTTAAGAGGACGGATTGTCACCATTATCGATCTAGGGGAAAAACTGGGGTTAGACCCTGTCAATCAAAATAAAAGTAATAGAAATATCATTGTTAACTCTGAAGATGAACATATAGGGCTCCTGGTTGATGCCATCAGTGATGTGGTCCTTACCAAGACTGAGGACATTGAACCAGCTCCTTCTAATATCGGCGGGGTTAAAGGAAAATATTTTCAGGGTGTTCTAAAAACTGAAAAACAGTTGATTGGAATTCTTGATATTGATGAGGTACTAAAAGAATAATGGGAAATATCAAAGCGCTCGTTGTCGATGACACGATTGTATACAGAAAAATTGTTGGAGATGTTTTAAAAGAAATACCCGGCGTTGAGGTAGTGGGTACTGCAAACAATGGAAAGATTGCTTTATCAAAAATTGCATCTCTCAAGCCTGATTTGATTTCTCTGGATATTGAAATGCCGGAAGTCAACGGCATTGAAGTTTTGCAAGCCTTAAAAGATCACCCTAAGCCCCCTGTTGTCATCATGCTGTCTACCTTGACTCAGCAGGGAAGTGAAATGACAATTAAAGCACTGGAGCTAGGGGCTTTTGATTTTGTTCCCAAACCGGCTGACGGTAAAATGGCCGAAAATATGCAAAAGGTCAAAGATAGCTTTTTACCCATTATTAATGCAGTGAAGCGGCAAAAAAATACACAATTTAAGATCCGTGAAGCAGTGCATGCAAAACCCTTAACACATAAAAATATTGTTCATAAACCGTCTTCACCCACAATTGGAAAACCCATCATCAGATCTAAATCAGAAATTATTGGGATTGGAATTTCTACAGGTGGCCCGAATGCATTGACAAAAATGATTCCCATGCTCCCTGCCGATCTTAAAGCTCCTGTATTAATTGTACAGCATATGCCTCCCATGTTTACCGCATCCCTCGCAAACAGCCTGAACAACAAATCAAATCTTGAGGTCAAAGAGGCGGAAAACGGTGATACCATAGAACCCGGTAAAATTTTTATCGCTCCCGGTGGGAAACAAATGAAAATTATAGCGGCAGCTGACGGGGTAGCAAGAAAAATCAAAATTACCGATGATCCACCGGAAAATAGTTGCAGGCCATCTGCTGATTATCTTTTCAGGTCCATTGCCCAGCACTATGTCGGTCGCTCAACCGGCGTTATCATGACAGGTATGGGCTCAGACGGATCAAAGGGCCTTGTCCAGATGAAAAACAATGGAAGCGTCGTGATTGCTCAAAACGAAGAGACCTGTACGGTTTATGGTATGCCAAAAGAACCTGTGGAATCCGGTATCGCAGACAGGGTTGTTCCTCTGGAAAAAATTGCAGAGGAAATTGTAAAAACAATAATCTCATAAAAATTCTTTATCTTTTTATCAAACAAATTATGGCAAAAATTAAAGTTACACCGGAAGAGTTTAAAAATTTTTCAAAGTATATTCTTGATATTTCTGGAATTGCCCTTGATGTTGGTAAAGAATATTTACTGGAGACCCGGCTCAACCCTTTGATCAACAGACTTGGGTGTACTTCTTATTCCCTGTTGCTGCAAAAGGCAAAAACTGATTTTAAAAAAGAGCTTGAAAATGAAATTATTGATGCCATTTCAACGAATGAAACCTATTTTTTCCGTGACAAATCTCCATTTGAACTATTGCAGCATAAAATTTTCCCGGACCTGATCGATAGGAGGGCACAAAAAAGTCCAACTTTCCCACCCACTATCCGGTTGTGGAGTGCGGCAAACTCTACGGGGCAGGAAATCTACAGTATTGCTATGATGCTGGTAGAGATGGGGATCACGCCGGATAAATATAATATTAAGCTGTTCGGCACAGATATCTCTGATGCAGCCATTGCCCAGGCAAGCTATGGGCTGTATAATAAATTTGAAGTTGCCCGGGGACTGGATTCAAGACGCCGGGACCGATACTTTAATAGAAAGGAGGACCGATACAAAATCAAAGATGAAATCAGGGTCATGGCTCAATTTAAAAAAATGAACCTGATGAAACCATTTATTGGTCTGGGAAAATTTGATATTGTTCTGTGCAGGAACGTAATGATCTATTTTACCAGTGAAGATCGCAAAAAGATTTATCATAATATTTCAAAAATTATGGAACCCGATGGATACCTGCTCATCGGGTCAACAGAATCCCTTGTAAATGATACGGATCTTTTTTCCTCAAAAAAATACCTTAACTCGGTATTTTATCAATTTAAAGATTTATAAAAGGTTAACCATGAGTGGAATTAATACAAAAGAACTTATCGATGAATTGGTTTTCTGTTTAAGGCAAGAGGATATTGTTAAAGCCAAAGCCCTGCTTCAATTTGTCTCGGACGCTGATGTGGAGACTGGTATCCAGCGAAAAGCATTGATAGAGATTGCCAAAGGTCCTGAAACAATTATTTTCCCTTTGCTTGAGTACCTGACCAAAATTGACATATCAAATCCAAAAATCCAGGAATCCTTATATGAGCTTATTCTTGATAAAGCTTATGGGAATACTGATCTGGTTATTAAGTATATCACTCAAAATGAAAAAAAAGCCCGCCTTCTCTTTTTAAAAGCTGCGGGTGAACTTTTGTTGACCGATACAGCACCTGCCCTTCAACAAATCATAGCAGAGGATAAAGATAATGATATCCTTATTGCAGCCATCTCATCTCTGGGAAATTTAAGACGTCTTAAATCTTTACCCATATTTGCCAATATGGCAAACCATCCGGACAAGAAGATAAAATGTGCTGCCATATTTGCTATTTCGGAAACAGGCGGCAATGAAGCGGTTGATCAGTTGATGGAATTTATTAAAAAAGATGAGGAGATTAATAAATTTGCTGTTGAGGCTTTGGCAGAGATCCAGGATCTGTATGCCCTTGACAAATTAACCACGCTGCTTGGTTCCAGCATTACCATTGTTCGAGATACAGCCATTGATCACTTAATGAAACTGGGAAATAAAGCCACCCCCATTTTAACAAAAGCATTTCAGAATGCTAAAGCAGATTACCTGGTACACCTTGTAACAACCTTAGGTTACATTGGCGATCCTGCCGCTGTGAGTCACATTCTTGATATTGTCAACACAAAGCCCAAAGACGCCAATATCCGACAGGCAGCCTATGAGGCAATGGAACGAATTCCGTCTCCCAAAACAGCTATCAGTCTTGTTCAAGGTTTACAGGATCCTGTTGAGGCTGTTAGGATGAGTGCTGCCAGGGCAATTGATAAAAATCTTTCCAAGGCACTGGTTGCAGGTCTTCGAAATGTTGTAAGAGAGGGGTCTCAAGACTCTAAAAATGCTGTTGCAGCCTTAATAGATTCAGACGCCGGCAATATTTTCAATTTTCTGGCTGAAGAAGAATCTTTTATGGAACTGGCTAAAACCCATGTAACAAGCAAAGCAGATCCAGGTACAAAAAAAGCCTTTTTAAAGCACATGACCAGTATTGGACAAAAAGAATTTGCCAAGAGTATTGCCAAAAAAACAACTCAAAATGAGAAAATTTCCAATAAAGACGCTCAAATTTTTGTAATAGATGACTCAAAAATGATGCTCAAACTATACCAGAATAAATTGACTGCAATAGGGTTTAAACCCGTTACCTTTGATCGCCCCGAAGATGCAATCCCACAAATCATTCAAAAAAAACCGGATCTGGTGATTACGGATCTCAATATGCCAAACATCAGCGGACTTGAGCTTACCCGGGAAATAAGAAAAAAATATACCAGACAGGATATTCCGATACTCATGATTACCACTCAAAGTGATTTTATTGAAGAAGAAAATGGTGATATTAATATTAATGATTCTGTTTTGACGAAATCAGGTATTAATAAGATCCTTCACAAACCGTTTACGGATGAGGCATTTCAACACACCATAGATAGTCTTTTAACCCCCTGATGCTAAAGCGGCATTCAGTTTTATTATTTTTAGTTCCTGTTGGAATTTTTTTTGGAATTCTGGCAGGTGCTTTTTATAGTCTTATTTATGATTTGCCGCAAATAAACAGCCTTAAGCAGTTTAAACCATCATCTGTCACAACCGTTTTTTCGTCTGACAATCAAATTCTTACAAGATTTTATATTGAAAAACGATTTCCCGTATCCTTTAATAAAATCCCGGAACCCCTTATCAATGCATTGCTTACAATAGAAGACAGAAACTTTTATTCTCATTGGGGAATCAATTTTAAAGCAATCATCAGGGCAATCATCCATGATATAAAGGCTGGAAAGTTCAAACAGGGAGCAAGTACTTTAACTCAGCAATTAGCAAAAACACTCTTTTTGACATCTGAAAAATCAATTGTTCGAAAAATTAAGGAAGCTATACTGGCGCTTCAGATCGAAAGGCGGTATACAAAAGATGAAATTCTGGAGTTATATTTAAACCTGATTTATCTGGGCTCCGGCGCCTATGGTGTCGAAGCTGCCTCTCAAACCTATTTTGGAAAATCCGTGGAGGATATCACATTGGCCCAGGCAGCCCTGATAGCCGGGCTGCCCAAAGCACCTTCTGTGTACTCACCGATCAAAAACCCTGATCTGGCTAAAAAAAGAAGGGATATTGTTCTTACGCAAATGCTCGCCGCAAAAAAAATCACTCCAGAGGAATATAATCTGACAAAATCACAAAAGGTTATACTGCCTTCTCAAAAAGAAAATCAAAACCAGGCAGGTTATTTTATCGAATATATCAAGGCTGTTTTAAAAAAACAATTTACGCTACAAGACACTTATTCAAAAGGGTTTAATATTCATACAACACTTAATTTAGACCTTCAATCAGCTGCGAACAAATCTGTTTTAAAAAGGATGACACAACTTGAGATCCGGATGAAAAAAAAGGGACTTGATACATCAAAGGTTGAATGTGCTTTGATTGCAATTGATGTAAAAACCGGTGGTATTTTAAGTATGGTCGGTGGAAAAGATTTTAACAAAAGTGTTTTCAACAGAGCAGTCCAGGCTCAACGGCAACCGGGTTCCGCATTTAAGCCTTTGGTATATGCCACTGCAATCAATCAGGGCTTTTCACAAAATGACAAACTGCTTGATGCCCCTTTATCCTATCATCTGGATAACAATCGAACCTGGCAGGTGAATAATTTTTCAAAAACCTATCTGGGAGAGATCACCCTTCGCAAAGCCCTGGCATTATCAAAAAACACACCGATTGTCAGGCTTATAGAAAAAATCGGTACCGCTAAGGTCATTGCATTTACAAAAAATGCAGGCGTATCATCTAAACTTCATGCCAATCTTTCTCTTGCCCTGGGGACATCCGAGGTCACTCTGATTGAACTTACCTCATCCTATATCCCCTTTGCCAATATGGGGGTTAAAGTTGAGCCTTTTTCCATCTGGAAAATAACAGATTCAGACTCCCGCATTATTTTCCAGACCGCCGTAAAAAAACAGTCGGTTATGTCCAGGCAAAA
>Ga0164318_10007118_pt1 | contig 10847 bp, 9 predicted proteins | sample GuaBasSedimGuay9_FD_113734 | JGI IMG/M metagenome (GOLD analysis project Ga0164318, IMG submission 113734) | Subseafloor sediment microbial communities from Guaymas Basin, Gulf of California, Mexico - Guay9, Core 4571-4, 0-3 cm | ecosystem: Environmental > Aquatic > Marine > Hydrothermal vents >...
AAAATCCATTGGCCTTACCGCATTTAACGAAATCGCATCTTCGGGGCAGGTAACCTGGCAAAGTCCGCATCCCATACATTTTTCTGCGATCACACGCATCACATTCGTTGCATCAGCATCTTTGTCAACCGGTTCAATGGCGTTAAAAAAACAACGGTCAATACAGGTCTCGCATCCACTGCACAGGTCCGCATCGATTTGTGCCTGGTATCGGCTGGGATCTAAAATTTTTAAGCCGTCTGAAATAACCAGCGGCAATGCCTGACAACAGCAACTGCAACAATTGCATATAAAATGACCCGCATGTGCCCGGTTCATGGTCACATGAACAAGACCCTTTTCCTCGCACATTTTAAGGATATTAAAGGCTTCTTCCTTTGAAATCTCCCTGCCGCTGCCCCGGTCAATGGTATATTTTGCCGCATTATCCACCTGCAGACAAACCTCAAGCGGGTTGTCGCATTTATGAGCGATCATCCGGCAGGTGCAGTTCGTCACAGCGACTGTTTCAGCTTTTTTAATAATCTGATTGGCACTGTCAACATCCAAAACCTGCTGGGAACCTGAGTCTATGGATTCTCCAACCGGTATGATCCGGGTAAAGGCTTTGGGAAAAAACTGTTCGGCAAGACGGGCGAAATCAGGCCATTCTTCTTCCATGAACCGCTGCCACAGATCCAGATACGCCTGGGGAGCTTGTGACCATAGTATGGTCGCGTCGTGAAACTGGATCATATCCCGGCACATTTTATACCCTGTGGAGCCGCCTTTAAAAGATTTAAAGGCCACCCCCTTATGATAAAGCGTCCGGCAGTCTTTTTCCACTTCATCAACCGTTCTGCCTGTTTTTTCAGCAAGTTGTTCCGGGGTTCCGGGCATTGCCATCAGGAGCTGTGCTTCTGAATCATCCACAATCATGCGAAAAAGTTCAGGGATCAATTTGGAGCCGGTCAGCATTATTTTATCAGTCATCTGTTCATAAATATTTTTACTCATGGCAGGCCTTTCGTCCTCGAATTTAATGGTTCTATCTAATAAACATCCTTCATTTTGCTATATATATTCACTGAAATCAACGCCTCGATTTTGGCCTCTGACCTTCATCCAGTCCTGCTCATCTTTGGGACGCTGCGTTACTTCTTCTGCTTTTTTTCGAATCAGACGGATGGATTCCGATGGACAGGTGGAAATACATAGTCCGCAGCCAATGCACCGGTCTTTGTTCACATGATAAACCTCATCGATCTCCTCAATCGCCCTGACCTGGCATCGCTCAGATTCACAGACACCGCAGGCGATACAGGTATCCTGGTCAATTTCCGCATAATAGCTCGAATTAACGGCATCTGTAAATCCAAACTCATTCATCCCCCGAAGCACCCCGCAGCAGCAGCCACAGCAGTTACAGATAAAATAATGACCGCTTTCAATATTCTGTGCTAAATGGACAAGCCCCGCCTCTTCGGACTTTTTAAGCACCCCGTAGGCCTCCTCCTTTGAGATCGCCCTTCCCCAATGGGTAAATTGTTCCATGGCCCCGGGAATCGGCGCAATCGCCAAACACACTTCCATGGGCTTGTCACATCGCTGGCCTAAAAGGGCCTTTTCTTTTTTGCAGATACAATTCGCCACAGCAAAGGACTGACCGTTTTCAATAATGGTTGAAACTTTCTCAAAAGATAGTGCTTCATGCTGCCCCGATGCTTCCTGTTCAACGGGAATTGTTTGCATGAACTGAGGCTTATCATTAAAAAACTGTTTTGCCAGGTAAGGGGCATATTCTTCTGTTAACTCAGCAAATTCCCGGTCCATGCGGTTAAGCTGGAATTCATAGATGCCGAGAACCCAGGGAATAATTTTAAACAGCATGATGCCTTCCACTTCTACGCCAAAAAGCTCCCCCCTTCGCCACATGGAGATCAGCATATCCTGCAGACCCTCTAAAGGCCTTCCCGTCCGTTCCGCAATCTGTTCAACCGTTTCAGGTGTCAGCTTTAAATCACAAAAAAGATCCGCTTCCTCGGGGGTAAAAATTTTTTTCAGCAATTTAATTTCCACACCGCTTTCGGTTGATGGAAACCCGTTGGGCAAGGTGTCGAGAAGCTTTGCGAGTTTATAATAAATTTCATCAGCCATGACTATTCCTTTCATTTGTTTAATCAATACGTCAATAATTTCCGAAAACGCACAAAACAATCAACCCCTGACCATGCGGTAACAATCAATGCGATCCACAACAACACGTATCCGATGGCATGAAAATCAATACCAAAATAGTTATAATGAATCAGCAACGGCACGGCGGCGATCCGAAACATGGTCAGGCTGTTCGGATGCCCCACTCCTTCAAGTAATCTTTTTTTTAACTCCATGGCTTTGACACCAGTTTATTTTTGTGATTTTTCCCAGTCCGCCATAAAAGCCTTGATTCCCTTATCGGTCATGGGGTGTGCGGCCAATTTTGCCAACACACTAAACGGAATCGTAGCAATATCAGCGCCCATTAACGCGGAATCAAGAACATGCAGGGGATTTCTGACGCTTGCCACAATAATTTCGGTTTCATAATCATAATTATCAAAGATGGTCACCATCTGATCCACAAGCACCAGTCCATCCTGGGACAGATCATCCAAACGGCCCACAAACGGGCTTACATAACTTGCCCCGGCTTTTGCCGCCATCAATGCCTGAAGCGTTGAAAAAACTAAGGTTACATTTGTTTTAATACCTTCTGATGACAAGGTTCGCACGGCCTTTAATCCATCAATGGTCATGGGAATCTTTACCACGATATTTTCATGAATTTTGGCCAGGTCCCTTGCTTCGGCGACCATACCCTTTTCTTCAAGGCTGATCACTTCAGCACTGATGGGGCCGTCTACGATTTCACAGATATCCTTGATAATCTCCTTAAAATCTCTGCCTTCTTTTGCAATTAATGAAGGGTTTGTCGTGACGCCATCGGCCATCCCCATATTATTTGCTTCTTTTATTTCATCAATGTTTGCCGTATCAATAAAAAATTTCATCGTTTTTTAAACCTCCCTGACTGTATTCTTTGATAAATTTAGATTAAATTAATTAGTCATTGAGCGAAAAGTCCATTTATTCGTTGGGTTGAGCCCGTCGGTTATGTTGGGTTTCGTGCCTCAACCCAACCTACGAAAATCAAATGTTTACCAATACAAAAATTGAAAGGGCGTAACCCAACAAATCATGCGGCCGGGTTTCCGCTCAGGCGCTGATTACCGGTTCCGCTTCCATCCTAATACATTTCTGCTTTTCCGCTGCCACTTCATCCAGCAGTTGAAGGGAACTCTTTTTCAAAACCGGATGAACCATATCAGGCGCAAGATCACAGATGGGGCGAAGAACAAATTCTCTATGATGCATTCTCGGATGCGGAATGACAAGACCCGGTGTTTCAATAACAATATCATTATAAAAGATAATGTCAAAATCAAGAACTCTGGGCCCGAACCTGCGGCTGTTGCCAATCCGGCCGAGTTCTGCCTCAAGCGATTTTAATATTTTTAACAGATCAAAGGGGCCCAGGGTGGTTCTGATTCTGGCGGCTGAATTGACAAACCAGGGTTGGTCCGTATATTCCATGGGTTCGGTCATGTAAAATTCCGACCAGTCTTCTATGGCGATTCTGTCTATTTCACCTAATGCCGCAAGTCCCTTGAGGCAATTCTCCAGCTTCCCCCCCATATTTGAACCAATTGAGATATAGGCAATATTCACTTGATCTGTTTTCTTATCAGTAATCGATGGTAACAACTTTCGAAAATTCTCCCTCATAGCCGTTATCCGTATAACAGGAAACTTTATAATAATACCGAAATCCTTTTTCCAGAGGCGCCTCATAGGTTATACGTTTATCAGTACCAATTGATTGAACATCAATACGAAGATCAGCCACCCGCTTAAATTGATACGGACAATCTTTGCAATCGGCAGCCACCGGATTTTCCTTTGCCCCATATACAAAGAATCCAGCCAGTTTGTTGCTGTTATTCCCCTCCCACTTTGGAACCGGCCAGGATAATCGTAAATTAATTCCTTCCATGTGCGCCTGAAATTTTTTAACCACAGGCGGCTCAATTGCTGACGGCGGCATGGGCGGGGCTTTTCTGCCGCACGCTGAAACAAAAAACAAACATGCCGTACCCATCAAGATACATAAAACATAACGGAATATTAAATGGTTGAATGGCATATTAAAAACTCTTATTACCTGAATTTTGCATGAAAATTGATAAGAACTTTTTTATCAATTTAAAATAAAGGCGTTGTGAATAATTATAATATTTTTTCTTATCAATTTTCACCCGAAGGGCGAGCCGGAGGCTCCCATCTGCTGCGTTATTAACAGCTTGCAATAGTTCACTATAGCTGCGCCGTTAAATGCCTTGCATATGAAAGCCTCCGACTCGTGCAAAATTCAGGTATTAATTCACCACAGAGGACACAGAAAAAATTGATATCATTGAACTTCTCTATGCTCTCCGTGGGCTCTGTGGTAAAGTTTTATACGTTATCTTATTGATGAATGAATGTCCTTAGCCTTTTTGCCGGCTATTAACCCGGCAATTAAATACCCCTATGTTGTCATTCCTGCGAAGGCAGGAATCCAGAAATAACTGGATGCCGGATCAAGTCCGGCATGACGGCGTTAGGACATTAAGTTGCCAGGTTAATACTTCCAATCCTTCTTCGTCAATCCGTTTCACTGCCCGATCGATGGCAGCCTTGACATTTTTTGTTGATGTCCCGCCAAAGGATTGGCGCCGTTCAATCATTTGCCGGGTTGTTAATGCTTCAAATATATCTTCATCAATTAATTCAGAAAATGATCGCAATTCATCTAAGGTTAATTCGTGGAGTTCTTTTTTTTTGCCCAAAGCATAACCGACTGCCTGGCCTACACACCCATGGGCTTGCCGGAACGGCATTCCCCGGCAAACCAGGTAATCCGCCATATCCGTTGCGTTCAAATATCCTTTTGAGGCCGCCATACCCATTTCAAATTTGTTGACAGTAATATTGGGGAGCATCCGTGTATAAATATCGATGCAGGCATGGAGCGTTTTTACGGCATCAAATAATGGTTCTTTGTCTTCCTGCATGTCACGATTGTAAGCCAGCGGCAGTGACTTCATCAATGATAGAATTGCTATCAAACTCCCGAAGACCCTGCCGGTTTTTCCGCGAACCAGTTCAGGGACATCCGGATTTTTTTTCTGCGGCATGATACTGCTGCCTGTGGAAAACGCATCAGAAAGTTCAATAAATTTAAATTCAGAAGATGACCACAGCACCAGTTCTTCGGAAAACCGGCTGAAATGCACCATACAGAGACTGGCTGCCGCCAAAAACTCGATGACAAAATCCCTGTCTGACACGGAATCCAGGCTGTTTTCAGAAACTGTGTGAAAATCAAGAAGTGATGCCGTATATTCTCTGTCAATGGGATAGGTTGTTCCGGCAAGGGCGGCACTTCCGAGCGGCATGACGTTAATCCGTTTCAACCCGTCTGCAAACCTCTGAGAATCCCGGGCAAACATCTCATAATAAGCCATTAAATGGTGAGAGAAAAGAACCAGCTGGGCTCTCTGCAAATGGGTATAGCCGGGAATGACCACATCGATATAACGTTCGGCCATATCCACAAGGACTTTGCGCAATTGCAACAATCCATGAATTATTTTTCGGCTTTCTGCCCTTAAATATAACCGGACATCCAATGCGACCTGATCATTTCTACTTCTGGCAGTATGAAGCTTTTGTGAAATATTCCCCGCATGCGCAGCCAGTCGATCTTCTATGTGCATGTGGATGTCTTCTAAGGAATCGGAAAATTCAAACGACCCGGCTGTAATTTCCGACCTGATCTTTTCAAGACCATCAATCAGCGTCAGGGATTCATCTTGTGTAATAATCCCAGCTTTCGCAAGCATCCTGCAGTGGGCAATACTTCCGTCAATATCATGCTGATAGAGATGCCGATCAATTTCAATTGAAGAAGTAAACGCTTCTACCGCATTGTCAGTCTCTTCTGAAAATCTTCCGTCCCAGGGTTTTTCGGTCATTGTATGATCCTAAATACCTTCTTTGTCCTCCATTAATTTTCGTATTCTTAATCGCAGGGCGTTTAAACGGATAAATCCTTCCGCATCGTATTGTTTGTATACCGAATCATCTTCAAATGTCGCAAAATCTTCATTATAAAGGGATTGCTCAGATTTACGACCGACGGCCCGGCAACCCCCCTTATACAGCTCCAGGCGGACGACACCCGAGACATTCTTTTGCGTATCATCAATCATTTTTTGCAACAATTCTCTTTCCGGAGAAAACCAGAACCCGTAATACACCATTTCAGAATATCTGGGGATCAATGAATCCCGTAAATGCATCACCTCACGATCAAGGGTGAGTGATTCAAGGGCCATATGGGCAGCCCGTAAAATCGTTCCGCCCGGTGTTTCATATACACCCCTGGCTTTCATCCCCACAAACCTATTTTCCACGATATCATCACGTCCGACCCCGTGACGTCCACCGATTTTATTTAATTCAAAAAGCAAATTTGCCGGGGTCAGATAATGATCATTAATCGCCACCGGATCTCCCTGCTTAAATGTAATCTCTATAATTTCAGCTTCATTGGGCGCATCCTTTGGTGAAACGGTTAATGTATACATATCCTCAGGCGGTTCATTCCAGGGATCTTCAAGAATGCCACCCTCATAACTGATATGTAAAAGATTTCTGTCCGTACTGTACGGGGACTGTTTCGTCGCCGTAACCGGAATACCGTGTTTTTTGGCAAATTCCATCAAAATGGTCCTTGAATTCAACTCCCATTCCCGCCACGGGGCAATAATTTTGATATGCGGATTTATGGCAAAATAAGACAATTCAAAACGGACCTGGTCATTGCCTTTACCGGTGGCACCATGACTGACCGCATCCGCATTCTCCAGAGCGGCGATTTCCATCTGTCGTTTTGCAATCAGCGGCCGGGCAAGGGATGTGCCCAACAGATACTGGCCTTCATAGATAGCATTGGCGCGAAATGCCGGAAAAACATAATCTTTAACAAACTCTTCACGCAAATCATCTACATAAACATTCACTGCGCCGGTTTTTCTTGCCTTTTCATCAATGTGATCAAGTTCCTCGGCCTGGCCGATATCGGCCGCAAACGCAACAACCTCACAATGATATGTTTCGATGAGCCATTTCAGGATCACCGATGTGTCAAGGCCGCCGGAATAGGCGAGAATGACTTTATCAATCTGTTTAACCACGATTACTCTCCTTGTTTTAATAAAACATCCAAAATCGCTTTATGCATATGAAGCTTGTTTTCAGCCTGATCCCATACCACGGATCTGGGCCCCTCAAGCAATTCCTCCGTTATTTCTTCGCCCCTGTGCGCCGGCAAACAATGCATGACAATGGCATCTTCGGCAGCAACCGCCAACAGATCTTTATTAACCTGAAACGTTTCAAATACAGCCTGGCGTTCGGCCTGTTCATCTTCCTGGCCCATGCTGGCCCAGACATCCGTATTGATAACATCGGCTCCCAGGGCGGCTTTTTTAGGATCATGGGTCAGTGAAACAGAGGCATTTTTTTGAACCGCTGCATCAAATATTTCTGTATCCGGCACATACGCTTCAGGGCATGCCAGGGTCAAAGTAAATCCAAGGGCCGCAGCGGCGTTTATCCACGAATGGGCCATGTTATTACCGTCCCCTATCCATGTTACCTTCAACCCCTCGTAGCTTCCCTTATACTCGATGACCGTCATCAAATCACTGAGTATCTGGCAGGGATGATATTTATCCGTCAGGGCATTAATGACCGGTATATCCGCAAACGCTGCGAATTGTTCAACCAGATCCTGAGAAAAGGTTCTGAATGCCACACCATCAAGGTATCTCGACAATACACGGGCCGTATCTTCGATGGGTTCATTTCGGGCCATCTGTGTATCGCCTGAGCTTATAAACACAGGTGTTCCTCCAAGCTGAATAGCAGCCACCTCAAAGGAAATCCGTGTCCGGGTGGATGGTTTATCAAAAATCAGACCAATGGATTTTCCGAGCAGGGAACGATCCAAAATCCCCTGTTTATGCCGTAATTTTAATTCCGCAGCCCGGTCAAACAGCAATTTATAATCTGACAACTCCAATTCCGATAATGTCAGAATATCTTTTTTCAATTTTTCTCCTTTAAAATCTCATCCAAACAGCTAACCAGTGCGTCAATCTCTTCCTTGGTTATGATCAAGGGCGGAATAAACCGCAAAATATTTTCCTGAATACAATTAATCAAAAATCCCTTGTTCATACATTCTTCTACAATGGGGGCGCCGTTTATGTTAAGCTTCATTCCCAGCATCAATCCGATACCCCGCACATCTTCAATAACCCGGTGCCGGTCTTTAAGGGCCAGCAAGCTGTCTTTAAAATAATCACCTGTCTTTTGGCAGTGCTCAACAATCCCTTCCCGCTCCATAAGATTTAACACCTCAAGGGCAGCAGCACAAATAACCGGTGTTCCACCAAAGGTTGACGCATGTGCCCCGGGTTGAAAGGCTGACGCTATTTCTTCTCTGGCCAGCATCGCTCCGATGGGCAGTCCGTTTCCAAGTGCTTTGGCAAGGGTCATGATATCCGGTTCAACGTTGAAATGTTCATAGGCAAATAATTTCCCGGTTCTTCCGATACCGGTCTGCACTTCATCAAAAATCAATAGTGCGCCCGCTTCATCACAAAGCTGTCGAACTGCAGCAAGATATCCGGGGTCCGAGCACACGACCCCGCCCTCCCCCTGAACCGGCTCAAGCATTACCGCACATGTGATGTCGCTTATCTGACGCTTTAACACCTCAATATCATTAAACGGCACCAGATCGAATCCATTGAGTATGGGATCAAACCCTTCACGAATTTTCTGCTGACCGGTGGCGGAAAGTGTTGCAAAGGTTCGTCCATGAAAGGACTGCTTCATGGTGATAATCTTATACCTATCATGGTTGTCTTGATCATGAAAATATTTCCTGGCAAGCTTGATTGCCGCCTCATTGGCCTCAGCACCGCTGTTGCAGAAAAAAACCCGATCTGCAAAGCTGTGCCCCACCAGCCATGAGGCCAATTCCACCTGGGGAATCGTATAATAAAGATTCGACACATGAAACAGAACATCCGCTTGGCTTGCAAGGGCTGATGCCACCTCAGGGCAGGCATGTCCGAGGTTACAGACCGCAATGCCTGCTACAAAATCCGTATATGCCTGTCCGTCGCTATCCCATAGTGTACATCCGCGTCCCTTTTTTATGACCAGAGGGACCCGTTTATATGTTGTTGCGATGACTTTTTCAGCCTGGTTGATAATATTATTTTTCATTCTGTTACTTCCGTTCCTATTCCTTTGTCCGTAAAAAGCTCCAGAATCAGGGCATGACGTCTGGTGCCATTTATAATCTGTACTTTTTCCACACCATTTTTTAATCCATCCAACGCATATTCAATTTTTGGAATCATCCCCCCGGAAATCGTCTGCTCGCTTACCATTTTTTTGATCGTTTCCGCGTTAATTGAGGAAATCAAATCCCCGGACGCATCATTTACCCCGTCAACATCGGTTAAAAATATCAAACGGCCGGCAGAAAGTGCTTTGGAGATCTCGGCTGCCACAAGGTCTGCATTGATGTTATAAGTTTCTCCACCTTCGCCCACGCCCACCGGGGCAATCACCGGAATAAACCCCTGATCGCTTAATGTTTTTATTATTCCCGGATTGACCCGGGTAACTGTTCCTACATGTCCGGGGTCTATAATTTCGGGCGGTTTTGATGCCTCCGGCTGATGCATCATCTGAAGTTTTTCCGCCAATATTAATTCACCGTCTTTACCGCTAAGTCCCACTGATTTTCCACCCTGCCGATTGATCTGCGCCACAATCCCTTTATTGACCTTGCCGCCGAGGACCATTTCCACGACATCCATGGTCTGCTCGTCTGTAAAACGTATGCCGTTGATAAATTTCGTGGTAATTCCCATCTGGTCAAGCACCTTATTAATCTGAGGGCCCCCGCCGTGGACAACCACCGGATTCATCCCGACATATTTCATCAACGTAATGTCCCGGGCAAAATCAATTTTCAACTCTTCATCCGCCATGGCATGCCCGCCGTATTTCACCACAATGGTCATCCCTGAAAAACGTCGAATATAGGGCAACGCTTCAATAAGTATGTCGGCAACGTTTCGGGTCATTTTTTTCCTTTATTTAAAAAAAGGTAGAAGGTTTAAGGCTGATTATAAGATATACCTGCTCAAATCCTCATCTTCCCTTATGTCCTTAAACCTCTCATCAACATACGTTTTATCGATAACAATCTTCTTTGGCTCAATATCCGGCGCGTCAAAAAGAATATTTTCAAGCAGGTGCTCCATGAGCGTGTGAAGTCTTCTGGCACCAATGTTTTCCGTCTGATTATTCACGTCCTCGGCGACTTTCGCAATATTTTTAACCGCTTCATCATCAAACTCCACGCTAACACCTTCCGTCCGCAACAACGCGATATATTGAAGGAGCAGGGCATTTTTCGGTTCCGTTAATATACGGACAAACTCATCTTTCCCCAGCGAATCAAGCGCCACACGGATGGGGAAGCGGCCCTGGAGTTCAGGGATCAGATCCGAGGGTTTACTGATATGAAACGCTCCGGAGGCAATAAACAGAATATGATCGGTCTTCACCGGACCGTATTTGGTGCTCACCGTACTCCCTTCCACTATGGGCAGCAGATCACGCTGGAC
>Ga0164318_10007119_pt1 | contig 10846 bp, 14 predicted proteins | sample GuaBasSedimGuay9_FD_113734 | JGI IMG/M metagenome (GOLD analysis project Ga0164318, IMG submission 113734) | Subseafloor sediment microbial communities from Guaymas Basin, Gulf of California, Mexico - Guay9, Core 4571-4, 0-3 cm | ecosystem: Environmental > Aquatic > Marine > Hydrothermal vents...
CTAATATTACCATTGGAAGTGAAAAGTGGATTGAACAGGAATTTAAAAAGCCTGAGAAGTTATGAAGAAAAATATCAACCAGCTTTGATGATTCGATGCTCTCCCAGAAATTTTAGGCAACAGGATAATTTTATTAATATTCCTTTATATGCTGTTGCTGCATGCTTGGATTTTTAAAGCAATCAAAATTCCCATTCCACTCCAACAATTGGCAATAATCCCCATTGATATACTTCTTCAACTTCCTGCTCATCAGCATTCCAATAGTATTCAGCAATGTTCTTTTGATTATAGGCATTCCAAAAGTTGTTGTAAAAAAAAGAGATAATCACATTTCTACCGGTTGTTTTCATCTTATATCTCGGAGCTCTCACCATGATCATTTTGCAGGGAGTTCTGTGATGATAAATTTCATAAAAAATAAATGTACCGGCTGCACGATCTGCTGTAAAGTATGCCCGATGGGTGTAATTGAGATGAAGAATAAAAAAGCTGAATTGATTGATTATGAATCATGTCTGGAGTGTGGAGCCTGTGCCTTGAATTGTGAATTTGATGCAATCGAAGTTACTAAGGGAACCGGCTGTCTGGATGCGATCATCAAAGAAGATATTCTCAAGATCACTCCCAAGGGAACGGGTTGCGGATGTTGAGATGGTTGCTGCTGATTAACAAATAATTAAATATTAAGTTAAAGCTGCTTTTCTTTTTAACATATTCTTAGATCATTTTTTTCTTCAAGCATAGGACAATTTACAAACTTAAGAGCATTATTCTATCTTTTAATTTCCTCTTCTAACAAGATAATTCTGTCCAGCAAATCTTGTGCTATCTGCCGAAGTTCGTTGATATTTTGGACTAATTTGTTTCTCCTGGCAACAGATGCAGTTGCTGATCTGAATTTTGATACCATAGTTATTCTTTCTGCAGCTGGCATGTTTTCTCGAGCTGCTTTGATAAATTCTTCTAGACCTTCCATTTTTGTAGATTCGGATTTTATGTTACTATTACCTGTCAAAAGCCAGTTAATATCAATCTTATATATACGGCTTATCTCCATTAATATTAAGATAGATGGTTTAATGGCATTTTTTTCATACCTGCCGATAGTTGTTTGCTTCAGATTCAGTTTTTCTGCAAACTGTTGCTGCGTCATTCCGGCTTTCTTTCTTAACAATTTGATTCTTTCCCCTAATGTCAGTTCTTCTTTCAGTTTATCCCCCTATGCATAAAATGCTTGACAGTAATATGCGTTACAAATATTTTATGCATGGAATCATAGATTGGGAATTTTGTCAAATAGAAATTCTGTGGAGGAGGATGTATGACAATCACTCATGAGTTCGAAACTGTGAGAGATATGCTTAGCCAATGGTCAACAATCCCCAATGATACAATATATAAGCTTATCGAACTGAAACGTAAAATTGGCTATGCCGGAGTATTAAAATTTCTAAGGGATGAGCTAAATCCCAGTTCCCTACGCTATACATACACTCCGGAACATATGATGCGATTGATCAATGTGGCTGAAAAAATTATTCAATTGGATCTGTCCCGCAAAATTACTGATCAGATCCCCCTGGTAACCTGGTTGCCAAATATGCGATATGTTTCAGTAGATAATGCTGAAGGGATTGTGGAATTTTTATATTCGGGAGGAACACTAAATACACTGAAAGAAAACTTCGCTCAAGGATTAAAAATAGAATATAATGATTTTACCAGGCGATATGAGTTTAGCAGGTAAAAATCTAATGCAGATCTTAAAAGCCACCATATCTGAGATAAAACATTTCCGGACGTACATTTTTCAATTCCAATACCATGGAAAAAAATTATATGCTCATCCGCTGTTTGAGGAGTGGAATGTTGAAGACATATTTGCATCAAAGGCATTAATATTAAAATTTGGAAAAAACCAATACATACTAGGTTATAATGGGTTTTGTTGTGAACGCTGGATAGAATATATGATGGGAGAACAAATAATCATCAGAGAGTATGAGAATGGTAATCTGGCGGGATTCAGAAAAGAGGACATTAAATCTGTTCCCGCTGTCTTGAATTATCAAGATGATCTGAAAATCTTAAGTTTCGATCGTCAGGTTTTTTCCCTGGATCTGGAGGATCTGTCAGCCAGATATCTAGTAAAAATGCAGAGTGCCAGCAAAATTACCATCAGGCTATTGCTGAACAGTTCGAAATTTTGCACTTTATCAGGAGTACCGCGAGAAACACTAAGGCATTGGATAATAATAGGTAAGATCAATCCCGCTAAAACAGAAAATCATCATCCCTTTTTTTCACCTGAGCAGGTTGCACAAGCTAAAATTCTTCACAATTCACTTTCAAATTCGGCTGAGATTATGGACTTGATCTTACAAGCCGTCCAGCATTTGGAAAATGATACAATAGTTCACCTAAATTTTTTTAAACAGCTGGTTCCAAATTATAATCAGAAGCGTTACAGTACCCTTAGGCTGGTATTGCAAAGACTGCTGGCTGAAAAGGTATTAAGACGAACCAACCGTTGTTATTATAAAATCATTAATAAGAAAAATTAATAGGAGGTTAATATGGCAAGGATATCATTAGAAAAGCTACCTTACAGACAATTTATCAAGCCTATAATATATTGTGGAATAGAAGTTGATAAAATCAATGAGATCTGTAAAAGATGGAATTTATTGCAAATTAATTTAAATGATTTTCAAGATATAATAACTGAGCTGAACTCAGAAGATAAAATTGCAGAGCTAATTCAAAACAATAGAAAATTAATCAAAGCTGGCAAAGCTCCTCAGATGGATCCTAAAGTTAGAGATGAATTCAAATTTTCGGAAGTTTTCGATAAAATCGTCAAGTGTATTTCTCAATTTACTATCGGTGGCGGCGTTTATGATATCACTTTACCGGAAGAACTAACTTATATCCTTTTCAATCATCGTCTTCGGCCCTTTATTGAATGCGGTAAAGGTGTAGATTTTTCCTTCTACCAGCTAAATCGTATCTGGAAAATGTTCAATCCAGTTGGGATCCTCCATGAATACTATGATATGTATTTGTATTATTTTTGGAATATTAAATCAATTTATCCTAGTGAAATTCTGTCTTATATAAAGACAGCTCCAAAAGACAATTATTATTATATCCATTCCAAAATTTTGGGTCAGGGTTCATCATGTTTTCTTGGTTATTACGGGTTCCAGGATGAAAATCACTATCAGCATATCCTGCAGAAAATGATGTTAATGATTCCAGATCAAATGGAGAAAAGTTATTATGGATCCCAAGAGTTGAAAATCCTATTCAGATTTTGCAGTAAGGAATTAGAAAGCAATGGGATTTCGGAACACGATCCATATTCACCTCCAATGCAGTTATTTCATAATGAACTAACTGTTTTTGATAATTTTCAAGAAGAATCAGCTAAGATGATAGTCTGGAGAAAAAATCAGGAATACTATTATAAAAATCTTGTTTATTTCTCACAAAATAATAGGGAGAAAGAATGATACCATTTGAAAATTTTCTGAAAATGACTTTGTTGGCTGGCTGGAGTAATGAAGAAATCTATTCCCAGTTTATTCAATTTGAATTACCGGTAACAAGGGATGAAATTTGTACAATGAGAGCAAAGTTGAAAATCAACGTTGAATCGGGAAAAATGATAGCAGAGAACCGGCAGAGACACCTAAATCAGGAAGAAGGTTATATTAATAAAAGTGTAATAATGAAATTTTCCTTCAGGGATGATGCCACCAGCTTGACTTCTGAAATCACCAGGATAAAAAAACTATCTGAATTAAAAAACTTTACCTTTAATTTTATTACTATCTTTTCGATGGAACATTTGAGAGAACCTCTTGAAAACATGCTGATGGTTAATAACTCTCCCACCTTAGTACGTGAATTTATTAAACAACTAGCACTCGATGGTTATCTCTATCCTATACATATTACGGATAAGGATATCAGGAAATATTGCTATTTTTTTTGGAATGTTCTCAAATATTCACAACCTGAATTTTCGCAATACTTAAAAGAGAAAAAAGAATTAGGATTTTATAAAAACCATCTGGATCCATCGTTGGAACAATACGATGAAGCAATTTCTGTAAAGGAAGAAAGAAAGGCCTTATTTAGAAAAACAAACAAATTATTTTTTGAGCATTTAAACAATATTTTAGATTGTTTGAACGAAGGTAAAATTCCATCCAATAACGATATTGATAGTTTAAAAACCTATTCTCCTCTATTGAAACGACTAAAAAGACCAAAAAATATCTTTAATGAAATCTATTCTTATGCCGACCATCAAGAAGGTTTAGCATTATCGGATGATTATGATATACATTCAACATATGATTTTCTGGCAATTCCGCAATATAATCTGATCAGACTTCTATTTTACAGCGGGTATCAAATTGAAATAATAAAAAAAACATTTAAAATACTTCACTATAACCAAATTCCAGATTACTATTATCAGAAAATCTTGGATGAGTGTAATGCTATTCCCGAAGGGAGAAAAATGATCGAGGAAAATTCAAAACGACTACCTGATGCTATGAAAAAATTTAATTTGGATAGAATTAAATCACTCTCCGAGGAAACGAAAATAATCGAAAAGAGCTCAGAGCAACTATCCTCACAGCAGGAATTCTATAATTCCGAAGAGGTTAGAGAAACTTTCGAATTTCCGGAATTTTATGATGCAGTTATTAATAATCCCAGTGATGTTTTCACGTGTTATGAACCTTTGGATAGCTTACTCAGCTTAAAAAATATAAACTCTACTATCGGGTTGGAAATATTATTACTTCTGGGCAATGATCTAAAGCGAATCAACTATTTATGGAAAAAACAAGTAGGATCAGAACTAACAGAAGATCAATTAAAAATGTATGAATACTATTTTTGGAATATCCCCGATTTTCAGTATATGTATGAGGAAGATTTTGGACTTAGTTTATATAATTATTTAGCTCTGAATCCTTCCAATAAACGCTATGAAGATCATCAATGGCTAATTAAATCTTCTGACGCTTTAAAAATTTTGAACTATACTGATCTAGCTAACAAAAATGAGGTAAAGGAATTTATCTTCGAATCGTATTGTTCTATTATATCAAAATTAGTATTAGCTCGGGAAAAAAAAGAAGAAGCTCCAAAAATATTAATTGTAGAATTTAAGATATTGCTGAAAAAGATTGCTTGGTATGAGTCACAGAATGAGTTACAACGAAAGCATGAAGCAATTAATAAGTTTAAAGCTAATTTTGAGCGAATAGCCGGGAATTTGAATTATTATGGGGATGTAAACTCTCGGTTTCAAGCTAACTCTGCCCCTTTGGAAGAATTTGATCCTGACAATCCGATCCAAGATGAACCTTACTTAAAGGATGGAGCAAAGTTACTAATTCCAGAACCATCTATCCCAAAGAAAATGCTTTAATGGGAATATTATTTTCTTGCCACAGAAAATGCTATACGTAAATGAACGCCAAAAATAAGAAAATTGGGGTATGATTAATTCGCAGCTGCGAATAATCTTTGACAAAAGAATGGAAGGTTGAGAGAAGGAATCTATGAAGTTTACACAAAATTATAGATACTACTATCCCTGACTGTAGCTCCAATTAAGATAAAATCAATTTCCAATTTGCGAGATGATTCTACAACTGCTTGCAGAATCGGCTTCAAGAACAGATAATAGTTATCTGTTACCCTAAATTCATCACTCAAATAGTTCAGGTGCTATCTCTATATTTCTGTGATTACCGGAAAGCATAAGATCGACATAAATCAATGGCTTTGGTACCACATTCTCTAATTGTTCATTAATGATATCTTTATTCCAGAATGCATTCAAAAGTTCCAATAAACCATTTTCATCGGGAATTAGCCTTAGTTCTTGTACAGCTTTCAGCAGTTCCAGATTTGTATAAATAGTCTGCTCCTGGCTTCTCAGATTAATGTGCAATTTTTCCGCAGCAACTTCACCACTCCAATAGCAGCCGCAAGGTAATTGTAAAGCTTCAGGATCTTCAATTCTTCTATATCTGCCAATAAGAATTTTGGGTCGAATCTTCCTGCCAAAAGCCATAAATCACTGATCCAGTAGTTCATTCTTGTTCCTTTCCTCTTATTATTAAGTGTATATACGAATCCATTTTTCTTCAGATCTTTTAAAATCTTCGTGATTGAGCCTGTAGAAACTCCGGTGAGGTCAGATAATTCCTGATAGCTTTTATTTATGCTTTCAGGTTTATTCAACAAATGAAAGATAAATTTTACTCCCGTAGCTTCAAACGCTGCCCCTGATACTATTGATTTCTTTGCTTGCTCAGGATAATCGATATAGAGTAAAAGCTGATTCTGGTGTAGAAATACTTTTCCAGACGCATTGATAAATGAAATATTATTAGCCAGCAGATATTTCTCTATTTGCGGAGAAATGTAATCTGAAACTAATAATGTATTGTCATTACTTTGAGAATAATTTCTATTCTCTATCTGATTTATGGCTGTGTTTCCCACCAATTGCTTTTTTACATAAACATTAAAGCGGAAGGTTTCATTTTGCATTATAACCTTGAGAGCGAAATCATTTGCAAAAGAACTGTGAGCATAATCCTGATCTTCAAACAAGAATTGTACATCCAATTTACCCAAATGAGAGTTTAGAACCAATACTTTATCTTGAAGTGAACCATAATTACCTTTATTCATTATATACCTCCGTTCATTATTATTGAATACTTATTATTCACTGAACGAATCAGTGGTAAAACCATATATGTTAAGCAATTTGATCCTATCTCTCATAAATTGGCTCTTAAAGAGTGAAATAAACATATGAGAAGATATTGTAAAATATTTACATTAAAGGCTTTTATGATCATTCTAATTCTTTATATTTAAACGTTCAGTATTTTTGAATCTAATATTCTCCAAACATCTCTTCCCGCTTCTCCAGCATTAAACACTAGGTATCTTATTATAGTCTATGCGGTTTCTCCAAAAATGTGTTATATATAAATAAGAGAAAGAACTATTTATATAAGGAGTTACACATGGCTACAGCGAACTTTCATAATATCAACACCGGCTGCGTTTCTAGCTATGAGTTGGAAGACGAAATTGATTGCGAAGATCTGATTGCTAATCTGGAGAGCGAATTGGCTGGAATTGTCTGCGATTACCGCTTCAACAACTTTGAACCGTATCTGCTGTGCAGCTATCCATCTCAAGCATTCGACAAGATCAAAATAGCAGTAGAATTAACTGTCATTGTTCGAACCGTTATTACAGCGGTTGTAATCTGGATTGGTGCTTGTGTTATATAATCTCAGGAGATGAAAAGGAAGAACGGGATTTTACTTCAGTTTTCAAGGAGGTTGCCTGCTCGCCCAATATGGCAGCTTATCTGGCACGACTGGAGGAAAAATGGGCAGCTAGAACAGCAGCTGAGATGATAGCAGATATCGAAACCATGATCAGTAAATACAGCCTTCCACTTAACGTAATTGGAAGATTTTCCAACGATGAGACTATCTACGAAAAAGCTGTATAGTAAGAAATTAACATGTACAAAAAACAAGGCCGCTCCTTTTCGGGGTGGCTTTTTTATTTATGGAGGAAAAATGACAAAAAACCAAGAAATTGAAGTCAAATTAAAAGCACCATTCCCCAAATCAGATATCGAGTTCAGAATTGCTAAAGTAAATAAGCAGAATCGAAAAGCACAGGTTCTTGCCTATATTACTTCACGGGCAGTAATGGATCGTCTGGATGCTGTTTTCGGCTCTGATAAATGGTCAGATGAGTACGATGTTTTGGAAAATGGTGTAACCTGCAGACTTTCTGCCAAATTGAACGGAGATTTTATTACCAAACAGGATGCGGCACCGTTCACAGAAATCGAAGCTTTGAAAGGGGCTTTTTCAGATGCACTAAAAAGAGCATCAGTCAAGTTCGGTATAGGGCGCTATCTGTATAATTTACCAAACCTTTATGTAGAGATACTGCCAGAAAAGCCAGATACTTTAAAGCAAGTGGATCATTATTATGTTTCCAACGAAATTTCCGGCTGGTGGGTGGAACCTGATTTACCTGATTCGGTAATACGGTCTGAAGGTGAGTTGGAAAACCAAAATCCGACTGTAAATTTTTATTTACTTACACTCTATCAAAAGCTCAGTCATCTGGTTGATCTGGAAGTGATTACAAGTGCAAAACATTCTGATTACATCAAGAAACTAGATAATAAAACAACTGGTCCGGGTCTGTTGAAATATTTCAATAAGCAGTGTGACCTTTTGTATAATCTTTATCTATTAGTACAGAAAAACAAAATTTCAACAGAGCAGCGAATGAACATCTATAACCGGGTAATGTCTACAAGAATGAATGGTTTCCCAGCGATAGAAAAAGAACTTAAACAATTGGAGGTAGCATGAATATCACAAACTTTAACAAAATCCCGGAGCCGATCTATCGTGCCGTCTGTAAGAACTGGTACTCCGGAGCAGGAGCTAAACACTTCTGCTCGGTCACAGAATTATTGAAGCCGGAAAAGCTGTTTGTCCTGGAAAGACGCTACAAGGACCAGCTCTCTGTAGAAGCTTCAGATCTGATCTGGAGTTTAATGGGCAGTGCCATGCATCGTGTGCTGGAAGCATCAGAAACAGGTGAAACCTTAAATGAAGAACGTCTCTTTGCCAATGTAAATGGTAAAATCATCTCAGGTGGAGTAGATCTCTATGAAAATGGAATAATATCCGATTTTAAGTTTACTAGCGTATGGAATTACATTTTTGCTTCCAGTAAAAAAGGATGGGAAGAACAGCTTAACTGCTATGCCTTTCTATATGAGCAGGCAGGTTTCGAGGTACGCAAATTACAGATCATAGCGATCTTCCGTGACTGGTCGGCCAGTAAAGCCAAATTCGATAAAAACTATCCGAAACAGATCGAAATCATACCCATCAGAAAATGGTCCATGGATCAATGTGAGAACTTCATAAAGCAAAGACTCTTCAAGCTTGAAATTGCACTTAGACTTCCTGATGACGCTATCAGGGAATGTTCACAAAAAGATCGTTGGCAGGATGACACGGTCTATGCTGTAATGAAGAAGGGTAATAAAAGAGCTGTGAAGCTTTGTAAAAGCGAAGAGCAAGCCAAAGCCTTTATGAGTACTAATATCGAAAAAGACAAACTCTATCTGAATGTTAGATATGGCATTCCTAAGCGTTGTGAGAACTATTGTTCTGTAAGTCATTACTGTCATTATTACCGCGAACTTCATCCGGAAATGTTCTGGGAAGCAATATAAACAAGGAGGAGAAATGCCGATAAACAGAAGAGCAATGCAATTACTAATGAATATTCTAAGGACACTGGCAGAATATTTCTGCGAATGGTTGCGGCAGCAACGCCATCGTAGCAGGAGATGAAGAAGATGAAAAAAGCAATCGAAAACAATAAGATGCCTTACTTGAGTGATATATTAGTGGGTATTGATCGCAACAGCGATGTAGCAGATCCACTTAACAAACATAGACATCAGGTTTCTTACAGCAATAGTCGTACTATCATCCGTTACATTGAAAGCGACGTGATACTAAAAGCTTTTGCCTGCAATCCCGGTAATGCTATCGTAATCTTCGAAAAGAAAAACGGGTTGATAGCTTATGGTTGCTACCTGGATAGCTTTCCCGCTGGGAATGGTTACCCTTGTTTCCATTGGACTAAGATGGATGTAGAAAAAGCATTTGCTCATATTCAAATGGAAATGTGGGAGGAGTCTGATTACCAGGATGATGTCGAATATAAAGACACAGATAACAGCAAGTGGGAAGAACTGGCTTCCGGCAGCATGGAATATACGTCATCCTATAGAAACTCAACTTTAGCTATTAGTGAGTTTAAGCAAGCTCATGATAACTACGTTTACTCGCATGATTATTCTATTCTCAGGCTTACATCAGGCAGGCTTCGTGTCGAAGTGGATGGAAAGTATTTCTCATATGAAGAGTTCATCAAGATCATACAATTCTATCGTGATCATCAAGCTGATGAATCCGTCACGATCATAAATGCACCTGGCCTTAATTCATGGCAGAAGGTATTATCCATAACAAATGTTGATGATGAAATCCTGAATGAATTGAAGGTACAAGTTGTAGCCAACAAGTTGAAAGAAGCCGCATAGGAGAAACGATGGGCTATTACTCTACACTCTATCTCGATTGCACTATCTCTGACCTGGAAGGTTTGAAAGGTCTGTTAGCAGAGGTGAAAATGAAGATAGCATCCGAAATTGCCGAAGACTGGGAACAGGAGCTTGATCTAATCTATCTGGATGAAGGTGGTTGTCTTGCTTGCGAAGACTATAATGCCAAGTGGTATTCAGACGAGATATGGATATTGAAGATAGCTCCCTTTGTTTCTGAAGGTGAAATTGAGTTCATTGGTGAAGACAGTGAACGCTGGGGATATCTGATAGAAGACGGCAAATCGTTTTATGCTGTCTATGAGAAAACCAAAGGAGAACTACTCAAGGAATAAGGGAGAATAGGAATACCGAAAACAGAAGAAAAGATCACAATCAAGCCCATAATGTGGGGCTTTTTTTGTGTCCAAAAACAAATTAAGGAGAATTATAATATGAGAGCAAAACAACTCAAAGAAGCAGTTAAATTCGCTATCAAAAATAAATATCCATTACTAATTAAAGGAAGTCCCGGTATAGGAAAAACACAAATTGTGACTCAAGCCTGTATGGAAATTAGTGCTGATCTGATTGTTAGTCATCCTGTAGTAAGCGATCTCA
>Ga0164318_10007120_pt1 | contig 10846 bp, 8 predicted proteins | sample GuaBasSedimGuay9_FD_113734 | JGI IMG/M metagenome (GOLD analysis project Ga0164318, IMG submission 113734) | Subseafloor sediment microbial communities from Guaymas Basin, Gulf of California, Mexico - Guay9, Core 4571-4, 0-3 cm | ecosystem: Environmental > Aquatic > Marine > Hydrothermal vents >...
GCGGCCAGGCCGCTGCATGTGTGTTTGCCATTGCACAGGGTTTTTTCGTGGACCTGTATTCCGGAGGCATGCACGGCCTTTTTTCCGTTCTCTACCTGAGCGTCTTCTGCGGCATCCGGGCAGGATCCCGGTTCCTCAATCTGCATACGCCCGGGGGTCAGGTGGTAACCGTCTGGCTGGTGACGCTGGTCAAGGACCTTTTTTTCATGCTCCTGGTCTACGCCTTCTCCCGCAGCGTGTATTTTTCCGGAGCCTTTCTTTGGAACATAACGGGACAGCTCGTTGTCACGGGCCTGTTTGCACCCCCTGTGTTTTTTCTACTTGACCGACTGAAGGCTTCTGTTATTGAAGGGTTCACAACGCGGTCAAAAATGTAGGCACACTTTTGAAAACGATCCCGGCACATTTACATCCGCGCGGGGCCGCCATAATCTGCCGGGCCGGGATGGCCTTTCCGTGCGCTGCGTTCCGGAAGAGCCTAAACACTGACGGCTTCGTAGAAAGTCCAATATCTGCGTTGCGCTGCATCTTCAGTCACTTCCCGCTTGCGGCATAAACCGGCTTCTAACGAACTCAAGTTCGATTTTCATGGGCTGCTGCGAATCGGCATACACCAGCTTTTTACGGTTTCATCAACATTGAGAACATCCGATTTTGATCCCATATCCGTCGGCATCTTCAACAAACGGCTGAAGCATGCCACCATTTTCGTCCTGATCGTATTCGGGATCCTGATCCTGAGGCTGTGGTTTCTGCAGGTTGTCAACGGATCGCTCTACAGGGCCAAGTCGGAGCACAACCGCATCCGGTTGCAGGACATCCCCCCCTTCAGGGGCATGATCCTGGACCGGAATGGAAATGTTCTGGTGGACAACCGGCCCTCTTACAATCTGTACGTGATCCCGGAAGAAATAGAAGACCGGGGAAAACTCATCCGAAACCTGAGCCGCTTTGCGGCCATCGACCCGGACACCGTGGATGAAAAATTGAGAGCGTCGTGTCGGCGCCGCCCTTTCCGACCGGTCTGCCTCGCAAAGGATATTTCCCGGGATGAACTCGGCAATATTGAAACCCACCGATTCAATCTTCCGGGGACGATCATCAAGGTAGAGCCCCGGCGCCGGTACGTCTATGGAAAACTGGCCTTTCATCTGCTCGGTTATCTGGGTCAGATTACCCGAAAACAGATCCTGAGCGGCCAGTTTCCGCACTGCAAGCCGGGAGACCTGATCGGCATGTCCGGTGTGGAGTTGAAATGGCAGTCGTTTCTGAACGGGACGCGGGGAGGAGAACAGGTTGAAGTCGATGCGGCCGGCAGGAAAATCCGCACGACCTCCAGAAAACCGCCCATACCGGGCGCCAACGTATGCCTGACCATAGACAAAGCCCTGCAGGAAACGGCGGAACAGGCCCTAACCGGGAAAAAAGGGGCCATTGTGGCTCTTGATCCCAATACCGGCGAGATCCTGGCACTGGCCAGCAGCCCGTCCGTGGATCCGAACCTCTTTGTAGAGGGAATAGACAAGGAAACCTGGGACAGAATCTCCACGTCCAGGGACTTCCCCCTGCAGAACCGGGCCCTTGCCGGGCAGTATCCGCCGGCGTCCGTTTTCAAGATTATTATTTCCCTGGCGGGTCTGCAAGAAAATGAAATCGACCCGGAGGAAACCGTGACCTGCAACGGATACTACTATCTCGGGCGTCACCGGTACAACTGCTGGCGGAAACAGGGGCATGGTAAAATCAATCTTCACAGGGCGCTCGTTGAATCCTGTGATGTCTATTTTTATCAGATAGGCAGAAAGCTTGGGGTTGACAGGATTGCGCGGTACGCAAGGCTCTTCGGGTTTGGGGGAAAAACCGGATGTGATGTCGGACAGGAAAGTGCCGGTCTTGTCCCGACCAGGGCGTGGAAGCTGAAAAAGCTGGGTTCGCCATGGCAGGAGGGCGAAACCGTGTCCATGTCCATCGGCCAGAGTTTCCTGCTGGTAACCCCCGTCCAGGCGGCGGATATGATCGCAGCGGTGTTTAACGGTGGTATATTATTCAAACCGCAGGTAACCCGGTGGGTCGGGCGGTCCGAGACCGAAAAGATTCGCGAGTTCAAACCAAGGGTCAGGGGCAGAATAAATATCAGCCGGAAGTCCTTTGAAATCGTCAGAAACGCGCTTGTCGGTGTGGTCAATGAACCGCACGGCACCGGTTCCGGGGCGCGTGTGGAAGGTGTTACTGTCGCCGGCAAGACCGGTACGGCCCAGGTGGTGGGTGTCAAAAAAAAGCCCTCCGGCAATACGGCTGAGAACCCGCTCCGCCACAGGGATCATGCGTGGTTTGTTGCTGTCGCACCGGCTGAAAAACCGGAAATCGCGCTGGCCATCGTCATTGAACACGGCGGACACGGGGGCTCCGCGGCCGCACCCATTGCCGCAGACATGATCCGTGTCTACCTCAAGGGGAAAGGCTAAAAGCCGAGGGTTGGACCGTGACCGCGGCGGGCAGCGGGGTATTTTTCAGGGTTTTCCACCCGCTGGTGGCGCATCTGCTCAGGTTCACTCGATTATGGGAGCTTTACCGTGAAAATACACAAAACCGTGCTGAAAAACCAGGCTGTATTTTCATATCCGTGGGTGGCCGGGATATTTTGAATCCGGCCATGCCGGTTTAACCCATAACTTCGTGTGAGGAGCCGGAAAATGTTTGACCGAAGACTGATCGAAAACTGGGACTGGATCCTGCTGCTGCTCCTGCTGCTCATGGGGGCACTCAGCGTTCTGAGCCTGTACAGCGCGACCTACCAGATCCGGGATTTGGGCGGATCCCAGGTAGTCGTGAAGCAGATATACTGGTACATGATCGGATTCGTCGCGTTTCTGCTGATGACGACCTTCGACTACGCCGTACTGGAACAGGTGGCCTACCCTTTTTATTTCATCAGCGTTGTTCTTCTGGCACTGGTACTTTTTACGGGAAATCCCATATCCGGGTCCCGGAGATGGCTCTCCCTCGGACCGATTTCCTTCCAGGTTTCCGAAATGGCAAAGATCGCCGTTGTACTGGTTCTGGCCAAATTCTTCAGCGAAGGGGACAAATTCCAGGAAAGGAGCTGGCGGAACCTGTTGCAGCCGGCCGCGCTGATCGGCCTGCCGGCAGTTCTCATCCTCAAGGAACCGGATCTGGGGACAACCCTGCACCTGGTTCTTGCCGCCCTGTCCATGGTTTTTTTCGTTCGGGTGAACTGGAAGATGGTCTCGATACTGGCGGTTCCGGCACTGGCACTGGCCCCCTTCGTGTGGGTCAAACTGAAGCCCTACCAGCAAACCCGGATCCTGACCTTTATCCGGCCCGACATGGACCCTCTCGGGGCCGGGTACCACATCAATCAATCCAAAATCGCGATCGGCTCCGGCCAGCTCTGGGGAAAGGGTTTCCTGCACGGCACCCAGACGCGTCTGTATTTCCTGCCCGAACAGCACACGGATTTCGCCTTCTCCGTGTTTGCGGAAGAATGGGGATTTGTTGCGACCGCTGTGTTTCTCCTGCTCTACCTCTTTCTGGTCCTGTGGTGCCTGAATATCGCGAAGGTGGCCAAAAACAAGTTCGGGTCACTCGTGGCCGTCGGGATCGTGTCCATTATCTTCTGGCAGGTCGTCATCAACGTGGGCATGGTTCTGGGCCTTCTGCCTGTCGTGGGGATCCCGCTCGTCCTGTTCAGCTACGGGGGGTCGTCTCTGGTTTCGACCATGGCGGCGATGGGGCTGGTCATGAACATCAGCATGAGACGTTTCATGTTTTCGGAAGGGGCCGGACTGCCCGGAAAATAATGCCTGAAACGGAACAGCGTTACGGTCGGCTTCTGCGCATTTTTGTTTTCACACCTAAATCCTGCAAGCCTCGCGTTTGCCGAAGACCTGCCTGCAGCAGGCAGGTGCAAGGCGGCAGGGGCGCAGACGTACGACGATACTTCAAGTCCTTGCCAACGCCGTTCCGCCTCCAGGCGGGATAAACTCGGCGCTCCCGGAGGGTAAACTGTTTTCAAAAACCGCTGCCTTTATGGCCGCATTCGGATTGATGCGTGACATGCAGGCCCGGCATTCCCATAACTTAGTGATATTAAAAATATAACTTCATCTTTTGAAAACAGTTTGTGCAGGTTTTAGGTCACGCGTACGGGGGGACCCACCAGAGGAGATCTGAAAACGCAATGCCGACGGAAATCTCGTCATCTTCTTTCTGAATATCCTGGACACGTCCCAGGGCTTCCTGCTCCCCGACAATACCGGGGAAACGGCATCTCAGTGTGACCTCCTCATCATTCCGGAATACCTTGTTCTGTGAAGTCCGGATCAAAAAACGGCATCCGTTTTTGCTGATATTCTGAATCACACCGGTCACAACCCCGGCATGGTCTTCGGTCTCCACCTCGATCGTCGCTGAGATAAAACAGGTAATCCGCTTCTGCGCCCGAAGATCACATTCGCGGACGGAATCCGGGTACTCCAGCAGAATCAGCCGGACCGGGTCGGATGCAAATGTCACAAAGCGGGCCTGGAACTCCAGCGCGCGGCCCTCACGGAAAAATCGGGCCACCACCCTGCTCCCTTTGACCGGCATGTTCCCGCCGGAATCAAGTTCCGGGGGGCATGTCAAGACGATATATCGTCCTGTCCGACCCCCGACAAATATGCACCCCATCTCCCGGTCACTTCCCTCAAATTTCAGGTTCAGCCTGGCCCCGGTTTCAATACAGACGTCATTTTTCTGATCGAGAAGCGTAAGCGTGCCCGAGTTCATGTCCTCTCCTCTGTACGCCGGGACCGCTGACGGAGCGCCCTTTTTTTATCTTTCCAAAGGGTTCAACCTGCGCCCGGACAGGAACCACCCCATGCCAACGGTCCCAGGCCGTCAATCGATTTGAGCCGGCCGGACCTTCAGGGAAACGGAAGACCCGTGCAATGCCACTGCCGCGGATCGGATTTTGTGACACCGCCCTGTGTTTTCAGGTATATTACTACACCGGTCAGCTCAAGGTCAAGAATCATCCAGACCACCACATTTTGTGTTACTATTTGTCTTGACATACAAGATATTTTATTTCTAGAATATCAGGCAGATGACGAAATCATCGCCCGTGTCACAGCGGGAGGGGCTAAATTCCGTGCAACACCCCGTTATCAGGCTCGTTTTTCGTTGAGAGGCCTTTATTCGATGCATGTCTACACCTCAAAGGTCTCCGGACGGATCTGATCCAGTGCCCAGGTATCTGATGTTCAGGCAACCCCCCTCAATTATTACTGTTGCGGACCATAATGCCATTGTCTTCATCGACGTTGAGTCGGAAGGTGAATGGCGGATCCGCCACACTGTCTCCCTGGATCGTTTTCTGACCGGCGACCCGGAATCCGGCGCAATCCCCCCACCATTGAAAGGCAGGAAAAACGCGGTACTTGTCGTCCCGGATTACTGGTTCGCAAACGCAACCTACATGTTTCAGTCCAGAAAAAGGTCCCTTGCAAAGGCGTTTATTGAAAGAAAACTCCGTGCCGACAATCCGGATCTTCCGGATATCATCCATTTCTTCGATTATGCCTTTGATAGAACAGAAGACGGTGAACCGGCACTTATTGTGTATTTTCTCCAGGACCCCCTGTCTTATCAGGTGTATGAGAAACTTTCCGGATGTGATCTGACACCGGCCCGAATCACGACACCGGCATTCCTGTGGGAAGCAAAGCTGAAAAGAATCGTCTCCGGCTTTCACAAGGGCGGCAAGGGCCTGATCCATCTGTTGGCGCCCGAATGTTTCCTGTATTTCTTTTTCCGCGGGCGCTACCTCTTCTCCAGACATATTGCCGTGCCGGATCACCGGGACCCGTCGCCGGACGTGTTCAACGTACTGGGCTACGAAATCAACCAGTCGATTTATCTGTTTTCTCAAAAGGCCCGGGCCGAAATCGACGCCCTTTATCTGACCTCATCCGGCAGGGAACATGCCCCGAAACTGACAGAAATTCTCGGCAGGGAGGTGCAGGTCTTGACCGCCTTGGACAGCGCCTCTGCCGAAAGTATCCGCATCCCGGGTCCAACCGGCGCATTTACACCTGAAGACCTGTCTCCATCAGGGGATTTTCTGAGTATCTCCCACAGGCGGTTACAGACGGAACACGAATGGCGGCCTGTTCAATCGGCGGGCATCGCCATCGGTCTCATCCTGCTTTTGCTGCTCGGCACGGAAGCCCTTTTTTTGTGGAAACAGGCCCGGTTGATCCCGACTGCAGCCGTTTCCCCCGGAACGACCACGGAACAGACGATCCGTCAGTACAACCAGGCCGTCGACCTGCTTCTGGCAGATACCGCGCACCCTTCTCCGGAAAAGGTGGTATTTGAAATCGCCAGGTCGTTACCGGAAAACGTTTTTATCCAGGAACTGACCATTGACGTTGACCAGGACCCCGGGGTGGACTTCCATGGCGTTATGCACGTGCCGGATCCGGATGCATTCAGAAAATATCTGTCTCTTTTTGTTCGTAATCTCAACCGCCATATCCGGGGATATCCGCCACTGCGTGTGAAGGATATTGATTTCAGCCCATGCACGGACAACCCGGACCGGGCAAACCAGGCGTATCGGATTTCATTTCATCTTTCTTTGCCATGACCGATCCGTTCAAAAAAAAATGGGTGATTGTCGGATTGATCTGGAGCGGCGTTTTTCTGCTGACCGGTTTGAATACCACTGAAATCAGCCGGATCGTCCACTTGAAAAGAACGGCTGAAGTCCTTCAAAAGGACCGGGAATTCCTGAAGCGTCATCACCGGGACATTGAGGCGGTCCTGAAAAGGGCCGCGTCCGCATACCAGAGAACGGCATCCGCCCGACTGGGCCTTCTGTCCGTTGAAACGCGTCTTCGATCACTTGCCGGGCAATTCGGTCTCACGAAATTCAAAATGGAAAGCCGGCCGGATCAGAACGGTGAGTCCGGCATGGTGGTCAACATTTTTTTCAGCGGGCCTTTGAGCGGGGCCATGCAGTGGGTCGCCGCCCTTGAAAAGGACTACCTGTACCTGAAGCCTCGAAAGTTGAAAATGACCCTCAGACATCCGGACGGTCCATCCGACTTCGTATTTTCATGTTATTACCGGTTCAGGCCCTCTGTTCCTGAAGACACCGGCTGATTGGACCCAGTCAACTCGAAGATCCCGGACCGTAAGCGGGTGCGGAAGGGGGCGTTTTTTACAGGTCTCGGGCATGGATATAATCAGCGGTTGATATGACATGACGGCAATCGGCAGCAGAAAAAGACGGTACATCGGAATATGGATTCTGGCGGCGTTACTCCTGGTCGGGTATAACGGCTTCACACTGATGTCCCTGTTCAATCCGTCCCTTGCGGACCATTCCCCTGAACCCCGGATAGCCGCGGGCAAATGGCGGCAACTCAGGGAAAGGACATTAAAAAAAACCGCGGTTTTTGACCCGGATCTGATCCGGAAAAAGATGATGCCGGGTCTTCGCCGCCGGGTGGAAACAGCGCGCACAGCCCCGGCCGGAAACGGGGTCAACAAACCGAAATCCGCTGGTGTCCGACTCCCGGTCGTCACGGGAATCATCTGCGTTTCAGACATTCAGGGAAACAAACGCCTGCTGGCCGTAATTGACGGCAGGACCTACAGGCAGGCCGACCGGGTACAGGGGTTTTGGATCCGGAAAATCACGGAAAAAGGGCTTCTCCTGACACGGTCCGGTTCGCAATGGTTTGCCCCGGCTCCGAAGGTCCATTTCTCTGTGGAGAAAACCGGGGCCGGGGATAAATAACCCCGCAGCACACAGGCCGCATCCGGGAGTCCTGATGAAACCGCAAAAGGTCATCATTTAGACGGCACAGTAAAAAGCGCCGGATCGAGTCCAAGCTCCCGGACTATGAGCCTGACGCCGATTTGGTGCAAAAGAGATTGTATTTCAAAGGTCCCGAATCAACCGCAGGCAGGAGGAACACTATGAAACATCTACAAAAGCTGCCCTGTCGTGGATTGTGCTTTTTCATCACCTGTATGCTTCTCGGCCTCGTTCCGGCATGCGCTGTTCACGAACCCAGGCCCGTGGTTGAAGATGAACTTGACACAGTCAACCCGAAGGAAATCATTCAGAGAGAAAAGCAGGCCCAGCCGCTTCCGCCCCCTTCTTTTTCCGAGAAAACCGAACCGGTTGCGAGCGGTCTGTCCGGTGAAACGAAACTGTACTCCCTGGTATTTGAAAACGCGCCGCTCGGTTCTGTGATCAGCGCGATTACCGCTGACACGGATCTCAATCTGGCGGTCGATGCGGATGTGGATCTGAAACGGCCCGTAACCGTCCGGCTGAAGCAGGTCACCTTTGAAGAAGCCCTGAACATGATCGTGGTCAGGGGTGCCGGCTATGCATGGGAAGTCCAGAACGGAAATCTCTATATCAACCGGTTTGAAGAAAGGATATATCACCTGGACTACCTCGACCTGATAGGCGAAACCGACATCGCCATCGGGGGGGACATGCTGGCCTCGAGTGTGGAAAATGCCGGGGTGACGGGAAAATACCAGGTCTCCGGAAACAGGAAAAAAAAGAATACCGATGTGTGGAGTGGCATCCAGCAGGCACTGGAAACACTGAAATCACCGGACGGCATACTCCGGATCGACCGTAACGCGTGCATTATCTATATGGCCGACACCCCGCGGAAAATCGCATCCATGGTCCGTTTCCTGGATTCTTTGTCCGAATCCCTGAACAGACAGGTCTTCATTGAGGCCAGAATCCTGGAAGTGCAGTTGTCTGACGAAAACAAGCTGGGTATTGACTGGTCGAATCTGAACGTGGCATTCAAATCCGGCTCCGGCATATGGCCGGATACTTTCAGGTTCAGTTTCAACGCTGACGGATCCATTACCCTGTCCGACCGGTCCGCGGTTGTGGGCATGCTCGATTTCCTGAGAACCCAAGGGGATATCACTGTTCTTTCCAACCCGCACATTTCCCTGATGAACGGCCAGTCCGCGGTGATGACCGTCGGATTCCAGTTCCCATACGGAGATGTGGACGGTGTGGACCGGGATGTCGAGTCCGGTTTCATCACCTACGGGACCTCCATCAAGCGTGCCGTCCTCGGCCTGCAACTGGGGATTACCGTACATATCTCCGATGACGGGATTATCGCCCTTCATATCGTACCGACCATCACCCGGATCCAGAGGCAGGAGGATGTGGAGATCCCTACTTCGGAAAGCACAACCAATACCATCTCCAACCCGGTCATCGACCTGCAGGAACTCTCAACCATGGTCCGGGTGCGGGACGGGAATTCCGTGGTGCTGGGCGGCCTGATCAGCCAGATCAGGCACCTCAATCACCAAGGTCTGCCCATGTTCAGCAGCATTCCGATTATCGGAAATCTCTTTAAACACATGGAAGACAGGACAGAAAACAAGGAACTGGTGATTCTGATCACCCCCCACATCAAGAAGATCAGTTAGTTTCCATCCAGGGAAAACCATTTTGAAACCACCCGGACATCCGTTCCCCCTTTTTCGGCCCGTATCCTCGCGGCAGAAATCCCTGCACGTGTTGCCTGAAATAAGAATCCGCGTCCATCCGTTCGAATTTGTTTCTCAAGTTTTCCAGGCAGATGCCGATAAAAGGGATAACTCTCAGAAAGCCCGAAACAAAAGGAGGGACATATCATGGTCAGAAGGTTCAGGGGCCACAGCCGCCGGGACCGCCAGGCAGGCTTCACGCTGGTGGAGATCGCCATTGTCATGGTCATTATCGGACTTTTGATCGGCGGCATACTCAAGGGGCAGGAACTGATCAAAAACGCCAAGATCAAAAGGCTGATGAAACAGGTGGATGAACTCAGGGTTGCCGTGACGAGTTACCAGGACCGGTACGGCTTTCTTCCCGGTGACGACAGCGCCGCCAACACCCGTCCGAACGGTGCGGGACTGACGAACGGAAACGGTAACGGCCAGATCTCCACTGCAGAGGCGCCGGACATGTTCATGCATCTGGCGGCATCAGGCCTGATCTCCGGCACCTACACCACCGCACCGGCGTCATACCCCAGGAATCCTTTCGGCGGCGCCTACCATGTGCAGTGGGCCACCATCTCCGGTAAACAGACGCATTGGTTTTATACCACGATGATTCCCGGCGAGATCGGCACGATCATTGACACCAGTCATGATGACGGGGTCAATACCACCGGTTCCATCAGGGCCAGTGCCGCGTACACGACCGGAAACAACGTCACCATGTACATCGAATTCTGATCCGGGGGCATTCGTGAGCCTGCGGCATAATAACGGCTTTACCCTGATCGAAATCGCTATCGTCATGGTCATCATCGGTCTGGTGATGGGCGGCGGGTTGGCCATTATGCGGACCCTTACCGAGAGAAAATTCCGAAACGCGTCCGTTGACTATCTGAACAAGGCCAGGGAGACCGTTATCACGTTTGCCCGGATCAACGGCAGGCTCCCCTGGGCCGACTCCAACAGCCCACGTGACGGTATCGAAGATGCCGGTGTTACAGTCGGCACCCTGCCTTTTGCCACGCTCGGAATCCCGCCCGCGGACGCCTATAAACGGGCCGTCGCCTATGAAATAAACCCAGGCCTGACAACCGCGACCAACCCCATCACCAACACGGTTACCAGTTGCAACGCGCTTCAGGCCGGCCTGACCGGAAGACCCCGGATCATTGACGCGGATGCGGGCCCCGGTGGAAGTGCCGTTTCCGTGGCGGCTGTGCTGATCAGTGCCGGTCCCATGGACGCGGACGGGGATGGAAGCGTGTTCGACACGATCACGGGCGCC
>Ga0164318_10007121_pt1 | contig 10846 bp, 10 predicted proteins | sample GuaBasSedimGuay9_FD_113734 | JGI IMG/M metagenome (GOLD analysis project Ga0164318, IMG submission 113734) | Subseafloor sediment microbial communities from Guaymas Basin, Gulf of California, Mexico - Guay9, Core 4571-4, 0-3 cm | ecosystem: Environmental > Aquatic > Marine > Hydrothermal vents...
AGGGGAAGGTCTGCAGGCCGTGCTTGAAGGGGGAGCTTACACGGGGTCGGAGAACACTCCATATTTTCCATATGTCAGCTTCAATGTGGATCTTGGATCTGGCATGGTCATATCCAATATCTCGGTGTCAATGCTATCGAACTGGACCTATTACGAGGGTCTCTTCCTGGGAACCGGAAACATATCGGCCACGGACGGCATGGGAAGGGCTCCGGATGATGGATTTCCCGATTCTCACCTGTCCTGGATCCCGGAGGAGCTGTTCGACTGGAGGAGGTCCGAGCTTCCGAACGGGAATGCATCGATCACATTGCGGCTCTTCCCGTTCCAGTATGACATGGTCTCGGGGATCGGGAGGTTCTGCGGAAGATGGAGCCTCAGTATCGGAACGGTCGAGGATACCGTTTCCATTGACGATCTTGAGGGTCCGGGAAGCCTTTCCGAGGGTTTCGAGGAGGCCCGCTTCCATTACACAGTTTTCCCCGAAGGCACCGTAACGGTCTCCATTTCACACCGCATAGAGGACGGCTCCGGGAACATGGTGAGGGATCTCATGTCAAGGGTGGTGACCATCGATTCCCCGCTGCTTGTTGCGGATATATGCTCGAGCCTTTCTCCGGGGAAATACAGCTTCGTAACATCGGTGACGAGCCTTGACGGCATCCTGCTCGAGGAGGCACGATCACCATTCTCGGTCACCGGGGGGACCATGGAGTTGAGCCTTTCGGCCGGAAGCGTCACCTTTGATGAGGGGGTTACGGTAACGATATCCGTGGCCGTGAACAGTTCCCGCAGTGACCCCATCTCCGGCAGTTACAGGATATCGCTCGTCGATGATGATCTGGAGGAGGTTGAAGCAAGTTCAGGTACATTGACCGTCCCCTCGTCGGGGACATCCCATCTGGACGTTTCCTTTGACATGTCCGGTCTATCACATGACAGGTATCACGTCATGGGTGAGTTCATTTCGAGTGGAGGGAGTGCATACGATTCCCTCATTCTATTCAGGAACGGAACGGAACCGGAGGGTGATTCGACGATGTCGATGAACCTCACCGCCCTGCTCTCGAAGGAGGCGATCCCCGCCGGGGAGGTGCTGTGGGTTAACGGCTCCGTTCTGCTGGGTGGCCGCGGCCTCCCGGGTGCGGGGATATTCATAATCGAGGAATCCCTGAACCTCACGGTGAACGGTCAGACGGATGCTTCCGGGTCGTTTTCCGTACCATTGAACATCTCCTCACCGGGGAACTGGACCCTCAACGTGATTTGTATCAGGGGCCCCTACCAGGCCCTAGTGGAGCTCCCCGTTCGGGTTTTCGGGATGGAGCTCCCGGGCAACGGAACGGGCAATGGCACCAGCGAAGGAAACGGGACCGGACCCGGAAACGGAACCACGGTGGATGATACGGAGGAGGAGCCTCCGACCGAGGGGGAGGGGGGAAAGAACCTGCTCCTGCCCATTCTCGTCATCAGCCTGATCCTCATGGCTTTTCTTGTGATCATATTCCTCCTCCTCATCCGCAAGAGCAGAACCAGGGAGACGGACTGGGAAGAATAGTGGGATCCTCTTACAACCTCTCATTTCGGATAAATAAGGGGATTTATGGATAAAAATCCAAATCCAGAATACAAAAAGATTAATCCCGATCAACTCTTTTCCGCTTCGGGGGAAGGAGATTTGGGACTTGCTTTCAGAATGAACATGGCCTTTTTGTCTCTGGTTCTGCTGTTCGTGATAGGGTTCATGGCAATAGGGTTGATCCTGGGGCTGCCCTGGTTCATACCGGTGGCTGCAGCATCCGTCATAATCTTCCTGCAGTATCTGATCTCGCCGCTCATAGTCAAAATGGTTTACAAGATAGACTGGGTGGGGCTCGAAGCACTGGAACCCGGCATAAGGAAGTATGTGATAAACGTCTGCAAGGTGAACGGGGTCAAGCCGCCCGAGTATGGTGTTATTCACGACGACAACCCCAACGCATTCTGCTTCGGATGGACCCGGAACAGATCGTTCCTGGTCCTCACCGACGGGATCGACAAGTACTGCGACCTGAAGGAGAAGAAGGCCGTGGTCGGCCATGAGCTGGGCCATATCGTACACAACGATTTCATTGTGATGACAGTGATATGCATGGTCCCTCTCCTCTTTTACATAATTGGCAGGTCCTGCATAGAGGTCTCGAAACATAGTTCGGGAAACAACAAGGGGGCCGGATATGTGGCCCTGATCGGTCTGATAGCCATGGTAATCTATGTTATTTCGGAATTCATCGTTCTTCTCGTTTCAAGGTACAGAGAATACTGGGCTGACGGGTATTCCGCAAGGTCCACCAGAGATCCCAATTCACTCTCCTCGGCCCTGATAAAGATCGCATACGGACTCGCCTCCGAGGGAAAGGGCAATTCCAAGATCAAGCAGATAAAGTTCGAGAATGCACTGATGATATCCGATCCCCGATCCGGCAGGTCACTTGCATTCAACTCCCGTTCGATCACCGGGAAGTCGGATTTCACCGTGATGGATCTGAAGGAAGCAATGGCGTGGGACATGTGGAACCCCTGGGCCAAATGGCTGGAACTCAAATCATCCCATCCTCTCCCGGCAAAGAGGATCATGGTCCTTGACAAGATATCCGAGGATATGGGAAAGGACCCGTATGTCGGATTCGACCTGATGCAGCCGGAGTCCTATATTGACGAGTTCCTTCTGGATGTATCGGCGGGATACGGATGGGTTCTTGCATTTCCCGTATCAATAGCATACATGGTTGCAGCAGGCATGATTTTCGGCCCCTTCATGGCATTCCTGAGCGGAATGGGGCTCATGATGTCGATCATTGGTTTTTCCCTGTTCCTCTACCTCGGGAGGTACAGATATCCAATGGGATTCCGGGAAAGTGACGTGGAGTTCCTCCTTGATGACCCGAAGGCGAGTCCCCTCAGGGGAATCCCGGTGACCGTACAGGGAAGGATAATAGGAAGGGGAGAGCCGGGGCTGTTCTTCAATGAGGATTTCAAGATAGACGACGGAACCGCGATGGTCCTCATAGATTACCATCAAGTTCTCGGGATAATCGATCTCATGGAAGGGGTGTTCAAGACAGGAGGGAGAATCGGGGCCAATGTACGTCTCAAGGGCTGGTACAGACGCATGATAACGCCCTATATCGAACTTTACGAGCTGGAATGGAGCGGGGGGAGGAAGAAGATGAGGACCCGTCCGGTCAAGATGGGTTTCAGCCTGGCCCTTGGTATCCTGGGGGTGATCTTCCAGATCGTGATGCCCCTGTCCATGCTCGTACTTGGGGGATATCTGCTCCTCTATCTGGGCTTTCTCAAGATGCTGGAGCGGAAATACGAGAGGGATATGGAACGCCGCCTTCAGGCCGGCCCTCATCCATATCAGCGCCTCTACAGGATGGACATATCCGCGGAATATTATGATCTCGTGGATTTCTCGGAGGCCGTGGAGGGCGATATTTTCCCCCCGGAGGGTGAAATGAGGGATGTTGTTTTGAAGATAAAATGTCCCGTCTGCGGTACCGTTCAGGAAGCTTACGTGGGAGCCTCGGGGACATCACACAGATGCATCAACTGCGGACTCACTGCACAGATTGACATTACCAATATAAGAATGTAATTTTAATGATTTTCATGGGATATAATGGGAAAAGCGGGGCTCATCCCTTCGAGACGGTAATATGGGAATATCTGTACGAACAACCTATATACCTCGACACTCTTGAAAGTCCGATGAACAGAAAGATGCTCAACATCGGATTGGCCCTGTCGGTGGTCTCCCTGTCCCTGCCGCTCCTGTTCTATCTCTTTTCCCTTGTTCCGCTGGAGTTCGTGAAAGGTCTCATCATTGGTATTGACTGGTTCTGCTGCCTCGGCATTTCCGTTCTGATTTTGATTTCCGGTCTCTCCCTTATCATCCTGGCCGCCCGGACGGGAAATGATTGAAAGGATTCCCGGACTGGTCTTCCGTTCTCCTCAACGATCGACCCGTAGGAGGTTTGCAGGGTTCGGGCAGCAGCAGTACGGACGTCCATTCTCCTAAAACCGCCTCTTTCCTTTCGCCCTTGCTGAAACCTCCAGGGAGCGCCTGCTCCACTCCTGCAGGAGCTCCGGATCCTCGATCACATCCGCCGGGACCTCGAAATAGGACATGACCATGGGTCTGTCCTCGAACGGTTTGAAGGGTTTCATGCCCTTTTCCTCGAACAGATGCCTGTTGGTGTCATCCACCTTCAGGTACAGCACGGCTCCGACCACCAATCCGAAGATCCTTCCACGGCTGTATATCCCCCCGCCCCCGAACATCTTCTTGATGGTGACATCTTCAAGATCCCCCATCTGGGAGAGAACATATCCTGCAAATTCGTCATTGACCGCCATGGTTCCGGGACCTCACATCTTGACAAGGGGCTCCTCTGCGCCGAGGAATTTTTCCGGATCCTTCGAGAACACGTGTCTGCAGCCGGGAGCACAGAAATAGTACATGTTCCCCTTGTATTCCCAATTCCATCTCGCATCCTTCTCGTTCACTTCCATTCCACATACGGGGTCCTTTGCCATCTCGTTTACCTCCTTGATTCCGGTTTGAATTTCTTCAATGTGAGCGAGAGGGTTACCACCGTTACCGAGCTCATCGCCATTGCAAGACCGGCGAATTCGGGCCGCAGGTCAAGGCCCCATGGATGAAATACTCCGAATGCCACGGGGACGAGCATGGTATTGTAAGCAAAGGCCCAGAATATGTTCTGCTTTATCCGGGTCATCACCTTTCGGGCAAGTTCGATACCAGTGAGGCCGTCCGACGGATCCCCTTTCACGAGAACGATATCGCCGCTCTCGATCGCAATATCCGTCCCCTGTCCCATGGCAATCCCCACATCCGCCTGGGCCAGAGCCGGGGCGTCGTTGATCCCGTCCCCCATGAATGCCACCTTTCCGCCTCTTTCCTGGAGCTCCCTTACCTTGATCGCTTTCTCGTGCGGGAGCACCCCGGCTATGACGTTCGAAATACCCGCCTCCCTGGCCACGGCCCCTGCGGACCGCTCGTTGTCTCCCGTTATCATGTATACCTCGAATCCCCTCTTCTTCATCCTGGAGACAGCTTCCCTGGCTCCGTTTTTCAAAGGGTCGGATACGGCAAGGACGCCTGTCACCATGCCATCCATCAGCAGGAACGAGAGGGATACCCCTTTCCTCTCCATCCGGTCGGACCATTCCAGCAGGGAAGGGTCCATATCGAGTTCTTTCTCGTCGATGTATCTCCTGCTCACGATCATCACTTCCTTCCCTTCGATCCTTCCCCTGATGCCCACGCCCTCAATTGACTCCACATCGACGGCTTCCGTCAGGTCGATATCTCCGGCTCCTTCCAGTATGGCCCTGGCCAGGGGGTGTTCGGAGCTCCTTTCCAGGGAAGCTGCAGTTCGAAGGGCCTCCCGCTCCGTCATGCCGGAGGTCATTATGCCCGAAAGACGAGGTTTTCCCGAGGTGATCGTTCCGGTCTTGTCAAGCACAATGGTGTCGATATCCCCCGAACTCTGCAGGACCTCCCCGTTCTTGATCAGGATGCCCATCTCCGCCCCCCTGCCTATGCCGACGGTTACGGCCGTGGGTGTTGCGAGTCCGAGCGCGCAGGGGCAGGCTATGACAAGGACGGAGACCACTCTCGTGAAGGTGAAGAGCAGTGTCTCTCCCGCCATGAAATACCAGAATACGAATGCGAACAGGGCAATTATCAGTATCACTGGGATGAAGTATGACACAACTCTGTCCGCCAGCCTCTGTATCTTCGGTCTAGAACCCTGGGCCTCCCTGACGGATCTGATTATCTGGGCCAGCAGCGTATCCTCCCCCACCCCCGTGGAAACCATCTTCAGTGCTCCCTTTCCGTTAACTGTGCCTCCTATGACGGGATCGCCCGGACCCCCGCGGACAGGCAGGGGTTCTCCCGTTACCATCGAGGCATCGATATAGGATGTACCTTCCGAGATCCTGCCGTCGACAGGTATCCTCTCTCCCGGCCTCACGAGGATCGTATCCCCCTTCTTGACCTCCTCGATGCCCAGTTCCACGAACCGTTCTCCGTTCCAGACCAGTGCCTTGTTCGGCCTCAGGCCCATGAGTTTCCTGATGGATGAGTTTGTCCGTCCCTTTGCCCTCGATTCGAGATACCTGCCCAGGGTGAGAAAGCCCGCAAGCATGAGTACCGTATCGTAGAACATGAACTCCGGTCCGAGCCCTATACGAAATGTTCCGAGGACGGAGGAGATATAGGCAGACCCCATACCCATGGAGTACATCACATCCATGTTCAGGTTCAGATGTTTCAGGTTCCTGAATGCCGCAAGGAATATGGGGAAGCTCACGTAGATGAACACGGGAGTTGTCAGAAGGAACAGTGCGAGCCCCATGTCAAAGGGTGGTCGAAGACCGGACCACATCAGAAACATGAGGGGGAGTCCGACTCCCATACCAAGAAGTGCCTTGATGAGTTTTTTTCTCTGTTCCCTATCTCTCCTCCTCTCCTCGGCATCCAGGGAGATCTCCTCTTCTCTCCCGAGATATCCGTATCCCAGGGCCTCGATCGTTTTCTTTATTGTATCGAGCCCCACCATCGGATCATTGTAGACCACCTTCAGGGTCCCGGTGGAAAGGTCAAGCTCGGCTTTCCTGACACCCTCGAGCGACAGGAGAGCCTCCTCCAGGTTCTTCCTTGAGGAGGGATCGTCAGCGCCGGACAGCCTTATCCTTGCTTCGGAGTATGCCGTACCGTATCCGAGTTCATTTATCGCCCGGTCCATATTATCGAGGCTGATCTTTGACGGATCATATCTTATCCTGGCGGTTTCCGTTCCCAGATTGACCTCGGCCTTCTCGACCCCCTCAAGCTCCTCCAGCACTGATGAAACGGCCTGGGTGCACATGGCACAGGTCATACCGGTAATCCTGATGTCCGCCTCCTTGGAGGTCAATCGTCGCGCCACCTTTGTATTGAGAAGCGGAGCAGCCGTATAATGGATTTCCATTACATATTAGAACCAGCGGCAGATCGGGCTCCCTGGAGCTCTCTCAGGGCGGAGAGGACCTCTTCCACATGACCCTTGACCTTCACCCTTCTCCATTCCCTTATTATCCTTCCCTCGGGATCGATGATGAACGTGGATCTTACAACACCCATGAACTCCTTTCCGTAGAGTTTCTTGGGCTTCCATACATCGAACATTTTCATCACCCTGTGATCGGGGTCGGAGAGGAGTGTGAGCTTCAGGTCATGCTTTCCGATGAACCTTGGATGAGATGCCCCGCTGTCGGGGCTCACTCCAACCATTGAAGCATTCGATTCCACGAAATCATCAAAATGACAGCTGAAATCAGATGCTTCCTTCGTGCATCCCGGGGTGTTGTCCCTGGGGTAGAAGTAGAGGATCACCCACCTTCCCCCGTGTTCATCGAGGCACCATTCCTTTCCGTTCTGATCCTCCAGGCAAAGGTCAACCCGTTCGCTTGCTTGACGATATCGATTTCCGACATGTTCTTTACTTCGTATCGGGCAGTCGGTCCTTGAACATGGACATTCCCCCTGACTATAGGGGTATGACCTGCGGAACGGGGTTCAGGGGATGAAGTCCTTGAGCCTCATTATGTCGGGATTCACCTTCCCCCATCTTATCATGGAAAAAGCCACGTCGATTATCTCAGGCCTTCCCTCGAGGTATCTGTCATATTCGAGGCGTATCGAATCGAAGTATTTCCTTGCGGTGACCCAGTCCCGGGCCGCGAATATCACCAGCAGGTCATAGGTCCCGTTGAGGTAGTACGTATCTATCAGTCTGATGTCAAGATCCCCCGGCGCATTCGAGACATGTCTCCTTATCAGCAGGTCCGCCTGTTCGTCGGTCATCGGTTTCAGTTTGATGAGCAGGATGAAGGATTTCCAATCGATGGCATTCTCATCCACAACAGCGGTGTAACCCCAGACGGCCCCGCTCTGTTCCAGTTTCTTTTTCTCCCTCCATACCTTCTGTCTGTAGGAACCGCAGCTCCTTGCTATCTCTTCAAGGCTTCTCGTGGGGTCCTTGAGGAGTTCGTTGAGTATTCTCTGTCCCGAGAAACCGGTTGTTATGCTCTCCTTGTATTTCCTCTGCATGATATCCCGCCGGGTGTCGAATGATTTACCTGAATTAATCTTTATTGCATCGCGGACCGTTCCCCCGTCCAGCACGGGGCCGTACCTTTTGGGCTCTTATTGCCCTTTTTGGCAGCTTCCACATTAAAAAGTTTTAAACAATAGAACATCACTATCCGAATACAGGTCCCGCGGGACCAGGGGAAAGTCAACATAAAGGAGCGGTGAGGGATAAAGATGCTGATTGAAGCCACCAATCTTGAAGGCCTGGAGGTCATCACTGACAAGGGTCTCTCCCTTGGATATGTGGAGGATGTCATAGTTGACCTTGAATCTGGCGAGGTATACGAGCTTCTGGTCTCGGATACGAATGAAGAGCTTGTGGAGGATGGTGCGAGCGTCGGGGTCCCCTACAGATGGATCCAGTCCATTTCAAGAGTGGTCCTTCTCAAGCACTTCCCCGGCAAGATCAAGAGAAAGGAGCAGTTCGAGATCCCCGCGGTATCCCCCGATGGGAAGAGGAGGAAGCTCAGGGTCGTGAAGAAGCAGTATGGTGACGGCGGTGTTGGCCGTCTCGGATGGAGATAGGCGGGTCCTTGCATGGGGTTCAAGGATCTCACGGCCCTGGAGATGAAGGTGTACGAATTCGTGAGGGACAGGGACTATCATGTCAGACCCTGGATAACTGCCGATGCCGCAAGGGAGCTCAACATCACCGAGGAAGAGTTGTACACGGCAATGTCGGAACTATCCAAGAAGATCAGGGATAATTTCTGGATTTACTATGATTCCGGACATCTGCATGTCGTTGCGGATTGAATATTGAATCATACCGCCTCGCTCAGGATGACGTGAACATCCTTTCCACCCTTCACACGGTCGATCCATATAAGCCCGCCGTACCTGGATATTATCTTTCTGACAAGGTAGAGTCCCAGCATGTGGGAGCCCCATTCCGTTGAGCTGGGCCTCTCCATAAGAGCTTCCTTCATCTCCTCGGATATGGAACCCCCGTCATCCCTAATGATCAGGTGGATTGGTTCCGGTATGAGATTGGACATTGAAGGGTCCCGTGATATCTTCACACTGATGCGGTATTTCTTCTTGGTGGCGAACTTTCTCGAGATCTCGAAAATCCTTATGAGCGCCTCCTCAAGGAGGTCGTCTGCCATGACATGGTATCCCGATCTCTCGCGCTCTATCACCGGTGTTTTCATCTCTCCCTCGATGGCTTCGCTCCATCTGGAGATGGCCCTCTGGAAAGCCTGATCCAGGTCAACGGGTTCGGGCTGGATGTTGGGCTTTATCTTGGACATGACCTTAACTTCCCTGATTATCGAGGAGCTCTTCTTCACCTCGTGGAGGGCCCTGCGGACATAGTCCCTTTTCTTGCTTTCGGGGATGTTCTCCATTTCGAGCAGCTCAAGGTATCCGACGATCCCGGCGTTGGCATTGTGGATATCGTGTATCATGAGATCGTTGTACAGTGATAATTCCTCCATGGCATCTGCCAGCTTGTCGGTCTGCTCGCGCAGGGACTGCTCCAGCTTCTTCGTCTTGGTGATGTCCTGTCCCACCATGAGAACAAGGGACACTTCGCCCTCACTGTCGAAAATGACGGTGTTCTCCAGGAGGATAGTGATGGTCTCGCCGGATGAGGCCCTCACATGGCTCTCGTACTGGGTCCTGAACCCGGTTCCTATGTTCCACTGGAACACCTCAAGCTTCCCCTGCTCGGCATCCCTGTCAACCAGATAATCGAACCATATGGTGTTCATGACCTCTTTCGGGTTATAACCAAGGGTCCTGCGGGCCCCGCTGTTGAATATCTTGATGTGCCCCTCCATATCGATACCGATGATTATGGCGTTGGAGTTCTCGATGAGCTCATCACCCAACCCCCTGGGCAGCTCCCCCCCTTCCAGGGCGGAATCCGATGGAGATATGTCCATCCATATCTCCAGCAGTTTATCGGTCTTTCCCCCCTGGATGAGGGGGATCACTATGACATCGAACTTCCTATCCCCGCCCTTCATCGGGACGGTCACCTCCATGGTGCCCCCCTCCCCCTCCGCGAGAGCTCTCGTGAGGAAACCTTTCAGTGCCTTCCCGGGATGGTTGATGGGATCTTTCCTTTTGCTGACGAGGTTGATCTCCTCATCCGCGGCGGAATTCTGGTAGATGGGTTCCAGTCTCTTGTTGAGTATCGTGACGGGGAATGGAAGGTCCTCGAGCGCGCTCCTCGGGATGTCGTTCCCCATGGTATTCACGGGAAGCTCGATGAAGCTCCCTATTATCTTCTCGGCATCTCCCTCGACGATCTTCCCGAACCTCCCCATCAGGTGTATCCTGGCACCGCCCGGTCCCTTCCATGAGAACTCCCTGGCCATCGGCATTTTTTCCGGAGGGGCCTTCAGGATCTCCAGAATGGAAGGTATGTCCGCCGGCTCGACAAGGTCGAAGACCGCCTTCCCTTCGATATCTTTCCGGGACAGGGAGCATGTATTCGCCATCGACGTGTTGGCGAACTCGATATCGCCTTCCTTTCCGAATATCATGATCCCGGTGGGAAGCGTTTCCATGAATTCCATCTCCCGTTTGCCGAGGATCCCGCCATTCCGATTCAAATGTCACCCTCCTTATCGAGGTAGATTCCCTTTTGCTAAACCAGGGGGTGATTATTTAAATGTAATTCCATCA
>Ga0164318_10007122_pt1 | contig 10845 bp, 10 predicted proteins | sample GuaBasSedimGuay9_FD_113734 | JGI IMG/M metagenome (GOLD analysis project Ga0164318, IMG submission 113734) | Subseafloor sediment microbial communities from Guaymas Basin, Gulf of California, Mexico - Guay9, Core 4571-4, 0-3 cm | ecosystem: Environmental > Aquatic > Marine > Hydrothermal vents...
AATCACTACAAGCATCGCAGCTTGTGCTAGCATGGACTTTCCTAACATTTCTGCTCGGTTACCCAGGTATTAATTATTTTAATTCTTCTTCTAAAATCTCTTCTAAGGTTTCGATACAATAGCCACATGTTATTCCAGCTTTTGTTAGATCACCTATTGCTTCTACTGTGTGAGCGCCATGATGAATCGCTTTTAGAATAGTTTCGTATGTTACTTCTTCACAATGACAGATTATTTCATCTTTATCTCTCATTTTGTTTCCTCCTAAAGAAATCCTTTAGTTATTTTTTTTCTGTTTCTTTTTTTACAGTTGGTTTCGGTGTATATTTTGGTTTTGGTAAAACGGCTTTTCTTGATAAGTCAATACGACCTTTATCATCAATTCCAATAACTTTTACACTAATGATATCACCTAATTTAACAACATCTTCAGTTTTTTGAACTCTTTCATGAGCAAGTTTTGAAATATGGCATAACCCGTCAGTTCCTTTCCATAGTTCAACAAAGCATCCGAATTTCTCAATTCTAACAACTTTACCGTTATACACTTCGCCTACTTTTGCAACTCTAACAATTTGTTCAATAATTTTAATTGCTTTAGCGATATCTTTTGTGTTAGTGTGCATAATAGTAACGCGACCATCTTGTTCAATATCAATTTTAACATCGTTACATTCTTCAATTATTTTTGTAATTTGTTTTCCACCAGGGCCAATAACGTCTCTTATTTTATCTGGGGCAATTTGTAACAACTTAACTTTTGGTGCAAATTCAGATACTTCTTCACGAGGTTCACTAATAATTGCATTCATGTTATCTAAAATTTCTAATCTTGCAATTTTGGCTTGTTCTAAAGCTTCTTTCATAATTTCATTAGTAATACCAGCAATTTTAATATCCATTTGAAGCGCAGTAATTCCATCTTTTGTTCCCGCAACTTTAAAGTCCATATCTCCATTATGATCTTCCATTCCTTGGATATCAGTTAAGATTGAATAATCGTCACCTTCTTTAATTAAGCCCATTGCGATTCCCGCAACTGGAGCTTTAATGGGAACACCAGCAGCCATTAAACTCATACTACCAGCACAAATAGTTGCTTGTGAACTTGATCCATTACTTTCTAGAATCTCAGAAACAATTCTTACTGTATATGGAAATTCATCTTCTGAAGGCATTACTTGTTTTAAAGCACGTTCACCTAACATTCCATGACCAATTTCTCTTCTTCCAGCACTCATATATCTTCCTGTTTCTCCAACGCTATATGGAGGGAAATTATAATGTAACATAAATTTCTTTTCTTCTCTTTCAGCAATTCCATCGATGATTTTATGTTCTCTAAGTGATCCTAAAGTCGTTAATGCTAATGCTTGAGTTTGTCCTCTAGTAAACATTGCACTACCATGAGTTCTTACAAATAAATCAATTTTAGATTCTAGTGGTCTTAACTCATTTAATTTACGACCGTCAGGTCTAATTTTATCAACGCTGATTAATCTTCTTAATTCGTCTTTTACAATATCATGACAAACAGCATTAATGTCTGAGACCATCTTTTTAAGATCATCTTTATCCATTTCTTGATTTGCTTCTTCGTATTTTGCGACAATCGCATCAGTGATAGCTTGGATACCATCTTCTCTTGCTTGTTTTTCTTCAACTCTAACAGCTTGAACCATTTCTTCTTCGATTTGTGCTTTAACTTCAGCAAAAAATGCTTCATCAACTACTTTATATTCATATTGTTTTTTTACTTTTCCAACTTCTTTAATAATTTCTTCTTGGAAAGTAACAAGTTTTTTAATCCAACTGTGTCCAAAGTTAATTGCTTCTAACATTGCATCTTCTTTAACAATTTTCGCACTTGATTCAACCATATTAACAGCGTATTTTGTCCCTGCGACTGTTAATTCTATGTCTGATAATTCTTGTTGTTCTAAGGTTGGGTTAACAACTAATTTACCATCAACTCTCCCAACATTTACCCCCGCAATTGGTCCATCAAACGGAATTTCACTAATTCCTAATACCAAACTACTCCCAAACATTGCTGTCATTTCTGGAGTGTTATCTTGATTTCCACTCATTACTTGGTTAATTACTTGGATTTCATTTCTAAATCCTTCAGGGAATAACGGTCTTAGTGGTCTGTCAATTAATCTCGATGTTAATGTTTCATTATCACTTGGGCGTCCTTCTCTTTTTAAGAATCCACCAGGAATTTTCCCAGCTGCATACATTTTTTCTTGGTAAATACACATTAATGGAAAGAAATTCATTGGTACTGGTTTCTTTGAAATAGCTACAACACTTAAGACAGCTGTATCTTCATAACGAATTAATGCTGCTCCTGCGGCTTGTTTTGCTACTTCTCCTATTTCTACTACTAATTTTCTTCCATCGAAATCCATCTCGAATATTCTTACGTCAGTCATATTCTTTTTCCTCTTTTCTTTTCTCTTCTATTTTTATTTTATCCAATTTATTATAATACCACAAATCAACTAAAAAAGATAGCAATAATTCAGATAGTTTCTATCAATTACAATATAATAAAACAAAGCAATCGAAATTGCTTTGCTTTATTATATATTTAAAATTTTATTTTGCTGGTTTTTGGGGAGGATTATTAACTTCGTAAAAATATTCAAAGGTTACTTTAATAATTCCGGTAATTGGGATTGCTAAAATAACTCCAGTAACGCCAAATAGTGCTCCAAAGAAAATAAAACTTGATAATACTAAGAGCGGATGAAGGCTAACTTCTCGTCCCATAATCCACGGCTGAATAATTCCACCTTGTAAAGCTTGCCCTACAATATTAACACCAATAACCACTAACCATGTCCAATCTTCAAAAAGGAGTTCATTAGGAACGGTTAAAGAAAATAGCAATGGGATCAACATTCCTATAAACCCACCAATATAAGGAATAATATCTAAAAATCCTAAAGTGAATCCAAAGAAGATGCTTCTTTCTCTAAACCCTAAAATAAAGAATATTATTGTAAAGAAAAGGCTCATAATAAACATTGAGATAAAGCGACCATTAAAATATTTTTCAATTACTTCATTTGATCTAATCCCTAGTTCTCTTATATGGGTTTTATGCTTCTTAGGAACAACAATTAAAAATCCTTCAAAAATTTTCTCTTTATCAGTTAGAATGAAAAATAAAAAGACTGGAACAAGGACGATACTAATTATGATACTAACCATACTTTTAAAAAGATGGACAACATTAATAATTACTGGTGATACAGAATTCAAATTAACATAATTACTAATTGAGGTATAAATTTCTGATAATCGTTCGTTATGATTAGCGAAGTTTTGAATATAAAGAATAATATTATCCCAATCGTTTGAAAAAAAGATTACAGCTTGATCATAGATTAAATTACCTATGAAAAAAGCAAATAAAATAAAAACTATTAACACTAATCCAAAGATAATAATAATACTTACCCATCTTTTATGAACCCGCTTATCAACAAATTTCACAACTGGAGCTAACAAATAACTAATAAATAGCGCAACTCCTAACGGAAATAAAATTGCATTAACTGCCTCAAATAACGTTATTACTTGAGTTGGAAATAGCTCATTAATATATTTCATCGAAATTAAAATCAATGCTAAAATTCCAAGTTTTTGTAATAATGCAACACGTTTTTCTGATTTACTCATTTTGGTTCACCTACTTGTTTATTTTTTTGTTATTTTAGTAATTCTAAATTCATTATACTATAAAAATCAAGAATGAAAACTATAAAACAACGTAATTAATAAAAAAAGCGCATTAAGCGCTTTTAGTTATCTTCTTAAACCTAATTTTTTAATTAAATCACGATATCTTTGTACATCTTTTTTAGCTAAATATTTTAGTAAATTTCTTCTGTGACCTACTTTTTTAAGTAATCCACGTCTTGAATGATGATCATGTTTATGAATTTGTAAATGAGCATTTAATTCAAGAATTTCATGAGTTAATAAAGCGATTTGAACTTCAGGACTTCCTGTGTCACCGTCTTTTTGACGATATTCTTCAACAATTGCTTTTTTAGCTTCGCTAGATAATGCCATAATTAGTTTCCTCCTTTTATTTTTTCTTACCTAATTCCTAGAAAACCGTTGGAGCGTCGATTATCAAAGAGATAGGCGCGATTTTTATTATATCATAGTAATAAGGATATGCAAGGATTTTGTTAGTTGTTCTTAAAAAAGGTAATAGTTTTTTGTTTATCCTTGTCAATCTCTGTGATTAATTCCTCAATTGAGGAAAATTTCACTTCATCTCTAATCCGCTTAATAAACTTAATTGCGAGTGTTTTTCCGTAAAGTTCTTGATCAAAATTAAGAAGATATGTTTCAACACTTAAATCAATCCGACAATTCAAGGTTGGATTATGACCAATACTAGTCATTGACTGATACCATTTATCAGCAACTTTGGTTAAGGTGATATAAACACCTCTTCTTGGTAAGAAATAACCATCTGTATCAATGTTCGCAGTTGGATAACCAATCATTCTTCCTTTTTTAGCACCATGAACAACTTCGCCACTAATTGTGTAAAAATCGCCTAAAACTGCACTTACTTTGTCGACTTGACCTGAACGAATTAAATCTCTAATATGGGTACTACCAACTTTATAACCTTCATAAGTTACTTCTTTAACAACTTCTGTTTTAAAGAACGAGTTAGTTAATAATGTTTTAACATTTCCACTCCCTCTAACCCCAAATTTAAAGTCAAATCCGCAAACAATAGTATCAAGTTTTTTTAAATACTTATTGATAAATTGCTCTGGAGTTAAAGATGCTTCTGCTTTGGAAAACTCGATAATATAAATAACATCTAAGTCAAACTGTTTAAATAGTTTGATTTTTTCTTCAAGAGGAGTTAAGTAATAATAATCTAAATCAAATAAAATACTTTTAGGATGAACATCAAAAGTAATAACCGCTTTTTTTAAGGCTTTTTTATTACCAATTTCAATTGTCTTTTTAATTAGTTCTTTATGAGCTAAATGAACTCCATCAAAAAAACCGATTGCGGCAACGGTATGTTCTTCTATAGCCTGATTATTTAATATGACAATTTTCATTTACTTCACCTCGTTTAAAAGACGTTTATTGCTCGCATTTTTGGTTCTGTTGGGTGTTTATCATAAATCGCTAATAAGTTATTATCTTCATCAACTAACCTCGTTAGAGTATGTGCTTTAAAATATTTTAAACTAATTGCCATCCCATTTTTAACGTGATGCTTTAATTCTTCTGGAACAATTAATTTATTTAAATGTGATAACGCATCAGTTAAAGAAATAATTTTATAGTTCCCTTTTTCAATTTCTTTTAATGAAGAACTGTCTTTAACATTAAACTTTCCTGCTTGCAAACGATGCAGTTCTAAATTATGCGCAGGATATCCAAGTAATTTACCAATATCATAAGATAATGTTCGAACATATAACCCTTTTGAACTATGAACTAAATAATCAAAAGCAGCTAAATCATCTTGATAAGTTATTTCACTTGTTCTTTTAATATCAAAAACTGTAATTGTTCTAGAAGGAATATCATCAATCGTTATGCCTTTCCTAGCGTATTCATAGAGTTTTTTACCTTTATATTTTACAGCTGAATACATTGGGGGAGTTTGAAGATATTCTCCTTTAAATGATTCAACAACCTCATCAACATTGTTTAACTTAGTAACTTTTTTTTCAGCAATTACTTCTCCTGTTTTATCCAATGTATCTGTTGCTTTACCTATTAAAACAGTTGCTTGATAAATCTTTTCATCATTATTTAAATATTTCATAATCTTAGTTCCTTTATTAACACCAACGACTAAAATACCAGTAGCATCAGGATCAAGTGTTCCTGTGTGCCCTAGTTTTCTTGTTTTTAATATCCCGCGTAAAACATTAATAACATCATGAGAAGTATACCCTTTTTCTTTATTAACTAAGATAATTCCGTCCATTTAAATCACCACCATCATTATACCTTAAGAGCAAAAAAAAACCAAGATTTAACCCGGTTATTTTTTATGCGCTTCTTACCCAATCAACTAATGCTGCCTTAGGCATGAAACCTGCTCTTTGAGCTACAGTTTTTCCATCTTTTAAAACAAATAATGCTGGAATTCCTCTAACACCATATCTTTGTGCTAATTCCATATTGTTGTCAACATCAACTTTTACAATTTTAATGTCTTCATTTTCTTCTGTAATTTGTTCTAAAACTGGACCAATCATTCTACAAGGTGCACACCAATCTGCATAGAAATCTAAAATAATTGTTCCTTCTGCGATGTGTTCATCGAAATTATTTGTGTTTGCAAATACTACCGCCATGTGTTGTTTCCTCCTTTATTTAAAAAATACTTGTTTATTATACTTAATAATTATCTAAATATCAATCTTTTTGCAATCTTTATTTAAAATAAACGACAGTAACCCCGCTACCGCCTTCTCCGCCTTCTCCATCGCGGTAACTTGCGATGTTTTTTGCTTTGGATAAATAGCTTTTAACAAGTTTTCTTAAAGTTAATGTTCCGTAGCCATGAATAATTCTTGCGTAAGGAACATTAGCAACTAAACAATCGTCAATATATTTATCTAAGGCATACTCTGCTTCTTCATAGCGCATTCCTCTTAAATCAAGTTCAACGTTAATTTTCTTTTTAAAATTAGTGGTCCCTTTCTGTGCTGGAGTTTTTTTGCTTTTTACTGTTTTAACAAATTCAAAATCTGGTTCTTTAAAAACTGAAATTAAAGATCCCATTTTAACTTGCCATTGGTTTTTCTTTTGTTTTTTAAGAAGTTCACCATAACGATTAAATTTTAAAACATTAACAATGTCACCAACTTGATAATTATGGTTTGTAGTTGAATTAATTTTGTTTTCTTCAACTTCAAAAGTTCTAACTTTATATTTCATTTCAGCAATTTCATGCGCTTTTAAATTTTCCTTCTTTTTTAATTCTTCTAAGCTTTTGATAAGGTTTAAAGCTTCCTCTTTAGTATCAGAAACTATTTGGCTTCTCTCAACTGCAATTTTGTCTTTTAAGCGTCTTTTTTCTTCTAGTAAAGCATTTTGCAATGTTTCAGTACGATTGACTAGTTCTTTATTATCCTTAATTAATGTTTCATATTCGCGAATTTTATGTTCTAAGGTATTTCCACGTTTTTCTAGTTTATTAATTAAGTCAGATACTTCTGATTGCGAAGTTAAGACATGTGCTTTTGCTTGATTAATAATTGTTTTGTTTAAACCAAGTCTTTCACTAATTAACAATGCATTCGATTTACCTGGAGTTCCTAAAAGCAAACGATATGTCGGACTTAAGGTATTAATATCAAATTCAACACTGGCGTTAATGATTTCATTTTTATTATAAGCATATGCTTTTAGCTCCGGATAGTGCGTTGTGGCTATCACATGAACTCCTCTTACTAAAAGATAATCTAAAATACTAATTGCGAGACTTGCCCCTTCTTTTGGATCAGTTCCGCTCCCTAGTTCATCTAATAAGATTAAAGATCCGACTGTTAAATTATCAATAATCTTAATTATTCTCTTCATATGTGAAGAAAAGGTTGATAAAGATTGTTCTATGCTTTGTTCGTCCCCAATATCGGCAAAGATATTTTCGAAAATAACGGTTTTACTACCTTCGTCAACGGGGATTAAAATCCCACTTTGAACCATAATTGAAAGTAAACCCATTGTTTTTAAAGCAACCGTTTTTCCCCCAGTATTTGGTCCAGTAATAATAATTACTTTTTCATCTTGATTAAAAGTAATTGTATTCGCAATAACTTCATCTTGCTTAATTAAAGGATGTCTCGCTTTAATTAAATTAATTTCGTTTTCCGTAACTGTTGGTGTTGTACAGTTATAGTCTAAAGCAAACTTCGCAAGAGCAAATTTCGCATCTAACTCAGATAAGATATTTAAGTTATTAGTTAATGCATAATAAGCTTCTCCGACTTTAATTGTTAATTCTCGTAAAAGACGTTCTACTTCTTTTTTCTCATCAAGTAATAATATCGCAATTTCATTATTAACTGAACTAACACTGTGTGGTTCCATATAAACTGTTTCGCCACTACTTGAATAATCAATGATTGTTCCGTTAAAGTTATTTTTTTCACTTGTTTTAACCGGCACAACAAAATGGTTATTACGAATCGTAATTAAAGCTTCAGTTAGTTTCGTTTTATCTTTATGAATAATTTGATTTAAGCGGTCTTGAATTCGTTTTTCTTTAACATGGATAGCGTTTCTTACTTTATGGAGTAATGGGGAAGCAGAATCTACTACATCACCATTATCATTAATAACTAGTAAAATCGCTGTTTTTAATTTTGGAATAACTTGAATATTATCATAATAAAGTTCTAAAGCTTCATCGGTAATTTCTAATTCTTTTACTTGTTTATAAAACCGAACATTAGCAAGGGAAGCATCTAGTAAGCCAATTACATCTAAAAATTCATAGCCTCTTAAAAGAGAGCCGATTTGGGCTTTTTTTAATGTTTCAGTTAAATCTCTAATGCCGCCAAAAGGTGGTTCTTGGTACCCCTTTAAAATTTTAAGAGCGTGAGTGGTTTCACTAAGGGTTCTTTTAATCACTAAGGAATTATTAGTTGGCGCAATTTCGCTGACTAATAATTTACCCAAAGTTGTTTGGGCATTGTTTGAAATTATTGTTTTAATTTTATCAAATTCTAGTAACGTTGTGTCAAAAACCATTATAATCACTCCTAGTAATATTATTTTAACAAATTATATGTTAAAATAATAGAGGTGAGGTGGTTTTTTTGAACTTTGTACTTAACTTATCAAATGATGATATTAAACGAGTTATTGCTTTTTACCGTGATTATCAAGTAGTTAGTAAAAATGAGAACGTTATTTTCTTTGCGAAAACAGAATATATTACGGTGACCGTTTATAAAACTAACAAAGTAATGTTTCAAGGAGTTGATAGTGAAGCCGAATATTCCATGTGGAAAACAATGCTTGATTATCATGAAAAAGATAACACTATCCAGGTGGTAAACAACGCCCAAAAACAAAGAGAAACTGATTATTATTTAGTTTCTATTGGTAGTGATGAAGTCGGCACCGGAGACTTTTTTGGTCCAGTAACTGTTTGCGCAGCTTATTTAGATAAAGAAAATTTAGCATTTGTTAAAAAGTTAAAGATTGATGACTCTAAAAAACTAACTGATGAAAAGATTTTAATTCTTGGGAAAGAGTTAAAAGATAAAATTGTTTTTAGTTTATTAACCCTTCACAATGAATTATTTAATGATTTAACAAAACGAGGTTATAACTTAAATAAAATTAAAGCTTATTTACATAATAAGGCCTTACTAAATCTCCATGAAAAACTTTTTGATAATCCCCCAGTTATTATGGATCAGTTTGCGAATGAGGGATTATATTTTAGATATCTTAGTAACGAAGTAAAAGTTTTTAAGAAAATCCGCTTTGAAACAAAAGCCGAAAGTAAATACGCTAGCGTTGCAATTGCGAGTATTATCGCAAGATACGCTTTCTTAAAGCATTTTGAAAGATTATCAAGTGAAGCAAACTATCCTTTATTAAAAGGCGCAGGAAGCAAGGTTGATGAGCTTGCGAGTGTTATTTTAAAAGAAAAAGGGGAAGCTTTTTTAAGCAAATATGCGAAAATGAATTTTAAGAATTTAGAAAAAGCAAAAGCCCTTTTAAAGGATTAAGAAAGGGGTTGCTTATCAGTTGAATAAGCAATCGCAATAAGCTATAATTATAGGTGATAAAAGGAGATGAAATTTATGGATAAAAGATTAGAAGACGCAATAAATGAACAATTAAATTTTGAATTTGAATCAGCACATGTTTATCTTGCGATGGCAGGATATGTGGCTACACTTGGATTAGAAGGCTTTGAAAATTGGATGTATGTTCAATACGAAGAAGAAATTTCTCATGCAAGAAAATTTATTGATTATATTAACGAACGTGGTGGAAGAGTAAGAATCAAAGGTTTTGAAACTCCTCGTAACGATTTTAACTCATTATTAGAAGTTTTAGAAGTTTCACTTAGACACGAAAAACTAGTTACTTCAAAGATTAATAACTTAATGAAAATTGCTTATGAAGTTCAAGATTATGCAGCAATTAGCTTCTTGCAATGGTATGTGACTGAACAAGTTGAAGAGGAAGATAATTTTAGTAAGTTAATTGACAAAGTTAAATTAGTTAAAGATGCTGGCCTTTATCATTTAGATAAAGAAGTTGCATTAAGAGTATTCGTACCTATCGCTGAATAGCACTTGCACTAACGATAGAGACTCTACTATAAAAATGTTAACAAAAAAAGACGAGAAATCGTCTTTTTATTTTTATCATATTAATATCCACATATACAAAATTGCATTTTAAGAATGCTTATAATGAACCATAACCTGCGAGACCTATGCCCCCCAAAATGAATATCATGACAAAGATATAACTTGTGAAAATTAACAAATTGCAGAAAATAATCATACGTTTATTTTCATAACGTGTTAGCACATATACATATGTAATACTCAGCACCAAGATTAGTGGTAATGATATTGATAAGGCTGTATCTCCACCTGAATAACCAATAAAATTAGCAACACTATAAAATGCAAAATAAATAACAGATGTAATTGCAAAAACAAGTAACTTAGTTTGGTTTGTGGCCTTAAGTTTATTAGATAACAATTTTATCGAACCAATTCCAAGAACAACAATATATACAGCGGACAAGCTGTAAGTTTGCCAATCTATTATATTTCCAATAAATAT
>Ga0164318_10007123_pt1 | contig 10845 bp, 23 predicted proteins | sample GuaBasSedimGuay9_FD_113734 | JGI IMG/M metagenome (GOLD analysis project Ga0164318, IMG submission 113734) | Subseafloor sediment microbial communities from Guaymas Basin, Gulf of California, Mexico - Guay9, Core 4571-4, 0-3 cm | ecosystem: Environmental > Aquatic > Marine > Hydrothermal vents...
CCCTGTTTCTCAAGACCGGAAATGGACATGATAAGGCGTTGCTGTATTGATATTGTTTTCGCATCTACAAAACCTTGTGGGATTTTCATTCTACCTCCTAACGTATTGCTATTATGCCATCCACACAAATCTCATCAAACAAGGATATCTGGGGTCATCAAGCCTATACAGAGTCCCATGTTCTATTCCCTGATAAATAAAGACCCCTTTTATGGGCACACCAGCATTTTTTAATTCTCGGACGCACCACATCTCCAAAGTTTCTGGATTCATGGGCAGGTTCATGGGCAAGTCTAACAATGGATTTATGTCTACCTCTATTCTGTTCAAGCTCCTTCCCTTTAAGCCTTTTCACCAAACAATCCTGGAACAACCAGAAGTTTCTGCATCAGGACATTATTAATTTGTAAAATCTTGTTATTTTGCTCAATAATCATGTGAGTGATTTCAACCAAGTCCTTATCTGGAGCAACTATCTTTGCTTCTGTGTTGTTATCCACTACTTTTCTCCATTCTTGCTTGTTATCCACTATCTTTTTCCATCCTCGCTTTCTCTTTCAGGATCATATCCCAATTTGCTTTCAATTCGGCTTCACTGAAAGTGAACCTGGCAACCTTATACAGTGGACCGGAACCTCTGTAATCTCCCATGACATAGAATACCCGCATGATTGCTACAGTAGTACCAACAGCACGACAGTAAGCTTTCACCTGGGTCATGTACCGGAAATCATCTGCCAGAGAGTTTTTGACTGACTTCCAGGTCGCTTTGTATTCTTCAACAATTAGAGGGACCTCACCTTCAGGGTCCGGGCCAATGCCATCAGGTGACATCCAGATTCCATCTTCACAAATCTGGGGAGGCCTGGTGGCATACTTGTCTCTCATAACCTTGGACAGGACATTTTCCCACAGGAGACCTATTTCAGCCGTGAGTTGCATATCCGTGAAACCCTTGCCCTTGTAGCCGAGTCCTGCCCTGTCCAGGAGGGAGTCAATAATGATTGAGAGGTGAAGACCCTCAGCACGAGGTTCGGCATCCTCAAACATTGTTTTCGGCCAATTTACAATGCTTGTCTGTACTTGCATATCCTAACTCCGCTTCTTTGCAAGGACAAAATATATTCTCTTCATATCTACACCATCCATATATGATGTTCCGATATCCAAAAGTGACCAACCCTTTTTAAGCAGCGCATTTGTTTCGTTTTCTTTTCTTGCAATTTTTACTTCCCCAGCGTCAGAAATTTTTTCGATATGCAAATCATTAAAGGCAGCCTGCTTCTCCTCAAAGTCTTGAATAAGCCTCCCTATTTCACAAGCAAACTTCCAAGATCGTTCGTGGTCATATCCCTGTTGCCATAAGTATTGTACTATGGCAGCGCATACACCATCAGTTGTAGTTTCTCTTTTCATGTTTTTGGCCTCTCAATAATCCAATTATTATAATCCGAATGCTTATAGCAAAAGCATCCGGATTATAATAAATATGTGAATGGACTTATATTACAAAGTCAGCGTCCCTTCTCCAGAGTTATAGGTCCAGGGACCCGCTTCCAGAAATTCATCGTCAAATGCAATCTTGATAATAGCATTACGATCTGGGTCAGTCTTCAAGGTTGTGAACAACTTCGCTGGAAGGTCTTTCTTTGCAAGTGTTCCATCACCTTCGGCCAAGAGCTTTGTAATGTGTTCGATGGCCTTTGCATTCAGGTCACTATCACCTTCGGCCTCCTCTGTCTTGGTGGAGGTCTTTGCCTTGGCTTTGGCCTTCGTCGTTTTCTTTGACTTCTTCTCCCAGGGCAGCTTAATGATCTCGTCTACTACGAGAATTGTTTTCTCAAAGTCGCCTTCCTTCTTTTTGAGGCCGGCACGTTTTGGGGCCGGAATCTGGATCACGTGGGCCACCAGTCCTTTAAGGATGCTGATATCTTCACCCAGTTTGTCCGCGGGGAATCCCACATCGACAAGATTCTGGAGAAAGATACCGCAATTGGAGGACAGCCGGAGGGCCGTTGCCTTTCCTACAGCAACTAACCCTTTACCATCCTCGGAAGGTGCCCAGTCTTTCGGGCTTCCTACGGAATAATTCTGGGTTACCTCGTCCCCATCTTCCGTGGTCATGGAGACTTTGAGAGTGGGAACACCTGGGACAATCTTTCCTCCATAGTCGAACATTTCAAAACTGCATTCGTCAAAGGTGACTTTGGCGTCATCAATAAGGCCACCACCCTCAACGAATGTTTCCGGATTTAAGCTAATCATGTTGTTTTCTCCTTTGGTATTAGATTTTTAATTGAATAACTTTCCAAGAACCACTCTGGTACCAGGTCCCTGTTGCGGTTCATGAACCAAACAATGTTGTTGTCCAGGATAAATGTCTCGCACCAATCATCCTTTGATCGTGTTCCCCTGCCGACGGTTTGAACCAATTGCTGTGCCGTCAGATAGGAAGCAAATCTCGGGTCCTGCTTATTCCTGGTCTGAGCAATGACGCCCCGCATGTCCGGATAAGGGAGCTTGACAATTATCTGCCACCGGCATTGGTCACCTGGAAAATCCCAGCCGGTTGCCATGGACGGGGATATCAAAATCCCCTTCTTTGCTTTCTTAAACTTTTGCACCACCTCCTCTGTGTTCTTACTGTTATGGGTTAACATCAATTTTTTGTGTTTTGAGAACTTCAGGAGAAGATCCCGCCGGGCATAGGATACTGTGTGGATGATCCCCTTCCCTTTCCTTTTGTTGATTATCTGATCCACTTTCCGAATCCACACGTGTTCTTCGGCTTCAGTGGACCTGAAATTTATTCTTACAGTCGGCAAGTGAATGAACCTGCGGTTTGCTACTGGAAATGAGGACTGTACCGTTCGATAAACATAGTCCTGAATGCCCAGTAAGTCTGCTGTCTTTGGGACAAGTGTTGCGGATGTCAGGAGCACCTTTGGAACATTCAAGAATAACCTGTCTGCATAGGGAGCAGGCCAAACCGGAGAAAAGATAATCTTTTCCGGGGACTCTTCCCATTTCCAGTCTTCAGACATCTCCGCCAGCCTGGATATTTTTGTGAGCCTGGCACGTAGAATAGCAAAAGTTTTCTCTTTCCGAGCTTCCTTTGCCTTCTTTATGCGTTGCTCCACCACAAACTTCTCACCTTCGGCCCATTCCCGCCAGCCTACTAATGTTTGGGGAGGCTTACGAGGGGGTTTGATAGTTACTGCCATGTGATCCAGGATATGCTTGGGGATTTCATGGGCCTCATCCAGTACAAGGAAGTCAAAGTCCCCTAATCCCTCAGAGTATTCATGTTGTGCCAGCCAGTAACTGTAATTCGTGATCACAAGTTTGGAATGCCTTGCCCGTTTCAATTGGTCAAGGTAGAGGCAACCGCCCTCCTCTCTCATAGGGCACCTGACGCCAAATAAACAGAGCCCTTGATCGCATGTGAGGTGTGTGTTGAGCCTGCAAGGATAATTGTTACGGCCCCGAATGTCTACTCCACCAAAATCTCGCTTTAACTGAGATTGTAACCCCTTTGTGGAGGTCAAAATAGCTGTCCTGCCGGAAAGCGCTGCCGCTGCAACATAAACAACAGACTTACCAAATCCAGTGGGGGCAGCCAGGAGCCGGAAACGGGGTCCGGGGCCTATAATGTGAATGCACTCTTCCTGTTGGCCTTCCCGCCAAACTGAAAATTTCGGAGGTAATCCGAAGATCACTTTTTTACCCCTGCACTCTTTAAGACAATGTGTCTCAATACTGCATCAACAGTATCATCCAACGCTATTGCCATCTTCGTGAGGCAGTCAACGGATGGTGTTGTTTTGCCTGAGAGTACCCTGGAAATATGGGGTTCTGAGAACCCTGTTTTCCTGGCTAACTCTTTGTTTGACATCTTTTTCATACCCATTCTTCCCTTTCTGCGAACCAAAGTGCTATGTCCAGGTCCATGTCTCCTTCGTAATCAACGTCATAACCGTCTCGGATACAGCTTTTTGGGACCCAAAGCTCTGTGTCCCCGTTGTCTAATAAGACGGCCATCTCAGTTTCGTGAATAACCTTCACACCTATCTCCACGTATTCCCGGTAACCAAACACAGTAACCCCCTTATACATTTTGAGATTCCCAGGGCAATAAATCCAACACCGGCTAAGGGCAGGGCAATAATCACTCCCACTACCATAATAGCCCCAAGTAGCTGTTGCAGGCTGCTAATAGTTTTCATAGAAGCGCGGCTCTCCCTCGTGTCCATAGCTCCCTCCCTGCCGACAACTTTCCGGTTGCCGGCTTCTTAACAGTTCCCGATACTCTTGGGCCTGTCGAGCAGATTCTTCTCTCTGGTACTGATACAGGCGGTCGTTGAGTTCCATCTGGTACTGGCTCCACTGGCCCTGATCTTGCGGCATATCTTCAAGGAAGGCCAATACCTGGTCTTGTGGCATGCCCTCAAGGAAGGCCAACATAAACTCTTCCAGAGTAGAAGGAGGAGGCTTAGAGCAAGACCAGATAATAGACAAACTCATCAAAATGTAAAGAATAAGCATCTTTTTGAAACGCCATATCCAAGTCAATGTTGATAATAACATTCTTTTCATGATTCAACCTCTTTTACATTTTCTACAGCCTTCTTCAGTTTTTCCACGTATTCATTGAAAAGCCAAACTTCTTGGAGCAGATTCTTAAATTTGGGACTTTCTGACAGAGCCTTAACACGTTTGATTGTATCTGCATAATCAACCGCTGCAATCTTCTGGCCAATACATATTTGATCATATTTTATACCAGTCACTGCACTCAGAATCTCTTCGACTTCTTTCTGTGTTGCCTCAATTAAGTAACCATCCCCAGTTGTTGCTACAATTTTCATGTTTTCCCCCTTTACCCGGAAGCTTGTTCGTTTTCCATGTCCTCTATAACCTGAAACAACACTTGTTCGGCCCTGACGAGGTCTTTCCATGCCTTCCGTCCCTCCAAGGTCCTTCGGCTTCCTATGTCATAGTATCTGTCAGAGCAATCTTTGAACCTTTTTGCCACACGATATAGAGTACAAAGTCTCCCCATCTTTAGGCCTCCCTTTCTGCCAGGATTCTTTTGATCCTGAGAATAATATTCCGCTGCCCCAACATGAAGGCTGTCTCGTCCGGAAACCCTTTGGAGAAGCAGGGCTTATTGTAACCTGCGAACTCTTCTAAGTCTGCAAGAACATGCCTGCCATGCTCTGAATTGAACGTGATTTTGTAGTCCACTACCAGTTGCTGAATCATACCTTCGCCCTTACAAACTTGATTACCTCTTTCTCCCAGTCCGAGCTTGATTTTTGGATGGTGTCAGTGATAACGTCCGGGTCCAGATTCAAGTCCAGGAGATTTTCAATAAGCTTGAGCCTGTTAATGGAACTCCCCTTGCTGATACTTCGGGTGACGGTTCCCACACCTTCCAGGGTGCTTGTCTTGAGGCCCAAAACAGGCATCAATGCCGTAAGGATGTCGTTCGCCCCCTCTTTCAGGTTTGCGGCTTCATCTTCCAGGGCCTTGGCCCGGGCTCTCATTCGGATTGCTTTGTCAATTTCTGTCTGCATCGTTCCCTCCATGATTGTCTGTTATAACATTTTCTTGCGTACTTGTCAATAAAAATTGTCTCCGGAATCAAATTCCGGCTCAAGCAGTTTTCGGAAATATTCCTGAATTGCCTGTCTGGAAAGTTCTCTGTCCCCTTTGGGACAATTTCCAAAAGCTAAAACTCTGTCAAACTCCAGTTCTGTTACAGTCCTGAAGTTCAAAAGCTTAGAGATTGCTGTGAGTGCAATCCTTTGATTACACTCACAAGCTTTTTCAGACATTTTGCATTTCCGGGGGCACAAAACATTATACTTTCACTATTCCCATAACCAAGACTGTCATAGACGCCCCGGGATCGTTTTTGCACCTGAAGGTTATCCCAGCGGCTTCATTTTCTCCTGACCTAAACTTGTGCAGGGATACTCTGCCCCGGACAGGCTTAAATTCCTTTAGGGCTTTGATGGCTTTTTCCATCAAGGCTACATCAAGAACGATTATCTCTTCCCCTTCTTGATTTATCTCTTTCTCCAAGTCAGGGAAGCATTCGTCTATGTTTCTCTGTGAGATAATGACTGAAGTATCCAGATCGGTGCAGCCGAATTTAAGGGTTTCTTCTTCCTTGTCCATGATAGCGCGCTCCAATACAGGGAGAGCCTCTTTCTTGGGCATATTCCTGAGTACCTTCTCTGCTGTGGCTGGAGTGATAAGATCGTCCGGTGTGTAACCGTCCTTAACCCCTATGTCAGGATAATCGGAATCGGGGAGGCGTACCTCCTCTGTATCCTTCACGGCAATTAGAATATTGCCATCTGTGACAATGGCCTGGTCACCTTTCAAGTATAGGCGTCTTACAGCCTTGCAGTTATGGTTTTTTGGGGCGTATTTTGCTAAAGCCAGTTTCTCTCTCGTGATAAGCATTTTTTATCCTCCATTTTTAGGGTTTCTTCTCTCAGGCGTTGCTTGATTTCCGGTGACGCCTCCGGAAGCATGTTCAAGTAAGCATTGATTCTCTCACATGCTTCCAGTTGCTTTATAATGTCTTCAATCCCGGGCTTCATAGTTCGCCTAAACAAAGGTTTTTAAATTCGCCTTTGCCTTGCCAGGGAATCAAATCTACAATGTACCTGTCCCAGTCTGCTTTTTCATCATACTGGAGATAGACTCTAATTGCACCTTCCCAGCCGGCGGCGGTTACGATCAAACCAGATTCCTTGGTTCCACACCTGGTAGCCTGGCCTCGGTTTCCTTGTAAAGTGCCATAAAAATGTGACATAAAACCCCCTTTCGAGCAGTTTATTGTCATGCTCAGGACGTTTAGAGTTTTAGTCGCGAAACCAGTAATCTACACCGTCAAAGTCTACACAAAAGTAGTCTGCTTTCAGGTCCTGGGCGGCCCATTCCCAGTCAATGCAGTACAACGGCCAATTGGAGATATCTTGTACTGCTCCTATGTCTTCAGCGAGTTCCTGGGCATACTGTTTAAAGTAGCTATCCCTGATTAAGGTTTCTCCATACTCCCAGTCAGGGGAGCGGTCTGCTTGTTCTGCAAGGGATGTCAAAATGTCCAGTTCTTCCTGTTCTTCGGGTTCAAGTAGATCATCTTCTGCGCGTTCGTGGAGTTCCACAATACGGGCAATAATGTCTCTGCTATCAATTATGTCTTGGGAATTATCAACGATCATCTTTGTACCCCCTCATAAAATGCCCGAATCAGGAGCGGAGAACTTATCCATGTCCCGACTCAGGCTGAACAGTTGCCACCATGGAGAACTTATCCGCCTGGCAACTGCTGTTTTATTCATCATAGTAATCTTTCCGGGAATCCCAGTTGGCATAAAAACCATCAATTATACCATCTTCAAACGCTCCCCAAACGTCAAAAGAGGCTACCTCCTCCAGGGCATTGAGTTCTTTGGCCATGAACTCGAACGGAGAAAACTGCCGATTACTGCCTTCTGCACTAAAGCAGACAGATATGAATACTTCCTGGGCGTCCTCCACGTTCTCAATGATTCCGGAGAAACCATCTACTATAAAGCGTGGTATCTCTGTTCCAATTTTGGGTAAGTCTTGCCAGGAGGCTATGTTAAAGCCTCTCTTAAATCCTTCCTCGTATACTTGCTTTTCATTCATCTTGTTAACTCCTCATCCTCTTCATCTTTCCAGTTCCAATCTTCCTCCCCATATAGGGCATTCCTTGCCACGTTCGCCATGGCGGTGCATTCGTGCCTTAGTATACTGAATGCTCCACGCAGTTCTATTATTTTCTCCAAGGCGGCTTTGTAACGCATCTCAGTTTCGTTCATCGTCTTGTTGCCTCCTCAATACATTGACGGGTTTTTTCGTATATTCAAAGACCGTAATCCAGTCAGTCTGAAACCAGGGTTTACTGTTATGTGAAATGTCCCTGGTCCAAAATGAATGCAGGAAACCAGTTATTCTGGCATTTCTTTCTTCATCGTCCACATAAATTTTGTTATTCCCGTTCGGTAGCCGGCCGTAACGGTCAATAAGGTATTCCTGGGCTTCCTTGATACCAGGAAAGGTTTCACGTGTGACATCAAAGAGGATAGCTTTCTCTTTTAGTGAGTTCCTTCCGGCACTTTCAATGGTTACTTCAATCATGGTTTACCTCCCCTGATAAATGAGTTCTAAGGTTTCCGGGGTTCTTTGTATGTCCTTACTTCGTAAAGTTCCGTTGTCCATGTCCTTACTTCACTCTTTCCCGTCTTTAACAAGGTTATCCACAAATTCCAAGGTTAACTAAAATCATGCAAATATTCTCAAATAATCGGGCGTTACCATCCACGAAAACAGGGTTTTGCAGCCCATTGTTTTCGTGGATATCTCTGAGTTCTTCTTTTGTGGTACCACGATGGATTGTGCTCAAAAACCCATTATGGCATTTTATTACACACGTATTCATGTCCTTACCTCCTGAACTACCTGTTTTTTGTCTTTTGTCAATTAACTCCTGCACAAGTCATGCCAAACACAAGAGAGTAACAGGAAACAGTAACAATAACAGTATGTTAAAAGGAAATTGTTACAGTAAGCAATTATTTTTGGCATTGGTTAAGAATCTCCAACAGTTCGCCAAGATATTAAGGGGATAGAAGTTGAAAATAAGGGAAGGAAACAGAAAAGTAACAGAGTATCGGGAGGCTAAGAAGAATAGTCAAAGTAGATTGGTCAAAATTAGCCAACTGGCTAAAGTTAGCCAATGGTCATAATAGTGACCATAATAATGACTACAAAAGTGGCCATAATAGTGACCAGTACGTAATCAGAGTACGTATGTGTAACCAAGTTACACACTGGTCAGATTTAGCCAACACGTACAAGTACTTGTACAATTCACCACACATTACCTGCAGACACTACTTCAACCCATAATCCCCTGAATCAGTTAACTGTCTGATATCACTGCATTCCTTATGTCGCTTAACGTACATTATGTAAAATTCAGGTTTCTGAGATAGGTTTCCGGGGTTCGGTCTCCAGACACTCAGGGGCGCCCTGCCGGCAAGCATGCTCCCAGGGTTCAATCTCCTGATTGTGAAAAAGGTAATGGGAGACTGGGCAGGGTTTCTCCATATTCGCACAAAAACGGGTCTCTATTGAACGCAGGACACTCAGGAGCACCTTACCCCTTTGTAATGCCCTTTGCGTTGAATCTACCCGCCAAAGAATGAGGATTTGAAGATTCAGGGGTTTCTTAGGTTTTGAGTATTCCCACTCGTGCACACACGCACATGCACATACACGCACGTGAGAGAGAATCATAGAAAGCGAGAGTAATAGAATTAAGGGGGGGGGGCCAGGGAGGGGGTGTCTTGTGAGAATGTCACTCTATGTCTCTCCACATCTACAATATTTTTTAAGTAATTGCTTAATACACAACCCCTTCTCTCCCCATTTCTGAAATTTTTTATGGTATTGTCTCTCACACAAACACATATATTTCCAGGAATACTACTCTGTTTCCCCCCCCCCCCCCTCATTTCTAAATTTTTTTTTCTGATAATTGCTTAATACACAAGCATATGTATACCCTTACGTACACACACACACTCTCACGCACGCGCGCGCGATTTCTTTTTGGGAGGATTGTAAGGAGGGCCTTTTTCTTTACCGGAAAGCCGATTATCTGGGCTGGGGTTGACAATACAAGCCCCAAATGGTATCTTACCCGCATGGCTAACACTGTCAGTAGAGGAGAGCTGTCTGTAAGGCAACGTTTCTTTGTGGATATCTTTGAGGGTGATGGGGCTGCCGCTGTTTTAGCCGCCGGATATAAGTGCAAGAATGCCTCAGTCGCAAGTGGGATAGCTTCCCGGTTATTGTGTAACCCCAAAATTCAGAGGGCTCTTGCACAGAAGATCGCAAATCTTGATTCCGCATACAAGGAAATCCGCAAAGAACACCAGAAGAAGTTGAGGGAACTCCGGAAAATAAAACTGGAGTTAGCCGAGATGGATGCAGAAGTCCTCAAAGGGCACGTTGCCACCAAGAGGGAGCGTCAGGTATTCTGGACCAGGATTATGATGGACGAGAATGAGAAGATGCCTGACAGACTTCGGGCCAGTGAACTCCTCGGGAAATCTGAATTAGACTTTGGGGAACAGAAAGTCACTAACCAGTCGCTGAACATGGGGGTGGCCTTTATCGCAAACCAGGATATCCGGGAAATGATCTCGGAGATAACTGGAGTTGCTCTTCCCGCACCGGAAATCAAGGTTCCGGAAAAAGCCCCGGTTATTGACATCACTCCCCAGAAATTTGAGTCTGAGCTTCCCCCGGAGAAAGAGCCTGATTTGAAGGAAGCAATAGGATATGTCAGGGAGTTGCAGGGCCTCCCGCCGGAAGAACCTGTTGAGGAGCAGCCGAAAAAACGAAAGCGACATCCTGAAGAACCACGTATCCCTTCCTCAGTCCTGGAGTATTCAAAAATGAGAGAGAAATTGGATGAGCAGTAGGAGCGAAACTCTCCAGAAGTATACCCAGCTATTCCAGAACGCTACTGCCCTTGAGTATAGTACCATTACCCGTCACCTGGCCTTACACGACCTGTTCTTCCTCCTTGTCTTTGTTTTGGGACGCAAGGATGCCAACAAGGACTGGCTTTTTGAACGTTGTAGAGAAGTCCAGAAAAATCCTGATGGCTACCTGGACTTATGGTTCAGGGATGGCTACAAAGCAGAAGCTTTAGACACACCTACCTGGACCATAACTGGTTGGAAGAATCATGGAGACCTTGAGATTGGGGACTGGGTTTACTCAGAG
>Ga0164318_10007124_pt1 | contig 10842 bp, 8 predicted proteins | sample GuaBasSedimGuay9_FD_113734 | JGI IMG/M metagenome (GOLD analysis project Ga0164318, IMG submission 113734) | Subseafloor sediment microbial communities from Guaymas Basin, Gulf of California, Mexico - Guay9, Core 4571-4, 0-3 cm | ecosystem: Environmental > Aquatic > Marine > Hydrothermal vents >...
GATATAATTTACACTTTTAACTTAAAAACCCATGAGATAGAGCAAAAGCCAGTTAAAAGAGTTTTTAGATGGTTTTATAAAGGCAAAATGTATAATTTGAAAAACAGAAATCAGGATCAACTTATTTCTCCAAACCATAGAATTGTTAGACAAGTTTTCAACACAGAAACATATACTCTTGAGCCAATTGAAAAGGTATTAAAATATAAATCTCCAATTCCTGTTCCTACCCCTGGTATTCTAACTAATAAAAATCCTGATTTAAAAATCAGCGATAGAAAATTAAAAATTTTGGCTTGGGTCCTTTCTGAAGGATCAATAGAGAAAGAAGGAAGTTATAGAGTGAGTATTTATCAATCTTCTTCTGTTCACCCTGAGAATTATAAGGAAATTACGAATTTGTTAGAAGAGGAAGGGTTAGAATTTGATGTAAGAGAGCAAACTTCTTTAGGAACTTGCCAGCATATTCGACTTTTACCTTCTTCTAGCAAGAAAATCCACCAATTATTTGGCCAGAGAAAGAAAGTTTTTCCTTCTTTTCTCTTTAAGTTAAGCCAGAGGCAAGCAAGATTATTTTTAGAAACTTATATAAAAGGAGATGGTTGGCATGAAAAATATAGAAAACGTATTGTAGTCACCAGCAAAGAAAGTGCCCAGGCGCTTTTAGCTATAGCCACCTTAGCAGGGTATAATGCAAATATTCGCATAAGAAAAACAAGCGGTATTTCTAAAAAAACACAATATCTTTTAACTCTTACTCAATCAAAACATGATTACATTCAGCAAATAAAAGAAATAGATTATCAAGGAGTTATCTGGTCAGTGAATACTGATAATGAGACGGTGATTGCTCAAAGAAAGGGACAGGTTTTTATCACCGGTAACTCTCCTTTCACAAACATTACTTTAGATTTAAGACCCTCTCCTGTATTTGCAAAACAGCCGGTAATTATTGCAGGAAAGCCGCAAAAAGAAACTTATCAGGAGTTTGAGGAGGAGATGAAAATTTTCAATAAAGCCTTGTATGAGGTGTATTTAGAGGGCGATAAAAATGGAAGACCGTTTCATTTCCCAATCCCCACTATTAATATTACCAAAGACTTTCCATGGGAAGAGTCTGCTTTTGATGGCATATTTGAAGCTTCGGCAAAATACGGAATCAATTATTTTGCCAACTACATAAACTCTGAGATGAAGCCTGAAGATGTACGCAGTATGTGTTGCCGACTTCGTTTAAACTTAACAGAACTTTACAATCGCGGAGGGGGAGGATTATTTGGTGCAGGAGCTAAAACAGGTTCCACGGGAGTGGTAACAATTAATTTGCCCCGAATTGGATATCTTTCAAAGACAAAGAAAGAGTTTTTCCAAAGACTTGGAGAGATGAAGGATTTGGCAAAAGAAGCATTAGAGATTAAACGCAAAGCAATAGAAAACCTTACAGAGAAAGGATTATATCCTTATTCAAAATATTGGCTTGGAGATATCAAAAAGACAAGAGGCAGTTATTGGGCTAACCACTTCTCCACAATTGGTCTTGTTGGAATGAACGAGGCTCTTTTGAACTTTTTAGGAGAGGATATTGCTTCAAAGAGAGGAAGAAAATTCGCCCTAGAAGTTTTAGATTTTATGAGAGAAAGACTTGTGAAATATCAAAAAGAGACAGGGCATATTTATAATCTTGAAGCGACACCGGCTGAATCTACCGCCTATCGCCTAGCTCAAAAGGATAAAGAAAGATATCCTGATATTATTACCGCTGGCACTAAAAAAGTTCCCTATTACACCAATTCGTCCCAATTACCTGTTAATTTCACCGATGACGTTTTCGAAGCTCTAAAGCTTCAAGATGAACTCCAGTGTAAATATACAGGAGGCACTGTTTTCCATATCTTTCTTGGAGAAAGAATGCCATCTGCAGAATCAGTAAAGGTATTGGTGAGGAAAGTTTTTGAAAATTTCCATCTTCCTTACATTACTGTGACACCCACATTTTCAATATGTCCTGTTCATGGGTATTTGGCAGGGGAGCATTTTACCTGCCCAAAATGTACAGTAAAACAGCCTTGTGAGGTTTATTCCAGGATAGTAGGTTATATTAGGCCTGTCTCGCAATGGAATGAAGGAAAAAGGCAGGAGTTTAAAGAAAGGAAAGAGTTTAAACTCAGAGTGAGAGAACTAATTCAACAGAAAAACACATAGATTTGCAATGAGCCTCTCCCAAACTTTTCTATTTTTACTTCTTGCATTCATTATAGGTTCAATTTCTTCTCTATTTCTATCTCTCCTCTGGCTTGTGCCAGGGTTTTTTATTATTGCTGCCATAGCAGCTTATAAAAGAGAAATAGTGTGGATTTTTGTTTTTATTGTTCTTGTTTTAGGGTTTTTAAGAGGCTATTCTGTTGTACTCTCAATAAAATCAAGCCGCCTTTTGCAATTGAATAATTTACCCCAAAAAGTAACCCTAACAGGGATAATTGTAGAGGAACCAGAAAGAAAAGAGAATTATCAGAGATTTGTTTTTCAGCCCCAAAATATAGATGGAAAAATTTTAGTTTACACCAAAAATGACTTGCAATATCTAAAAAGCCAACAAATAGAAATAAAAGGTGTACTTAAAACCCCACCAAAGTTTGAAGAATTTGATTGGCAGACTTATCTTGCCAGAAAAGGTATTTTAAGTGTTATGTATTATCCGGAGATTTCCATAAAAAAAGAAGCCGGCTTTATTTGGAAGATAATTTTCCAAATAAAAAATAAAGCAAGAGAGGCTGCAATAAAATATCTACCTAAACCAGAAAGTTATCTTTTTAGGGCAATTATTTTAGGCGATAAAAGAGAGTTACCTAATACTCTAAAAGAAACTCTTAATAAGGCGGGTATAAGGCATATAACCGCCATCTCTGGTATGCATGTCATGATTCTGATTAATATTTTAATGTCTTTCTTTTTAAGCATTGGATTGTGGCGCAAACAGGCTGCGCTTGCAACAATTTTATTCATCCTTTTTTATCTCTTTTTTGTAGGATTTCAACCCTCAATTGTTAGAGCCTCAATTATGGGATGTGGTATAATCTTGGCTCAAATTCTTGGAAGGATTCCAGATATGATTAGATTCTTGTTGTTTGCAGCCTCGCTGATGCTTTGTATAAATCCTTTGGTTTTTTATGATGTGGGTTTTCAACTCTCTTTTTTGGCAGCTTTGGGCATAAACTACCTTACCCCATTCTTTTATAAAAGACTACAATTTTTACCAAAAAACTTCAGCATAAGGTCGATTTTCTCCTTTTCCCTTGCTGTGCAAGTTTTTACCCTACCCTTACTTCTTTTTTATTTTGCCTATTTTCCTTTAATTTCCATTTTTGCTAATCTTTTGGTTCTTCCAATTTTGCCTTTTGTTTTAGCTTTGGGATTTTTAGCCATACTTCTAAGTCTGTTTTTGCCTTTCTTAAGTCTTTTTGTTTTCTTCCCCCTTTCTTTGTTTCTTGCATATATTCTTTGGATCTCTAACGTATTTTCAAAAGCCTCTTTTTTGGGAATTAACTTTCAGCTTCCACTTTGGGTTTTAATTCTATATTATGCTCTTTTGACTTTTTTGGTTAGAAAAATTCTTCAAAAAGAAAGATGCTGGTTCTTGGAATCTTAAAAAGGTGTAATAACAAAGCCATGGCAATCTTATTACACCCTTTTGGGGTGACAACCTCCTTAAAAGGTGAAATAATTAAAAAATGGAAAAGATTTTAGAATTTCCCAAAGGCTTTCTTTTTGGATCTGCAACATCTGCCTATCAGGTAGAAGGAGGCAATATATATAGTGACTGGGAGGATTATTATCCAGCAGGGATTGCCTGCGATCATTACCATAGATTTAAAGAAGACTTTGACTGGATCTTAAAACTCAACCAAAATGCCCACCGTTTCTCAATTGAATGGGCAAGGATAGAAAAAAGAGAAGGAGAGTTTGATAAAAAAGAAATAGAGCATTACAGAGAAACCCTTTTCTATCTAAAGGAAAGAAACATTAAAACAATGCTCACCCTCTTTCACTTTACCCTCCCTAAATGGTTTGCCAAAAAAGGAGCTTTCACAAAAAAGAAAAATATCTTTTACTTTCAAAGATTTGCCAACAGAATCTTTGAAGAATACAAAGACCTTGTTGATTTCTGGATAACTATAAATGAACCACAGGTATATGCAGCACAAAGTTTCTTGATTAAATTATGGCCGCCAAAAAAGAGTAACCCCGTTTTGTACTTTAAAGTGCTGAGAAACTTGATTTTGGCTCACAAACTTATTTACAAGAGCTTTCATCAAAAAAACAGCTTGGTCTTTGTTGGGATTGCAAAGAATAATCAATATTTTGAGCCTTTTTCTAAAAAATCTATTTTAGATAAACTGATCACAAAAATTGCCAGATGGTGGCAAAATGATTGGTTTTTAAAACATATTAAAAATTATCTTGATTTTATAGGATTGAATTATTATTTTCACAACAGAATTAGATTCCCATTTTTTATAAAAAATGAAAATAAGGTTGTCTCAGATATAGGCTGGGAAGTTTACCCAAAAGGAATTTATTATGTCTTATTAGAATTGAAAAAATATAACCTTCCAATATATGTAACAGAGAATGGATTAGCTGATAAAGACGATATTCTAAGAGAAAATTTCATCAGAGAGCACCTTTATTGGATCAATAAGGCGATTTCCCAAAAAGTAGATGTAAGAGGTTATTTTCATTGGTCCTTAATAGACAATTTTGAATGGGAAAAAGGGTTTGGTCCAAGATTCGGTTTAATAGAAATTAACTATAAGACTTTAGAGCGAAAACCCAGAAAAAGCGCTTTTTATTATGCTAAAATCTGCAAAAACAACCAATTAGAACTCAACCACTCAATAACTTAATAACTCAACCACTTAATCACTTAATTATGTTTTGGATAATACTTTCACTCTCTGGTTATTTTCTTGCCGCCATCTCAGGAATAATTGATAAGATCTTACTTTCTGGCCCTATACCAAAACCAAAAGTTTACGCTTTTTATATTGGAATTTTAGGAACAATTGTAGGTATAATCCTTATTCCTTTTGGGCTTCAATTACCAGAGGTTCCAACCATTCTTTTGGCCCTTCTTTCTGGCGCAATTTGGATTCCAGGAGTAATTGGTTTGTTTGAAGGATTGAAAAAATATGAAGCTTCCAGAATTATTCCGGCTACAGGAGCTATGGTTCCTTGCTTTGTTTTTGTTTTTAATTATATTTTTTCTAAACTCGCCAACAAACCTGTTGTAAGTTTATCTGGAATTAAAATTTTAGCTTTCTTACTATTACTTCTTGGCACTGTTGTTATAAGTTATGAAAAAAAGAAAAAAATTACCAAAGAAAGTCTTAAAATTGCAATAGTTTCTGCTATTCTTTTTGCTCTCTCTTTTGTTTGTGTAAAGTATGTGTTTTTATCTCAACCCTTTATCTCCGGTTTTATTTGGGTAAGGTTTGGAAATTTTTTAGGGGCGTTTGCGCTTTTTTTCACCAAGGATGTCAAAGAGGAGTTATTTTCAAAATTTAGAAAAAAGGTTGCTCAAAAGCCTTTATTTCAGAGAAAAAAAGTAGCTCTTTTATTTCTTTCAAACCAGGCAATTGGAGGAGCCGCTGGGCTTTTGCAAACCTTGGCTATATATTTTTCACCAAGGACTTATCTTCCTTTTATAAATGCCCTGGAAGGTACAAAGCATGCCTTTCTGTTTCTGTTTACTCTGATTCTCTCCTTTAAGTTTCCTAAAGTACTTCTTGAGACAACTACAAGGCAGGTCATCGTTCAAAAGCTATTTGCTATTCTTTTAATAATTACAGGGATATTTTTATTGCTAAAATAAATTTAATGAGAAAATTCTACAAAGCAATTTTAATAATACTTTTTCTTATATTTCTTTTTCTGTTTTGCTTTTTCTTTGTTGGAAAAGCACAACCAAAGAAAGAGATTACTTGGGGAGTTGTTTTCTCCCAACGACATGCAAAATACTTAGGCTTGGATTGGAAAAAGTCTTATCTTGCTATTTTAGAAGAACTCAAAGTAAAAAATTTAAAATTAGTTGCTTATTGGGATCTTATTGAAAAAGAACCTGGAATTTATGACTTTTCAGACTTAGATTGGCAAATAAAGGAGGCAAAAAAAAGAGGAGCTAAAATACTTTTGGTTTTTGGAAGAAGAGTTCCAAGGTGGCCAGAATGTTTTATTCCAAAATGGGCTCTCTTTCCAAAAGATATTCATAAGGAAAGATTATTAAAATTTATAGAGGTGCTTGTGAATCGCTATAAAAATGAAGATGCAATCTGGGCATGGCAGGTTGAAAATGAACCCTTTTTTCCTTTTGGTAAATGCCCTCCGCCAGATGAGAATTTGTTAAAAAAAGAAATAGAACTTGTTAAATCCTTAGACAAAAAACATCGACCGGTTGTTATTACAGAAAGTGGAGAATTCCCTCTATGGTTTAAAGCAGCAAGATTAGGTGATATTGTAGGGCATACATTATATAGAAAAGTTTGGGTAGAAGAACTTGGGATCTATTTCTCTTATCCTTTCCCTCCGGTATATTATGCAAGAAAGGCTTGGCTTGTGAAAAAATTTTTTAAAAAACCCGTGATTTGTGTGGAACTGCAGGCAGAGCCTTGGGGACCGGTTCTTTTATATGATTTACCATTAGAGGAGCAAAAAAAGACAATGAATTTAGAAAGATTCAAAGCAGTGATTGAATATGCAAAAAATACAGGTGAGGACACTTTTTATCTTTGGGGAGTAGAATGGTGGTATTGGTTGAAGGAGAAACACAAAGATTCAAAAATATGGCAAGAGGCACAAAAATTATTCAAAAAATAGGTTGTAAAGAAAAACATCAAAGGCCACAGATATGGGAGGAAGTCAAAAAGCTGTGGAAAACTTCTTGACAAGAAGATTTTAATTTTTAATATTAAAAGTAGGGCCCATATCGCTCTTTTTATCTTTTGGCCATTGCTCTTTTCGTCTCGGGGGAGGTTTTTGCGGATTTTTTGAAAGGAGGTGAAAGATGAAGCGGGCGCTTTCGCGCTCCCCGCCTATGTTTTTAGGCGGGATGTCTCATGGCTAGGACAACACCCAAGCGCCTGGCCTGATACCGCAAGGGGGTTTGGATGCACAAGGTGTACAAGGCCCGAGATTCTCCTGAGGGGTGGCGGTAGCTACCCCTCCTTTTGTTTTTAAATCACAAAAAGGGGTGACTTTGTTAAAAGCCACCCCTTATTTTCATTTGACTCTTTCAAGAATTATAACAGGAGTATATTCGTGGGTAATCCCAGGAAGATAAACTCCCATTCCTCCAATTGTGACTACTTCCAACAAAAACGACTCTTTGGCAGCAATCTCTATCCATTTTGGTCTCAGTCCTCCAACGGGTTTTTTATCGCCAAATACAAGAAGATAACCATCAACTACCAATTTCTCTTGCTGGATAAAAGAAAACGGTGCATAAGTTAAAATTAAGACTGTAGGGGAGTTTTGAATCACAAACTTATTTTGTGTGTCCGAAAACAAAATCAATCTAGCAGGCAGAAGTTCAGGTTGAAGATCTTTTGCGGTGAACCTAAAAATTCCTCCAATGAGGGCCATCAGGCCTCCAAAAGCACGAGTTGCAATTTGAATGAAAGGTGCAAAAGGAGGTAAAGCAAAGCTTGCTATTTCTCCAGCAGTAATGATGGCACCTCCTGCAAGACCAATGTAGTCTCCGGCTATTTTCAAAGAAGAGGCTTTTCTGAAGTTTTCAAGAAGGTATTCTTTGTCTATCTCTGTTAAAGATACTTTTTGCACCTTATCCTCTTGGATTATCCATAGCGTTGAGTCAGACGTTAAAAAATAAAGAGCGGGTTCCTTTGGAATTTCAAATCCATACGTATCTTGAAAGAGCCAGACGAGAAAGACGATTAAGATTATAAGACCTACCATCAGCCAGAACCATCTTCTCAGAATCATTTTCTCACCTCCTTTGGGTTTGATACATAACCATAGAATAAAGATATCGAGTAGTCAAGGTTTTCAACTGACCAGAATTGTTTAGAATAAAAATGATGTTATCTATTATCATTCCAACTTTAAATGAAGAGAAGTATCTTCCAAAACTTCTTAGAAGTCTTCAAGATCAAGATTTTGAAGGAGAATATGAGGTTATTGTTGCTGATGCAGGTTCGTCTGATAAAACAAGAGAGATTGCTAAAAGTTTTGGGTGCAAGATTACAGAAGGAGGTTTACCAGCAAAAGGAAGAAACCAAGGTGCAAAAGTTGCAAAAGGCAATCTTTTTCTATTTGTAGACGCAGATGTAATTTTACCTAAAAATTTTTTAAAGAAAGCAATTGAAGAATTTTCCTCCAAAAAATTAGATTGTGCAAGTTTTCTTGTTTTGCCTCAAAACAAAAAATTCATTTACAAAATCATCTTTACAGTTTATAATCTTTGCGCGACAACTTGCCAAAGATTTTTTCCTTTGGGATGGATGGCAATTTTAACAAAAAGAGAAATTCATTTTAAGATAAAAGGATTTGATGAAGAAATAAAAATAGGAGAAGATCATTGGTATGTAAAAAATGCCCAAAAAATTAGTAATTTTGGGCTTGTAAAATCGGCAAAAATTATTGGAAGCACAAGAAGATTTGAGAAAGATGGTATAATTATTACTTGCCTAAGATATATCTTTGTTGGTCTTTATATGCTCTTTTTGGGGCCACCAAAAAGAAATATCATAAAATATGAGTTCAATCATTACAAAAATAATTGATTTAAAAAAGCTTATAAGAAGTTTCCAAATTGCCTTAAAAGGACTTCTTTTTGCCTGCAAAAAGGAACAAACTTTTCGGATTCAAATAATGGCTGGTATTTTAGCAATTTTTCTAACAATTTGCTTGAATCTTTCAATTATAGAAAAAGCGCTTGTATATTTAGCAATAGCAGGAGTGTTAGGGATGGAATTGATTAATACTCAAATTGAGAAAGTTTTAGACCTTGTGCAACCCACTCCACATCCTGACATTAAGTCTATAAAAGACTTATCCGCGGCTGCAGTTTTAATTATGGCTCTCGGTTCATTAATTTTAGGAGTTATTATTTTTCTTCCAAAGATTTTAAAAATCTTTAATCAATGATATGATAAAAATATATGGAGGAGGATATCTTTGATGACAAATTAATTGAAAGACGACTAAAAGAGCAAAAAGAAAGGTTTCTAAAGTGGATTCCCAAAATCTGTTTTTCGACTGTAATTTTAAGTTTTCTTTTTGGAATCGGGGGAGGTTTTTTAGTTTTGTATTTACAGAAAGAAGGATTTTTGTCAGGCTTATTTCCTGAAAAAGAGATTCAGCCGATTATAAAAAAAGAGACAATTATTCAAAACAAATATATTCCTCAGACAACAGAAGAGGAAAAGATCATTAATGTTGTAAAAGAAGCGTCTCCTGCTGTTGTGAGTATTGTCATTACAAAAGATGTGCCTGTGTTTGAGAAGTATTATATTAATCCCTTTGGGGAGGGTTGGCCGTTTGAGATTGAAATTCCTCAATATCGTCAAAAAGGAAGTAAGAAGCAAAAAATCGGAGGAGGAACAGGGTTTATTATTTCCAAAGATGGAATGGTTCTAACTAATAAACATGTTGTTTCAGAGAAAGACGCAGATTATACCATTTTTACAAGCGATGGAAAAAAATATCCTGCTAAAATACTTGCAAAAGATCCAATCTTAGATCTCGCAGTTTTAAAAATTGATCAATCTCAGATTCCACAAGGTCAAAGACAAACCTTCCCCACAGTTAAGCTAGGAGACTCTTCTAAATTACAAATTGGTCAGACAGTAATCGCAATCGGCTATGCCTTGGGCGAATTTCAAAACACTGTTTCTGTTGGAGTAGTCTCTGGTCTTGGTAGAACAATTACTGCCTCCGGTGGTGGTATGGTTGAAACACTGGAAGATGTTATCCAAACAGATGCAGCAATTAACCCAGGGAATTCCGGAGGACCTTTGCTGAATCTTGCAGGCGAGGTTATTGGAATTAATGTTGCCAGAGCTTTCTCTGGCGAGAATATAGGTTTTGCAATTCCAATCAACAGAGCAAAAAAAGCAATAGAACAGGTTAAAAAAACAGGCAAGATTGTATATCCTTTTTTGGGAGTTTATTATACTTTGGTGACAGATGAGCTAAAAGAAAGATTTAATCTTCCTGTTAATTATGGGGCTTGGATTGGAAGAGATTCTCAGGGAAATAAAACAAAACAGGCGGTTGTCCCGGGCACACCGGCACAAAAAGCAGGTTTAAAAAGAGATGATATCATTCTTGAGTTTGGAGGAGAGAAAGTTACTCTTCATAATTCTCTTTCTAAGATTATACTCAAATATAATCCAGGGGATAAGGTAACCTTAAAAGTTTTGAGGCAAAAAGAAATAAAAACGATTGAAGTAGTTTTAGGAGAGAGATCAGGTTAAATTGACAGAAGAGCAAGTATATTGTATTCTATATTTAGTTACCAAGTCACCAAGTCACCAAGTTATCAAGTTATTGAGTTGTTCAACTACTCAACCACTTAATAACTCAACCACTCAATCACTTAACTACTTACCATGTTTGCACCACCTGGAGGAGAATTTACTCAAAAAGCACAAGAGGCGATAATGAAGGCTCAAGATATGGCAAGAAGAATGGGGCAACAACAAGTAGATGCCTTGCATCTTTTTTATGTGTTACTTGAACAAGAAGGGACCGTTGTCTCAACCCTTTTAAGAAAATTGCAAATTGACCCTTCTCAAATAAAACAAAAAATTTCAAACACGCTCA
>Ga0164318_10007127_pt1 | contig 10841 bp, 10 predicted proteins | sample GuaBasSedimGuay9_FD_113734 | JGI IMG/M metagenome (GOLD analysis project Ga0164318, IMG submission 113734) | Subseafloor sediment microbial communities from Guaymas Basin, Gulf of California, Mexico - Guay9, Core 4571-4, 0-3 cm | ecosystem: Environmental > Aquatic > Marine > Hydrothermal vents...
CTGAATATAATATACAGGATTTTTTTCACTTTGTTCTTTAGCCAAATCCAAATCAAATATCATTTGAGAGTTTAATGACTTTGTTAAATAAAAAAATCTGGCAACATCTAATCCGACTTCATTTATCAATTCTTCAAGAGTAATAATTTCTCCTTTTCTTTTTGAAAGCTTTTTTCCTTTTTTTAACCGGACAATCTGCGTAATTAAAATATCAAAATCTCCTTTGTAATTCAATATCTTCGCCACTGCCTTCATTTTAGAAATATGACCCTGATGGTCAGCACCCCAAATGTCAATAACTTTTGAAAAGTTTTTGCTGAATTTTTCTCTATGATAGGCAATATCAGAAAGCAAATAAGTGGGCTGACCATTAGCTCTAATGATCACCCAGTCCTTCTTATCTCCAAATGCTGAAGTTTTAAGCCATTCTGCCTCATCTTTTTTATAAACCAGCTCTTTTTTCTTTAATAATGAATAAGCTTTTTTTACTTTACTTGAATTATAAAGTTTTTGCTCTGAAACCCAATTATCAAATTTTATTTTTAATTTTTTCTCAACAAAATTTTTAATATCTTTTTGAACCTCTTGGGCTAATAAAAATCCGGCTTCGCCCTCGCTTTCAATTTTTTTTAATTTCGGTTTTAATTTTTGGATTATTAGCTCTAAATTTTTATCTAAATAAGTTTTTCCTTTTCCTAAGGCAGTTTTTCCTAACTCCTGAATCTGATTGCTCTTTAAGGCATCATTAACAAAATATTCTCTAGTCACTTTATAACCTGCCCTCTCTAAAACATTAGACAATGCATCTCCAAAAAACGCTCCTCTGCCGTGTCCAATGTGCAAAGGCCCTGTGGGATTTGCTGAGATAAATTCAATGCTAATTTTTTTGTCTCTGCCAATTTTTAAATTTCCAAATTTTTGTTTTTGTTTTAGAATATATTTGAGCTGTTTTTGCAAAAAACTTTTTGAAACAAAAAAATTGATAAACCCTGGCTGAGCAACTTCTATTTTTTCTAAAAAATCATAATTAACAGCTGACAACTGAGCATTGATTAATTCTGCTATCTTCATAGGCCTTTCTTTTATCTTCCCAGAAATCTGCAAGGCGATATTTGTGCTATAATCACCATTTAATTCATTTTCTGGATGTTCTACTAAAATTTGAGAAATATCAAATTCAGCAAGTTTTTCTTGCCTTTGAAGTTCTCTTATCGCTCGTTTTATTAAATTTTTAATTCTGTCCCGGAGCATCACCTTTATTTTATCTGTTTTTTATGCTAATTTAAAGAATGCCCTTGTAGTTCAATGGACAGAATGCGAACTTGCGGAGTTCGTGATAGAGGTTCGATTCCTCTCAAGGGCAACAAAGAGCACCCCGCTGGCCTATAGAGCCAGCGGGGTCATTTATTCTATCTCTTTTTTTATCGCTTCAGCTATCTTTTTCATTTCTCTTTCTGAAATAGAGCTATTGTTTTCAAATGTCGGTGGTTCTCCCCAGTCAGCATCTGTTTTATAACGGGGATAAATATGCCAATGTAAATGAGGAACCCAATTCCCGAACAAGGCATAATTAAGTTTATCCGGCTTCATTGCTTTCTTAATCGCCTTTGCTATTTTTATCATTGTATCAAAAAAAATGTCTCTCTCTTTTTTAGACAAATCCAAAACATCTTCAATATGTCTCTTAACAGCACCAATAGTATGTCCTTTATGATGCTGGTTACCTAAAAATACTATTATATATTCATTTTCAAAAATAATCCCACCTTTTCTCTTCCTTTTTCCTTTTATAATTTCACAGTATTTACAGTTTTTCTGCATATCACCTTGTCTTTAGCTTAATCTTTATAAAAGAAAAGTCAATACTACTTGACATTTCCTTTTAGTTTTTGGTATTGTATAAATACAAGGAGGGAATTATTGCCTTTTTGGCTTAGCTCCTTGACCTTGAAAATTAAAAAAAGAAGAGGAAAAAAAATGACAGACCAACCACCGTACGGATGTTGCGTAATATGTGGAAGGCCCACCGAGGGAGAGAGAAGAGTGGTTATAGACCAAAAAAACGGAAAGATATACTGCCTAGGGTGTTATCCCTTCGAAGGCAAGAACGCCAGCAGGAAAGAAGAGATTGAAAAATCTGTTGTCTCTCCTGCTCTTCCGCGCTTATAGCTTTTTTTATTTTTTTATTTTTTAATCAAGAAGCAGAATAAATGTTCTGCTTCTTAGTTTTATGTACTGAAGGCATAATGATTTGTTACACTTGTACAGCTTTATCACAATAGTTTTTACAATAAAAAGAATTTCCACCTCCTCTTTTCTTCCTATCTCCCCTCCCTTTTCTCCTCCTCCATACAGTAAAGGGGAAGGATTAAGGAGGAGAAGGTTTTTCCTAACCTTGGATTTTCCAAAATGTTAGTATCCTATGCATTCTATGGACTTTCAAGAAAATTTTTGCTATAATTATTTAGAATTTGTCCCCGTAGCTCAACTGGATAGAGCAACTGCCTTCTAAGCAGTAGGTTGTGTGTTCGAGTCACGCCGGGGACGCATATGGTGGCTATGGTGTAGCGGTAACACAGCTCCCTGTGGAGGAGCTATCGCCGGTTCGAATCCGACTAGCCACCCTTTTTAAATTCCAAATAAATCTTTAGCGTTTTGAAAACTAACCTCTGCTATCTTGGAAAAATTCTTGTTTTTTATTTTAGCAATATATTCAACTATATGTTTTACTGCCAAGGGATTATTTCTTTTCTCTCCAAAGTTTGGCGGCGTCAAATACGGACAATCTGTTTCCACCAAAATCCTATTTAAAGGGATTTTTTTAATAATTTCTTCAAAATCAGCCCCTTTAATCTTTCTAAAAATTATCCCTGTAAAGCCAATATAAAAACCCAAAGTCAAATATTTTTCTGCCTCCTGCCAGCTCCCAGTAAAACAATGAACCACCCCTTTTAGCTTATACGGCCCCAATGGGTGTAAATTTTGAGATAAAATTTTAATAAGATCATTATAGGCAAGACGGCAGTGAATAATTATTGGTAAGTTTAATTCACAAGCTAATTTAATCTGTTCTATGAAAATTTGTTTTTGCGCATTTTTATCTGTTGGGTATTTATAATCCAAACCAATTTCGCCAATCGCAACTACCTTAGGACTTTGAACAAGTTTTTTGTATCTCTTATAATCAAAATCTTTTTCTAAAACATCCATAGGATGTAGTCCAACAGCAGCATAAACACCCTTTTCATATCTTCCAGCAATCTCAACTGCTTTTTTTGATGTCTCAAAATCCACTCCCACATTTATAAGCCAGATATCATTATCTAAACACCTTTTTATAATCTCATCTCTGTCCTTATCAAAATCAGCAAAGTTTAAATGACTATGGGTATCAATTAGCATTGATTTAGCCAGTAGTAGAAGCTTGCCTCTTTTTGGCTTTTTAGCCCTCGTTTATCAATTTTCTACTACTGATTTTTACTGTCAGATTCTATTATAACAAAATAAAAAGGAAATGTATTGTATTACATTTCCTTTTTATTAAAAGCTAACAAGCTATCACCTCTTCCATTGTGCTAATAGGCCTTCCATTTTCTCTTACAATTTCTACTTTTTGCTTTACAATGTCTTTAGCTTCTTCTACCCTTTTTGTCTCTCCTCTCAAAACAACAAAACACCTCCCGTAGATTCCCTTAGCGTCAATTTTAACTCTAAGTGTTTCTCCTTGTAATTTCTTGAGTTTTCTCTCTAAATCATCTATTCTACTTGTGTTTCTTGTTTTTATCTCCATTACAACATACCGGTATTCCATTTTAAAAGAACCCCTTTCTTTTTTTTGCAAGAATGGGCGAGGCGAGAATTGAACTCGCACCTCTTCGGGGGTATCCCGAAGCGTCTTGCCTTTAGGGCATTCGACCACTCGCCCTTAAAAAACCCTGAATAAAAAATAGCCCTCTTTTGTCAGGGCTATCTTTTTGGAATTAGTTTCAGAATTTACACTAACTACCAAAAAGACAGCCCTTTTTAATAATGAGGACTAAAGCTAAGTTTAACAAGCTTAGGTTATTTAATTTTATTAAAGCCGAATCATCCATTTTTCCACAAACAACTTATGCTTTATTATATTTATACCAATAATTCCTGTCAAGAGGAAAAATCAATTTAGCAATATGATAATTTCATAGTTGAGCAATTTATCTTCATACATACCAAATCCTGGAAATGTCAGTCCCTGATGAAAATTCCAAAAACAATTCTCAAAATATATTTATCTCATGCAAGAAAAAAATTACGTAATATATTACGTAATATATTACGTAATTTATTACGTAATTTTTTACATGTAACATGTAAAGTTTCACCGGGGAATATCTCCTCCCACCACTTTTCTGTGAAAAGTAGTGGGAGGATTAAGAAGACCTTCGCATTTATTTTTCTAATTTAACATTCGCATTCAAATAAATTAATTGCTTCCAAAAATCAGGAAAGGATTTTGAAACGCATTCTACGTTTTTTATAATCTTTTCTCCTTCTGCCAACTAAGCCCAAAACTGCAAAACCCATAGCAATCCTACGATCTTTTGAATCAATAACAGTTCCCTTTGGTTTTTTCCTTCAAATAACAAACTTACTGTTTAAAATTTTAGTTTGTATCCTCATTTTTGCTAACCCTTTTTCCATTTCTTTAATCCGATTTGACTTTTTTAAAGCTAATCTTTTAATTCCTAATTTCACTTTTTCCCCTTTGTCAAAGAGGTACAAATCACAACTCTATAGGCATAACTCTTTGAAGGCGGTATTTTTATTTTACCCTCTATCTTGCTTTTTTGAATTATTGCTCTCGTTTTAGCTTACGCCAAGCACTCTGATTATAGGACAATATCTTTCAATCTGCTTTATGACTCTTTTTATTTTAGAGCAAGGATAAAGAATGTCTACCTCTAAAAAGAAAAAATAATCCCATGGCCGTAAATGAGAAGGAACAGAATGTAAAGACGTCAAATTCAGCTTATTTTTAGCAAACACATCTAAGATATCTCTTAGAATACCTACCCTGTCATAAACAGCAAACAAAATCAGGGTTCTTTTTGCTTTTAATTTTTTCTGAAATTCTTTGTTTATATCTGGTGAAATTAAATAAAACTTGGTGAAATTGTTTTTACTGTCTTCTATATTTTTAGCTAGAATGTTCAATCCATAAACCCTACCGGCAATCTCAGAGGCAATAAAACCAACGCTTTTGTTCTTAGTTTCTAAAATTGGAGCAGTAGTGCTTGAACTACTTTCTAACCTTACCTTTGGCAAGTTCTGTTGGAGCCAATTTCTGCATTGAGACAACGCCTGCTGATGGCTTCTAATAATTTTCAGCTGATTTTTATTTCTGACTCTGCCTAAAAGACAGTGATGAATTCTCAGATCAAAAGAACCGCTTACCTTTAAAGGATATTCTATTAAAGAATTAATTGTTTCAGAGACAATTCCTCCCATTGTATTTTCTGCAGGCACAAATCCTAAATCAACATCTCGCTCATTAACTGCTTCAAAAACCTCTCTAATAGTTGGAAGGGCACAAAGCTCTGCTTTTTTTGAGAAAATCTTTAAAGCCCCCTGATGAGAAAAAGTTCCTTTTGGGCCTAAAAATCCAATTTTAAGACCGCTCTTTCCTGGTGTTATTTTCTCTCTTATCTTTTTAATTTTTACTGGCTGTTTTTCAATTATCCTCAAGACCTCAGTTGATTTTGTTTGAGCTACTTTTCTAAACCCGTCTAAATACAAAGAGGTTTGTTTGAATTTTTTGATAAAATTTTTAAAATTCCCTGTTTTTACATCTCTTGCTAAATCGTTAATTTGTTTCTCAAAATCACTTAAGATTTTTCTAAAATAGGGATTCTCTATCTCTATCTCCGCATACAATTCTGGATTCTGGCCCAAAATTCTTCCTGTAATTAAACTCTGAAGACGAAACACGGGAGTAAGAAATGAATTCTTAGGAATAATCTTTTGAGAATAAAGGGTTCGGGCAAGTCCAATATTGGCAAAATGAATTAGGGCCTGAATTATTGCCATTTGCTTGTCATGCTCTTCCGGAGAAATTTCCACTATCTCAGCTTTGTTTTGGATAAAGGCATTTTTTAAGAATTTTGTCCATTTATTATCCCTTACCCGACAAAAGACAATTTTTTGCCCCTCTAAATTTTGAACCAAGGGGCCAAACAAAGGATGCATCCCCAGTGCTCCACATTTTGCCTTTTTCATGGCTTCCACCGGTTCTTTTTTAAGCGAGGTAATATCGCAAAGCAATGCCTCTTTTCTAACAAAATCTCTAACCTGTTCAATGACTTCTATTGTGTCTCTGATAGGAACAGAAACCATAACAATGTCAGCCCTTTTTGCCAGGTCAATATTGGAGAGCTTTGTATTAATATCTGAAATCAAAACCTTTAATCCTTGACCTTCAAAAAAACCCTTAAACCAGGATCCCATCTTACCCTTACCGCCAATGATTCCAATCAAGGGTTTTAGGTTTGTTTTATTTTTCATTTTTAATTTCTCTGTGGTTTTGGCAGACCTTTCTGATAATTAATCTAAAAATTCTTGTTACCAAAACTGAATCCAAGCCCAGTTCCTTCGCCCATTTTTTTCTTTGAATAAAAATCTGTCTTTCTCTTTTTCTATCCTGAGGTTTTAGATCGTGCTCTTTTTTATACTCGCCCACCTTTTTAGTTAAAGCAAACCTTTTTGCCAAAACCTTAAGTAATTGTTTGTCTGTTTTATCAATTTGTTGACGCAAGTTTTGTAGATTTGACATAACTTAATTTATATTATAATCTGCAAATAGCTATTTAATTAAAAAGGAAAATGGAACAAGAAAAACTGGAAAGAATTCTAAGGAACTGGAGTAGAAATCTTCAAAACAGTAGACCTCTAACAAGAGCAAAGTTCTTAAACCAGTTTGGGCTTTCGCCAAAAGAAAAAGAAGTAATAAACTGTGCCATTGATAGCGGGATTCATTTGATTTTAGCCCTGCAAGGACAGTAATTATAACACCCTCGAAAAGAGGGGTTTATTATTTTTATTCCACAAAGCTTAACCAATTTAAATACCTTTCTTCTTCTCCTTGAACAATTTTTTGGTAAATCTCTTTTATTTTTTGAGTGATCTCTCCGGGCATTCCATTGCCTATTAAACATTGATCAATTTGTGCAATCGGACATATCTCTACAGCTGTTCCTGAAAAAAACGCTTCATCTGCTGATTTTAATTCTTCAACTGTAAGATTTTTTTCTTCAACCCTAAACCCTAAATCCTTAGCTATTGTTATAACACTGTCACGGGTTATACCTGGCAGGATAGCGCCTTTAGGCGGGGTAAAAATGTTTTTATCTTTAATTATAAAAATGTTTTCTCCAGGACCTTCGGCAATATAACCATTACCATCCAAAAGCAGGGCTTCGTCAAAGCCAGTTTTTTGCGCTTCAAGAGATGCCAGAATTGAATTGACATAATGACCAGTAATTTTAGCATCAGCTACAGTTGACCTGGGGTCAATCCTTTTATATTTTGAAATTTTAACTCTTACTGCTTCTTTGCCTCCCAAATAAGCTCCCCAGGGCCAAACAGCAATTGCCACCTGAACCGGACATCCTTTAGGATTTAATCCCATCTTTCCATAACCAAAAAAAACGATGGGCCTTATATAACACTCTTCAACTTCATTAACCTTAACTGTCTCTAAAACTGCCTTTTCTAATTCCTGTTTTGAAAAAGGAATTTCCATTTCCAATGCAGAAGCAGAATAAAACAAACGCTTGATATGTTCTGGCAAACGAAAAACAGCTGGGCCTTTTCTTGTTTTATATGCCCTGATACCTTCAAACACACCTCCTCCATAATGCAAGGTGTGGGTTAAAATATGAATCTTTGCCTCTTGCCAATCAATAAATCTACCATTCAGCCAAATTTTCTTTGTCTGTTCCATTATTTATATTGTATCACATTGATTAATCCTGTTCAAAAACACAAAAGGGCTGGAATTAACAGCCCTTTTTTGTTTTTCTGCTTTTTGCCTCTTTTTCATTTCTTTTCCATCTTTCTACTCTTGTGCCAGGCCCAAAGGCCTGCCTTGAACTTTTTTCCACAACAAGATACTTTTTTTTCGATTTTGTTAGGATTACTCTACCATTTACCCGAATTCTCTCTCCTTTCCGAGTTTTAATAATTCCCTTTCCTCTACCCAGAGGCAAGTCCTTAATCCGCTTCATTGACTCACCCCTTTATTAACAATCCCTTCCGTTATATATTTTTCTTCCATTTTTTTGGTTTATCTTTGAATTTTTAAAATACTATTTGAAGCGAAGAAAAGTAGGCTTACCCAGTTAGCACCTGAAAAATGCGACTCAGTTAAGATCACTGCCCATGAAAGAGGGATAGATGTCACTTTTGGGCCCTACTTTTCTTTATTTCTTTTTATCAGTTTGTAAAACAAAAGTCAACCCCCACACCAGAACGAGCACAAATTTCATTTTTTGCGCAAAGCGCAGTGCTCATTTGGTGTGGGGGGAGCCCCACACCAGAACGAGGACAGAGCGCCGAAGACGCCAAATTAACAAAGTTAATCCTCGTTTGGTGTGGGGGTAAACTAAATACGAGGGAATAATGGCTTGCTTTTTCTAGACCGCCTGAAATCGCCTTCTATTTGCTTAAGAATTCGCTCTGATGTCTCTGGCAAAAACGGCTGAAGCATTAAGGCAACCTCTTTGATAGAAATTAAAAGATTAAATAAAACTTCTTCTAATTTTTGAGCTTTGAGCTTTGAACTTTGAACTTGCGATAAAAACTCCCAAGGCCTTTGTCGCTCTATATATTTATCGCAAAAACTAATTAATTCCCAAATTGAAATCAATGCTTCATTAAACCTAAATTCTTTTAATGCCTGCTTATATTTTTGCTGAACCTTGCTTATTATCTCTTTAACTTTTGGATTTTGGCTTTTATCTAAAGTACTTTGAATTCGGAATTTTGGATTTATTTTTTCTGCCATCTTTATCACCCTTGCCACCAAATTGCCCAAACCGCCTGCCAAGTCAGCATTATATCTTACTTTAAATTTCTCAGGCGTATAATCTCCATCCTCAACAGGAGGAATCTCTCGCAAAAGAAAATAACGAACCGCGTCAGCTCCATATTTTTCTACCAACTTAAAAGGATCAACCACATTGCCTAATGATTTTGACATCTTCTGGCCATTAACTGTAATATAGCCGTGGACAAAAATCGTCTTAGGTAAGCTTAAGCCAGCAGAAAGTAGTATTGCTAACCAATAAACAGTATGAAATCTAAGAATTCCCTTTCCAATACAGTGAACATCTGCTGGCCAATATCTTCTAAAGTTATCTTTATTTTCAGCATATCCTAAGGCATTAATATAGTTTGAAAGAGCGTCAAACCAAACATACTGAATTTGGCTACTGTCTCCTGGAACCGGAATGCCCCATCCTTGCGCCCGTTTAACTGAACGAGAAATACTAAAATCTTCAAGGCCAGAATCTATAAAGCTTAGGGTTTCATTTTTTCTGACTTGAGGAATAATTTTTACCTGCTCGGTTTCAATAATATGTTTTAACTGTCTTTGATATTTTGATAACCTAAAAAAATAATTTTCTTCTTCTACTATCTCTGGTTTTGTCTTGTGCTCAGGACAAAGGCCATTTTGCAATTCACTTTCTTTATAAAAGGCCTCACAACCAACACAATACAGTCCTTTATATCTCTTTTTATAAATATCTTTCTCACATGCAAGCCATAACTTCTGCGCCCCTTTAATATGACGCTCTTCAGTAGTCCGGATAAAATCATCAAAGGATAAATTTAGGCAATCTTTTAAAGCATAAAACCGCTTTGCGTTTCTGTCTACAAGTTCTTTTACCTTAATTCCTTCTTTTTGAGCGGTCTGAACATTTTTTAAGCTGTTCTCGTCTGTTCCTGTTAAAAAGAAAACATCCTCTTTTAGCATTCGGTGATAGCGGGCAATAACATCGGTCTGAACGATTTCTAAAGCAAATCCTATATGAGGAGCTGAATTCACATAAGGAAGAGCGGTTGTAATATAAAATTTCTTTCTGTTCATAGGCATAGCGTTTTAGATATTATACCACTGCTATTGCATTTTATAAAAATCATGATACAATAAAAAAGTCAAAAATTAAAATAATTTTTTCTTTTTATTATATACATACATAGTTCCACCACAATAAAAGGAATCTCCTCTGCTTTTAGAGAAAAAACCTAGAAGAACCTTCTTTTTTTAAGTTTAATAAACTAAAACCTTACAATTATGCCTATCACTAAATCTGCTAAAAAGGCCTTAAGGCAAAATATAAAAAGAAGACAACATAATCGACAGATAAAAAGAAAAATAAAAGACCTCATAAAAAAGGTCAGAACTTTAATTTCTCAGAAAAAAACTGAAGAAGCGCAAAAACTCTTGCCCTTAGTTTATAAAGCACTGGATAAGGCCTGTAAAAAAAATGTTCTTAAAAAAAATACTGTAAATAGAAAAAAGTCCCGTATTGCTAAAGAAATAAACAAAATAAACAAGGAGATAGATACAAGTCCTAAATAGTATCAGAGCGTAAACCTTAAAACTAATTCATATCTCAAATGTTAAAACTCAAATCTCGCGCCGTGGCCAAAGCGGCTATGGCGCGTCGGCGACAAATCTACATCTTAAATCTCAAAGTTTAGATAAATTCGAAATTCGAATTTCGAAATCCGAAACAAATTCGAATGTTCAAATGACCAAATGTTCGAAATGAATATCCCTACCACCTCCTCCTTACTCC
>Ga0164318_10007128_pt1 | contig 10841 bp, 8 predicted proteins | sample GuaBasSedimGuay9_FD_113734 | JGI IMG/M metagenome (GOLD analysis project Ga0164318, IMG submission 113734) | Subseafloor sediment microbial communities from Guaymas Basin, Gulf of California, Mexico - Guay9, Core 4571-4, 0-3 cm | ecosystem: Environmental > Aquatic > Marine > Hydrothermal vents >...
AACCGCCCAACTGTCAAGTCAAGCGCATCACCCCAATAATCAGGTTAATGGCAAGGCAGATGGTGGGATGAACACGCTTTGTCGCTGCGCAGAGGCGATGAGCTCGGCAGGCATCGGTCTGTAAGTTACACCCGTTGGGTGACTTTGGAGTGCGGCGGCTTGACGCCGCTTTTTCTCGTCGCGGCTTGACGCGACAGCGATTCTATGTCAATCATCGGTGCAGCAATCGCTTTTCGGAAAGAAATGAAGCTGTCTATTGGAGGGCGGTGTCAAGCCACCGCAAATGAAAGCGGCGTCAAGCCGCCGCACTCCAAAGGGTTAGAACCGTTTGCGTGAGTCTGATTATTGCGGATTACTGTAAGAGCTCATCCTAAATCGCCAGAAATGTCAGGTCCCGCCGCCTGTCCCCCATCTTGCCCGCTCGACCGTTCGTGGGGACTGGCCGGGCGATCCACTTCCGGCTGCAATCTGTGTAGTCTGCGGACAAGGGTAGCGCCTCAACCGTTGAACAGAGCCTGGGCCTGCCTCAGATGCTCGATAGCGAACTGGCAGGCAAAGGCCATTGCCTGCGCCTCGCCCTTGACCCTATCGTCGCCCGCTTTCCCCCGGTTGCGTTGTTTGTGCCAGTCGATGAGAGGCACAACCGGCTCACAGACCTGGCCCTCGGCGCGCAGCGCAAGAAGGCGCCCAAGCTCATTTTCGCTGCCCGGAGCGCCGTCTGAGGCGAGAGACTCGGCCTGAGCTAGCACCTTTTCGAGCTCCCGCTCAATTGAGGCGAGTTTCCTAGCGACGGTCTTGAAATCCCGTTTCGCCCCCTTACCGAGCTTCGTGGCCAAGCTCTTGGTTACGTCCACAGGTTCTGTGCAGTGTCTCATTATCGCCTCACCAAGCGGCATGATCTCGACGCCGTCCGTCAGGATACCCGCCTCAGAGGCGTTGATGCACTTGACCTTGGTGCGCTTGATCTCCAGCGTAAACCACGTGAGCCACCCCTGCATCCCATCGGACATCTCTGTCGGTCGGCCGTGCATATCCGAGAGCAACTCCTTGCCGGCGATGTCGTTCGTCCTGATGATCTGCTGTTTGGTTTTTCTGGCCTCGGTCAGCGTGTCCATAGTGTTGAAAGTCGACAGCTCAGAGAGCATGTCGTTAGAGACCATCGTGCCCTCGGCGTAAGCTCGGCCGTATGCGTAGGAGAAATCCTGCCCGACGAAGATGATGGGATCGCAGCCCATCATTCTGGCAAGGTCAAATCCCAAGACGGCGACCGTGGACCCTGAGCCCAGGGTGCCGAGTCGCTCGAAATATGGCTCAATCGATTTCCAGACCTTGTTGTTCAGATCATTGCCAAGAAAAACATGATCGGAGAACAGATCGATGACCTCTGGCGGGAGCCTCGTGACGCCAACAAGGTGAATGCCCGACAGGTCGAGGCCCGAGAAGTGGCGATAGGTGATGGGCTGTGCGTCGATGGCCTGCACGAAGTTAGGCCTTATGCCATGCGCAAGGAGCGGACGGAGGCTCGTATCGGCGGAGAGGATGATGGCTTTGCCCACGGCCTTGCGCAGCTGGTCGATGTTCTTGTCCAGAGACGGGCCGGCTGAGACAAGGATGGCCGGTTTGCCGGGGAACTGCTTGTGGAGGCTTTTGACGCCCGGGCTCCTGACGATCCTGGGCAGGTTAAGCAGGTTGTGCTTAAGCCACAGCCGCGAGAAGAACCGCACGGTGTTGACGTTGATCTGGACGATTCTGAGGACCCTGTTCAGGTTATCCAGGACCCGCTTGTAGGTCGGGAACAGGGCCGCAGACGGGGGATGGATAACGATCTTTATGTTGTGGTACTTGAACGTCTTGAAGTCGTCCTGCAGGGCCGGCATTATCTCGTGGAGATCGGTTCCAACGAATATCTTCACATCCGGACGCGAGATGACGGGGCCCAGGTCGAAGACGTGCATCGCGGCCCGGAAGATGTCGGCGCTCTGCTCGATGATGAAGACTTTGCAGCTGGGCGGGACGCGCTTCATGGCTTCAAGGACATGGTAGCCAAGCCCGAAGCCGAGGATGATGAGATACTGCGCCTCCTCGAGCTTGACCGTGGAGACATGCTTTATCGCCTCGGCCAGCGGGTCATGCTCGGAGTGCAGCAGCGTCACCTTGCCGTCCTTGGCGGTGACGGCGAGCGTCGGCCTGCCGCTTTCAGTCCGGCGGACCTCGAGGCCGAGCGTCTGGGGCGTTTCGGAAAGGCGGTCAAAGAGCCACTTGCGGCTGCGCTTGACACGCTCCATATTCTGCGCAAAGACCGAGCTCGGTGTCTGAGCGGCCCCGGCCGCCCCGGGTTTTCTCACCGCGGAATGCGCTTGCGAGGCTATGAGCCTCTTGGCCTTCTTTTGGGCCGACTCCCGCCTGCGTTCTGCTTCCGATTTATGTGTGGTCTTTTTGCGACTCATCTTTGCTGTCCTGGGCGTCTTTCTCTGCCCTGTAAAGCTTCAATTTGTTGCGCAACGTTCGCACGGTTACGCCCAGCATTTCGGCCGCCTTTGCCCTTTTCCCGTTGGTCTGCTCTAGCGTCGCGAGTATCAGTTTCTTCTCCATCTCGGCCAGCGATGTGCCGACCTCGACTTCGACCTTGTGTTTGGGTGATGAGACGGTCTCGGCAGGCCGTCCTACACCGCCTATTGTGGGTATTCGCTTCTTTCTCGCGTCCCAGATGAGGTCGTATATCTCGATGCGATCGCTAGTAGAGAGGGCAACGCCCCGCTGGATAGCGTTCTCCAGCTCGCGGACGTTGCCGGGCCAGTCGTAATCGAGCACGAAAGCCGCCGCTTCCTCCGACAGATACTTGGTTGGCTTGCCGATCTCGCGGCAGTACATCTCACAGAAGTAGTGCGAGAGCGTAATTATGTCTTCCTTGCGTTCCCGGAGCGGCGGAAGGTCAAGCGGGATGACGTTTATCCGGTAGAACAGGTCCTCGCGGAATTTGCCCTCCTCGACCCTCTTTCCCAGATTGCAGTTCGTCGTTACTATCACCCTCGTGTCGATCGGAATGGGGAAACGTCCCCCAACGCGGTCAACCTCTCGCTCCTGCAGCACTCTCAAAAGCTTCGCCTGCAAAGCGAGCGGCATCTCACCGATCTCGTCCAGAAGGAGCGTGCCGCTGGCAGCCAGCTCGAACTTGCCCTGCCTGGACGAATTGGCCCCCGTGAACGCCCCTTTCTCATAACCGAAAAGCTCACTCTCAAGCAGATTGTCCGGGACGGCGGCGCAGTTCACGGCGACAAAGGGATTTCGTGCCCTGCGACTCTCCTGGTGGATCAGCCTCGCCACAAGCTCCTTCCCGGTTCCCGATTCACCCGTCACCAGGACGGTCAGATCGCTGAGGGCGATTCGCTTTGCGAGATACAGAATCTCCTTGAAAGTCGGATTGCTCGTTACTATCTCGCGGAACTCCTGCTGACGGGAAGCGAAAACCTGATGTGTTTCAGGAGTCCCATCGGCGAAAGGCTCCTCGAACGCCCTTGAAAGCACCGCCTCGAGGTCTGCCATCGCGAAGGGCTTGCGAAGGAAGTCCAAGGCCCCCATCTTCATAGCTGATACCGCCGCGTCGATCGTTCCATAGGCGGTGATGAGCACTACATTGGGGCTGAGATTATCTTGCCGAATTCGCTCGAGCAGCGCAAGTCCATCCAGCCCCGGCATCTTCATGTCGGTTATGACCATGTCATAGATGCGCTTCTCGGCCTCTTGAAGCGCCTTGCGACCGTCCGAGACCAGCGTCGTCTCGTATCCAGAGCTCTCAAGCGCAGCACGAAGTGCGCTTCTCATCTGTGGCTCGTCGTCTGCTACAAGGATTCTCGGCGGCATGGTGGCTCGCTAATGTGGATTGTCTTGCGCGGGCAGAGGCAGCGCTATGGTAAACTTAAGCCCTCCTTCGGGCGATTCCTTGACGAAGAGGCATCCATCATGCCTCTGCACCACGCGCTTGACTATAGAAAGCCCCAGTCCAGTGCCCATTGTCTTTGTGCTGAAAAAAGGCTCAAATATCCTGAGTATCTCACTGTCCATCAGGCCCTTGCCGCTGTCAGCTATCGATACGGCCACATAGCTGCTATAAGGCTTCTTAGAAGACAGGACGGTATGGCCATACGTGCTGAAACGTTCTGAGTCTGTCAGGTGCGTTGAGACGCTCAGCCGCCCCCCCTCCGACATGGCCTGCGCACCGTTCAGGATGATATTGGAAAAGGCCTGCTTCAAGAATCTCGGGTCGCCCATAACCTCTATGTCCCCGGCCAAAAGCTCAGTCGCTACCTCGATGTTGCTCTGGTTGATCGCATAGTTGGCGGACTCTATGGCCTCCCGGATAACATCGTCGATGTGCACCCTTGCGAAGTCTGCGTCCGGCGAGCGGGCGTATATCAGCATGTTCGTAATCGAGGCATCGAGCGTATCGACTGTCTCCATGATGTGAGTGGCCAACTTCTTGTCGCCGCCGTTCTTCTCGAGGTTCCGCTCCAAAATCGAGGCGAACAGCTTGATGCTCCCAAGCGGATTACGTATCTCGTGGGCCAAGTTCGCTGACATCTCACCCATCGCGGCGAGCCTTGCGTTCCTTCGCAGCTGGCTTTCGAGCTCCTTGAGGCGCGTAACATCCGAAAACGAAATGACCTGGCCGACGACCTTGCCATCGAGCTCAACCATGGGCGAGATACTGAAAGATAGAGAGAGTTTCTCTCCGGACCGAGACCTTAGCTCGCACACTTTGCCGTCCGAGTCTGCCAGGTCGAAATCCTCCCCCAGTAGCTCCCAGTATCGAAGCTTGAGTGCCTCGTTTGGCGGAAGGGCTAGTATAGTAGAGGCAGCTTTGTTGAAGGTCGTGATCCTTCCTTCGAGGTCAACCGACACCACCCCGTTCTGGATGCTCTGGAGCACGTTATTAAGGTAGTTCTTAACAGATTCGAGCTCGGCAAGATTCTCCTTCAGCTGGGCGTTCTTGAGTTTGACCTCGAGGTTGAGCTCCCTTACTTGCTGCTGAAGCGACTCGTAGGCTCGTTTCATGGAATCTGAGGCGTTGCTGAACGAGTCGAATGCTTTGGTGAGAAGGTCTATGCCCTCTATTTGGGGCTTCTTGGAGGGACCGTCAGGCATGCGTCAACCGAGGCTTCTTTCTGAGGCTGGCCAGTCCATCCGCAAGCGATGCCAGGTCAGACAGCCGGGCGTCCTGCGAGGATAGCATCCTGAGTGATAGCTCCTGCTCGAGGTGAGACATTCTCTCGAGGCCTTCGGACATCCGCTTTAGATGCGTGGCGGCCGCCTCCCTATCTCTCTCGTCCGGCATGCACAGTTCTAAGGGAAGCTCAACCAACGTCGTCATCTTCTCCATAATGCGACGTGCTTCGCCTCCCAATCTGTGTTCTTCGGGGACTTTCCTGAGCTGTTGAATCGCCTCGTTGACACGGTGGGACAGTCCAAGTGTGATGCCGAGGAAGAAGTGCGCGTCGGCGATGCCGTCAACAAGCCTGATCGCCCTGCGCAAACTGACCTCGGCATGGTCAAGGTCTTGGCTCAGAATCGCGTTAATGCCGTCTGCCAAATGTTTGGCATAGCTGCTAAGGAGCGACTTGGCAATCCTAATATCTGTGCCGCAGTGCGGGCACACGCGAGGCGAAGTGTCGAGTTTACGTTTGCAGTTAGGGCAGCGCATTAGGACTTATTGTCGATTGGGCAATGATGTAACCGTGCAGTGGGATTGCAGCAGAAGGGCGAGACATCAGTCGGTTAGCTCATCCTCGTCAGCGGCCTCGTCCTCTGGCTCGTCAACCTGGCCGTAGGCGTCCTCAAGGTCGAAGAGTAGCTCCGAAAGCTCGTCGCTCTTCTCAAGCACATCGTTTGGTTTGTCGAGACTTATGGCGAGCTCAAGTTCCTGTATGAGTTCCCGAAGCCTCTTCACCTCCATGTCGTTTACCCTGAACTCCATCCCCTCGGCACGCGTAATGAGCGCCATGGCCTCCCGGTAGGTGTCAGGCAGAGCTTCCTTATGGGAGCCGGCCTCCTCGGTCAGCTCCTCCAAGTTGTCCTTGGCCCGGACGATCTCCTCGTCCGAGAGCCTTGTCTTAGATGCCTCAATGGTGATCTGGTTGGCCTTGCCTGTCTCAAGGTTCGTTGCGGTAACGGTCAGTATCCCGTTATTGTCGATGTCGAACTTCACGCGAATCGTCTGCGAGCCGGGTGGACCAGGAGGGATGCCATCGAGGATGAACGTGCCCAGCCTGACGTTCTCAGACGCCACTTTGCTCTCGCCCTCCACGACGTTGATCCTCACCCTTGACTGATTCTCCACTACCGTCGTGTAATCCTGGCTCACGCTCGTCGGGATGAACGAGTGCTTGGCGATAAGCATGTCGAATGTGTCGCCGATCGTCTCCGTCCCGAGCGAATGTGAAAGGATATCGGAGAGCACCAGCTCCTTGACCTGGCCCGTGATTAGCCCCGCCTGAACCGCTGCACCCAACGCCACGCACTCGTCAGGATTGATGTTCGTCGAGGGCTCTTTCTTCATACGACTCCTGATCATCTGTCTGACAAGCGGAATCTTGGTCGAGCCTCCAACCAAGAGAACCTGACTTATCTCCTGATGTGTAAGCTCAGAGTCCTCCAAGGCCTGGTTGGTGAAATCTATCGTCCGGTCCAGGTAATCCTTGATCAGATCCTCGAACGTTGACCGGGTGATCTCCCTGGACAAGTTTATGACCTCGTCGCCCTTGCTGGCTATCGCGGGGATACTGATGACGGCCTTCATATTCGATGACAGCTCTATCTTGGCCTGCTCAGATGCCTGCTTGAGTTGCTGCATGGCGACGGGGTCCTTGCGCAAGTCGATCCCGTGCTCCTCCTCGAACCACTCAAGGACCCAGTTTACAATCCGGCGGTCAAAATCTGTCCCCCCGAGATGCGAATCACCTGTTGTGGCGATTACTTCCATTATCCCCGGATTCACCTCGATTATCGACACGTCGAACGTTCCGCCACCGAGGTCGTAAACCAAGAGCATCTGGTCGGTGCGCCGGTCAACACCGTAGGCGAGCGCGGCGGCTGTGGGTTCGTTTATTATCCGCCGCACGTTAAGTCCTGCTATCTCGCCGGCGTCCTTTGTCGCCTGCCGCTGCGCATCCTGGAAGTAGGCCGGCACGGTGATGACGGCGTCAGTTACCGACTCGCCCAGGAACAGCTCAACGTCCTCCTTGAGGCTTTTCAGAATCGCAGCGGAGATCTCCTGGGGCGTGTATTCCCGGTCCAAAAGGCTCACGCGGTAGTCCGTCCCCATTGAACGCTTGATCTCCGCGACAGTTCGTTCTGGGTGGACCACAAGCTGCCTCTTGGCCTGCTCGCCCACGACGAGCCTCGTCTTGCCATCCTTCTCAAACAGCCCAACCACTGATGGGGTAACTGGCATACCGTCTCTGTTTGGGATTATCCGAGGGGATCCGTTGTCAATGATGGCTACCGCCGAGTTGGTTGTGCCTAAGTCTATTCCTACTATGAATCCCATGGGGGACCCCCATTCACTTGTTCTTGACTATCCACAAACGATAACTTTCGCCGGCCGCAGCACCTTGTCGCCAATCGTAAAGCCACTCAACACTTCCTCCAAAACAACGCCATCCTTGCAGCCAGCAACTTTCTTGACGCCCGCACAATCATGCACGGACGGATCAAACATCTCTCCTACCGCTTTAATGCGACGAATATCATACCTCGTAAACGCCCTTTCCAACCTTGAGACCACCATCTCAAGTCCTTCGTGAAACCCACGGGTAGTGCCATTCTTAGCATGTTTCATAATACGAGAAAGATCGTCAATCACAAAGAGAAAATCTTTTATCATTTCTGACCTGACAGCTCGAGACATCTCATCCTGAACATTCTTTCCAAGCCTCGCGATATCTCGCCTCAGTGAGCCAACAACGGCCTGAAGCTCTTTGACATCCTTATCAGCCGCACTAGACGGTCGAAGCCCCTCAACTATCGAGGACTTCAGCCGTTTAACTACCTCTGAAACCTCCCTGACCTCAACCTCCAACGACGCCTTGATGAATGAGCGAAGCTTGATTATCTCCATGGCCGTTCTGCGCGCGATGTCCATCTCTGCCCGAACATCCGTGGCGTCCCTCTCAACTGCAGGAAGAGAATCGAAGCGGGGGCTGCCCGCTAGCTCCGAGACTGTCTCTTTAAGAAAGTCCTGCAGCTCACTCTCTCGAAGGGACAGAAACTCGCTTCGGTCCAGGTTGCCCCCCGCCAAGCGACCACCCAAAAAACTCAAACCAGGAGACCGCAGGGCCAGACCGTTCTCTGATAGGATCGACGCAACCAGCTTGGCCGAGACCTCAACCGCCGTGTCGGCTTCCGGTATCTGCTCTTCCGGCACGAGGGGGCGCCACAACGCCTCCCGTAGCACCTGCACCTCCAGGCCCCATGGGGACATGGCCGCATCCCCAATCACGTCCGGCGACAACCGGCGGCGGATGAGCAGCCCCACCAACTCCCCCCTGAGCTTCAGCCTGCTCTCTTCGAGGGCCCCATTCAGCCTCGCAAGCGACTCCTCATCTGCTACAAGTTGCTCTTCCAGCCTCGCATCAACATTTGCGAAATCCTCAAAACCAATGACAGAGAAGCTCGCACTGCCGCCGTGCTCCTCGCCCGCCGCACCGTCATCCTCAGAAACAGCGCCAACGAAGTCCTTCAGCAGACCTGCCCAGTGTCGAACCTGACCAACCTCGAAGCCATGCTCCCTAGCCAGCCTTCTCGACTGCCTGCGGCTGCCAAACGCCCAAAGCGACGAAACACGAAGCGCCATGGCCGGCTCCTCGAGCGCGATCGCTGATTCCAGCAGAAACCGCAACTTACGCCCCACATTCAGGGACATCAATTCCAAGACTTGACCCTCGGTTTCATCAGGTTCTTGCTGAGCTGAGTCAATCCAACCGTATCTCGCAAGTGAAGCCAGTGCTCGGCGAACTTCAGTCTGCTCATCTCTTTTTCTCGACAACTGCCTTCTGCACTCGTTAATCCTGCCAAGCTTCTCGGAGAGCTTCTCCATCCTGCTCCTGAACTCCGTCGCCGTTGAGAACCTTTCATGGTCGAGAAAAACAAACTTGAGGCACGCCTCAACCATCCGCTTCGCCTCATCCCAGGCGGCATTGGCTTCACCACTTTGAGCCGGCGCTTGGGCCCCTCGCTCGCCCCAGAAATCAGCACTGCCCAGCACCTTGCACACCGCCCTCAGTTCGGAACTGTTCATTGCGATTCTGGGACCCGCGGTAGAAGGGTAAGAAGCGATTGGATGAGGCTATCTCTGCCAACCTCAATCGGCTGATCGAGCTTGAACAGCTCGAAAACCTCTGATCGCCCCGGGTAGTTGAACAGCTTGTCCAATACCTTCTCTGAAAGAAAACTTTTCTGGACACGAAGAGCGCAGCCAGCTTTGGACATGAGAAAAGCATCTACCAGCCGACGCTTCTCCTTGTTCATCAACAGCTGGAAGGCCTCGTTGATCTCCTGCGCCTTCTCCGGAAATAGCTCATTGGGAAACCGCAGTATCAACTCCCGCCTCGCCCGCCGGATATCTACAACATCGGCGTCGTGCCTAACGCCTAGCACTTCATAAGGATCGATCTCTAAAGTAAACAAAGGAAAACCTCAGCCAGATATTATTTCAAGAATCTCTTTGCCAAGCTTATTGTCTGGGTTAATGTTGACAAGGTTGGCGAGCTCCTCTTTTGCTTTCGCCCAGATGCCAGCCTTTAAGAATCTCGCAGCAAAGTACATGTATTTTGCGGCCAGGTAATCTTTGTATGTACCGTTCGGATACGCCTTATCCAGAGCTGTCCATATCTCCACTAGCCGGCTCCAGCTCTTCTCGATTTCCACCAACGAGCTCAGCGACGTCTTCTGAGTCTCCAGAATGGCGAGCGAGTGCAGGGCATAGACGTTGTAGCTGTCAACCTGCAGCGACTGCCTCAAGACGTCGGCCGCCTGCTCATACTCCTCCTTGGCGATCTGATTGTAGGCCATTCTCAGATAGGATTTCATCAGGAGGTCTCGCACCCACAAATTGCCTGACGAAGCGTAAAGGTCCGACAGAACCTCAATTGCCTCATCTGGCTTGCCACGATTGAAGAGCTCCATTGCGTGCCACACAAGCAGGATGGCCGGGCGAGGCCCCGAGGACGCCCCAGCTAGGTCCCTGAACCGCTGCACATCAACAGCCACTCGACCGTGCTCCTCGCCATTGCACAGCGAAGTAACAAGAGATAACAGATACGCATCTTTCGTGTTGGGCTCGAGCCTCAACAGCGCTTTCGCAAGCCGCTCGCACAAGGGCCGGTCAGCACACCCTGATAGCACAAGCAGGACGGCCTGGCAGACCACGGCCACGCCTGCGTCCCCTGACGAGACATAAGCCTCTATCTCGGAAACCGCCCTGGCAGCATCCGAGCTGCGCATTGCCTCCTGTGTTCTATCCAGAACAGATGTCACTTGCCCCAAAGCCCCTTACTGTTCAGTGGAGCTTACCAATACTGTCCTTAACTCTCTTCGGGAGTTATAGTTTAACCTTGCTCAAACGTCAAGCCTTAACTCGCAAAAGCAGCGGTTGCCCCATTCTACTGAGGAATAGTCCGCTGCCGGCATCTTCGTTTTGGGAGAGCTGACCACTGCTCGGAATCTGCGAATCCCCGCAAGGGCCGTAACATGGATAACCCCAGATGCAACGCAATGGGGACCGCCGGCCCACCACCCAATTGCCCCACATCAGGTCGCGACTATTCACCCAGCAGCTCCCGCCAGTC
>Ga0164318_10007129_pt1 | contig 10840 bp, 6 predicted proteins | sample GuaBasSedimGuay9_FD_113734 | JGI IMG/M metagenome (GOLD analysis project Ga0164318, IMG submission 113734) | Subseafloor sediment microbial communities from Guaymas Basin, Gulf of California, Mexico - Guay9, Core 4571-4, 0-3 cm | ecosystem: Environmental > Aquatic > Marine > Hydrothermal vents >...
ATATATCCAGTGTAGCGGTCAGTTGTTGGGTAAGTTGATTGAGCGTCGCCAATTCGGCGGTCCGCTCGGTGATTTTGGATTCCAGCCATTGTCGTTGAAGATTGGCAGAATGCCACCGCCACCGTATTACCGACCAGATACCCGCAACGGCCAAAAATAACGACAGGCCTATGAACCACCACGTCTGCCATATGGGAGGGATCACTCTAACACGCAGCGCAACTCCTTCCTCATTCCACACACCGTCGTTGTTTGTGCCTTTGATTCGCAAAGTGTATGTGCCGCCAGGGAGATTCGTGTACCGCCCGAATTGTCGCTCCCCTACGTAATTCCAATCCCGATCGAAGCCCTCTAACATATATGCATACTGATTCTTTTCTGACTGTACGTAGTTCAGAGCAGCAAACTCAAATTCGAAGAAGTTATATGGCCAACGCAGGGAGATCTGCTCTACAGTTTCGATAGCTTGGTTGAGGGGGATATCGTCTCCTCCTTGTTGAAGCTTGGTCAATACGATTCGTGGCACAACGGGATTGTCACGGATATTCTCGGTTCGGAAAGCATTGAAGCCATTTGTGCCTCCAAAGAATAGCGTCCCATCCCGCCCTTTGCAGTAAGCCCCAGGATGAAATTGATCGCCTTGAAGGCCATCACTAGCATCATAACTTTTGAATGTCTCGGTTCGAGGATCGAAGCGGGCAATCCCTCGGCCAGTGCTGATCCATAGGTTCCCGGCATCATCAACTAAAATGCCACAGATGACATCGTTGGGCAATCCATCCTTTTCCCGATAGTGCCTAAAAGTACGTGTCTCCGGATCGAACCGATCCAATCCATTGGTCGTCCCAATCCACAGTCTCCCGGCCAAATCCTCCTGAATGGCAAATATGACATTGTTGCTCAAACTCGTTGAATCACCCGCGATTGCCTGGTAGCGAATAAAATGATCGGCTTCGCGATCAAAGTAATTTAATCCTCCTCCGGATGTTCCGATCCACAGATTACTTGCCTGATCCTCGAAAATCACGTTGACACGATCGTGGCTCAAGCTATGCTCATCGTCAGAGGCATAACGGTAATGAACGAACGTCTCGGTCTCGCGATCGAATCGTTCCAGGCCTCCACCATTGGTTCCGATCCACAGAATACCATACCGATCCTCGTAAATCGTATATAGAGCATCGGTGCTTAAAGCAGCAGGATCGGTTGGGTCCTCCCGGTAATGCTCGAAGCGGCCAGTAGCGCGGTCCAGGCGATTCAGGCCACCATTACCGGTCGCTACCCACAAGACACCAAAGTGGTCCTCGTACACCGCGGTGACATTGTTGTCGCTCAAACTGAATGGATCCGTTGGATCGTGCTGATAGTGCGTAAACTCGCCTGTCTCGCGGTCCAATCGGTTCAGTCCCCCACCCAACGTGCCAATCCAGAGTATACCGGCTCGATCTTCATAGAGGGTTGTCACGAAGTTATCGCTCAAGCTATGGGGGTCATCTGGAATGGCTCGATAGTGGAGGAAGCGTTTGTAGGGCGGATCACTCCGGTTGATGCCCTCCCCCTCCGTACCCACCCACAGTACACCCGAACGGTCTACATAGATCGCGCGGATGTGATCGCTGCTCAAACTATATGGATCGCTTTCATCTTTCATGTACCGGATGCATTGGCCGGTTTGGGGATCGAATTGGTTGATGCCGCCGCCATACGTGCCGAGCAGAAGATCGCCGGATGGCTCTTCATAGATGGCAAAGACAATGTTATTGCTCAAGCTATGGGGATCATTGGGGTCGAACCGATAATGTGTGAACCGCTCGGTCTCCCGGTCGAAGCGGTTCAGCCCGCCCCCCGCAGTGCCAATCCATAACGTACCGGCTTGATCTCCTTCATCTTCGTGAATCACCCATACCGAGTTATGGCTCAGGCTGTATGGATCTGAAGGGTCATGCCGATAGTGAGTAAAGTGTCTGGTTTCCCGATCGAACCGGTTGAGACCAATGGAAGTGCCAACCCACAGTACTCCTTCTCTGTCTTCAAGGATCGAGATTATACCATCACTGCTGATGCTATACGGGTCATCAGGGTCATGCCGGTAATGCGTGAATCGCTCGGTCTTCCGATCGAAGCGGTTCAATCCACCGGTTGCCGTTCCTATCCATAACACGCCGCTCCGGTCTTCATAGATCACGGTGACGCCATCATCGCTCAAGCTGTAAGGATCGTCCGGATCGGGCAGATAATGGATGAAGCGGTCTGCATCGCGGTCAAAACGATTCAGTCCTCCCCCTTCGGTTCCCACCCACAACGTCCCCGATCGGTCCACGTACAACGCCCAGATCGAATCGGAGGAAATAGAACCCGGATCGTCAGGATCGTTTTTGTAGACTTTGAACGTATGTCCATCATATCGGTTCAGGCCATCAGCAGTACCGAACCACATAAAACCCAGATCATCCTGCACGATGCGCAATACCATCCCATGCGACAGTCCATCTGCGGTGGAGATGTGGACAAAACGCCTCTGTTGTTCAGGGGGGGGAAAGTCGGATAATGTTGGCAGGGGGAATGTGTGGCCATCGCTATCTACTATGGCGATGGATATAGCGGTGTTACTAATTGTCCATCCGGCCAGACCAAGCAAGGCCAATATGCGTAATAGCTTCGACAATCGAATTTCTGGGCACTTGATCACAGGCTCTTGACTTCCGTAGTGGCAAGTGGTTGTTCAGAGAGACGGGACAAATCTGCTAATAGAGTTGAAGAAAAGTGGGAAATGGGACACGGATTCACGCAGAAAAACACGGATTGTGTCCATTCTATCCCTGAAATTAGTGTCCATCCGTGTTCGCCTGTGTCCAAAGTGGGACTTTTCACTATTGTGCAGCGCACCTAATGAAAGCCCACCTAATGAAAGCCCACCAAACCAGCTTCTGGCTGTATTACACTAGAGCGCAGGAACGCCAAGTGCAAGCGCATCGGCTGGTGACCGCTGGCCAGACTGTGTTTCGGTGGAGGTACCGATTTATTTTACATCAGCTTTTGTAATTTGCAAACGAGGTGAGAAGATGGTATTCGAAGCAAAATGCAGACTTGCATCAACTCTACTGCTGCAGTGACTTTAAAAAACGTAACTGTTCAGGCTGAAGAAAAGATAGGACACGGATTGACACCGATTGGAAGGTTGCTCAACCCTGCGTGCAGCCGATCCCGCTTCGCAGCAAAAGAGCCATCCCGACACGGCGTGCAGTCACCAGGATGGCTCTGAATTGCGAAACTTACCGCTTCTCTTCACGGGCGTAGGGGGTCCCTAGAGCAGCCGGTGCTCCCACGCGCTTGCTGATCGCCTCCCACCATGTAATGACGACCAACACCACGATGGTGAAGATATAAGGCATCATATTTAAGAAGGAAGCCGGGATAGTCGTGCCGGCGGCCTGGATGCGAAATTGGATCGCGTTGATGCCTCCAAATAGCAGTGCGCCCACCACCGCTCGCAGAGGGTCCCAAGTGGCAAAGATGATCAACGCGATGGCGATCCACCCTCGTCCACCGGTGATGTTATCGGCCCAGCCTTGCAGATAGCCCAACGACAGATGCGCCCCACCAATCCCAATCAACGCGCCACCGAGGATGGTGGACAGATAGCGAGTGGCAGAGACGTTCACACCCATCGCGTCGGCAGCCTGAGGATTCTCCCCCACCGCCCGCAGGTGCAACCCCGGCTGAGTACGGTAGAGCAAGAACCATAACATAGGCACCAGGATGTACAACGCATAGGTCATCACGTCTTGTTGGAAGAACGATTGGCCCAGGAACGGCAAGCTGCTGAGGAGCGGTATTGGAATGCGCTGGAAGCTAGGCCCTTGCAATCCTACCATTGTAGTGCCGCCGGGACCGAGGCGTTGCCCCATAAAACTGGCCAATCCGGTGCCGAACAGGGTCATCGCCAGTCCGCTTACGACCTGATCGGCCCGCATGGTGATGGAAAGGAACGCATGGATGGCGGCCAACAACATACCAACCAGCACGGCGGCTCCTAGACCTACCCAGATGACACCGCTATGATAGGCCACAGCGAATGCCGTAGCGGCTCCCATCATCATAATCCCTTCCATCCCCAGGTTGAGTATCCCGGACCGCTCGTTGAGGATACCCCCCAGTGTAGCATACAACAGGGAGGTGCCGGCCCGAATTGTGATCACCAGAATGGAAACCACTAACGCTTCGTTCATTGCCCCCCTCCCTCCAACGACGGTTGTGAAGAGTCTGCCTTTCGAATCACGCGGATGCGATAGTTGATGAAAATCGAACCCCCCAGCACGAAGAACAGAATGGCCCCTTGCAACACCAGGGCTACGGCGGCCGGTGTCTGTAAGGCGATCTGGATCTGGTCGCCCCCAACCAGCAGGGCGGCCATCAGGAACGCAACCAAAAGCACTCCCCATGGGTTGAGACTGGCCAACCAGGCCACGATGATCGCCGTATAGCCATATCCCACCGTCAACCCGTATAGCCGCCGGGTCAAACCGGCCACCTCGGCCATACCTGCCAACCCCGCCAGTCCCCCGGAAAACAGCATAACCAGCAGGATGTTCTTGCCGATGTCAATCCCGGTGTAACGGGCGGCGCGTGGGTTCTCACCGATCACCCGAATCTCGTACCCCCAGCGCGTTCTGGTCAGGATGAACCACAGCAAGAAAGCCGCCACGATAGCAAAGATCAAGCCGGCATGTACCCGTCCAGTCAAGCGAGGCAACCAGGCCGATTCGGGAAAGGGCGCCGAGCCGGGAAATCCATATCCGGCCGGGTCACGCCACGGTCCCAGGTAGAGATACTCCACCCACAGGATGGCGATGTAGTTCATCATCAATGTGGTGAGGATTTCATTGACGCCAATGAAGGCTTTGAGGAACGCCGGGATGCCTCCCCAGACCGCGCCGGCAATGATCGCTAAGATAGCCATCAGGGGTAAGACCAGGGGGGCCGGTAAGCGATCACTCAGGAAAAGCGCCACATAAGAAGCGGCGATCCCTCCCATCGCTAACTGCCCTTCAGCCCCGATATTCCAGAAAAGCATACGAAAGGCAATGGAAACCCCTAAACCGGTGAGCATCAGGGGGATCGCCTTGACCAGCGTCTCGGAGATGGCATAACCTCCCCCTAGAGAGCCTTGTAACATCACCCGGTATGCCTCGAAAGGATTGATGCCAAAAGCCATCAGCAAGAGTGCCCCGAAGACCAGGGCCAGGAAGATAGAAATAACGGGCACGAGGATGGGCGCCCAGCGGGCACGGACCAGACGTTTTTCGAAGACGATGCTCACGATCCTACCTCCTGCGATATCGCCGGCTCTCTTGACTCTCCGGCCATCATCAGGCCAATCTCCTCCGGCGTTACCTTTTCCGGACGCACTATGCCCATAATCCGCCCATCGAACATTACGGCGATGCGATCCGAGAGGCCTGTCAACTCATCCAAATCCTCCGAGATGAGAAGAATGGCCGCGCCGGACCCACGTTGCTCCAACAGTGTACGGCGCACCGACTCGGTTGCTCCCACGTCCAACCCCCGGCTGGGGTAGACGGCAATGAGAACCCCACGCCCAGCAGTGATCTCTCGGGCCAGGACAACCTTCTGCTGATTGCCGCCAGAAAGCAAACGGGTGGGAGTTGTGATATTGGGGGTGACAATACGAAAACTTTCGACCAACTGGCGGGCAAAGCGGTGCAACGCATTCTGTTTCAACAGCGGTCCTCGCGCCAAGGGAGGGTTCCGGTAAGCCTTCATCGCCAAGTTGTCGGACACCGGCAGGTTGAGCACCAGGCCGACGTGACTCCGGTCGCCAGGGATATGACTGACGCCTGCCTCGATGATAGCGCGTGGCGATTGGTTGGTGATGTCCTGTTCTCCGACGCGAATACGCCCCTTAGTGACCGGACGCAGACCGGTAATCACCTCTGCCAGTTCCCGCTGGCCGTTACCCGCCACCCCGGCGATTCCCAGGATCTCACCGTGGCAGATGTGAAACGAGACGTTATGGAGGGCCGGCAGGCCTTTGTCGTTCAACGCACATACGCCTTCCAGCTCCAGCCCAACGGCCCCGGGCTGACAGACATCCTTGTGGAGACGGAACAGGACCTCGCGCCCGACCATCAGACGCGCCAACTCCTCCTTACTGGTCGCTTCGATAGGGAGAGTAGCCACCACGTGTCCCTCTCGCAACACAGTAACCTGGTCGGCAAACGTCATCACCTCGTCTAACTTGTGGGTGATAAAGATGATCGCTTTGCCCTCAGTTGCCATGCGGCGGAGCGTCTTAGACAACTCGGCCGACTCCTGGGGCGTCAACACGGCCGTCGGCTCATCCAGAATCAACACATCTGCGCCTCGGTAGAGCAACTTGAGGATCTCGACCCGTTGTTGCTCGCCGACGGAAAGTTGCCACACGTAAGCATCTGGATCAACTTGCATACCATACGCCTGAGAGAGCGTGATGATCTCCTGCCTTACCCGTTCCGTAGGTAGGGTCAGATGGTGCAAACCGAGCATCACGTTCTCGACAACCGTAATACTTTCTACTAACATGAAGTGCTGATGCACCATTCCGATGCCGTGTTCAATGGCATCGCGGGGGGAACGAAAGCGGACCGGCCGATCTGCAATGATGATTTGGCCTTCATCTGGATGGTACATACCGGCCAGGACATTCATCAACGTGCTCTTGCCGGCCCCATTTTCACCCAGCAGGGCCAGAATCTGACCGGGATACACATCCAGATCCACGTGATCGTTGGCCAACACACCGGGGAATCGTTTGGTGATCCCACGCAATCGGACCGCATAATTCGGCTTCGGTTGCAAGTTCGACATTGTTTACCGCCTACAGGAATGGGAAACCGTCAAGCCCTGCGTGAACGGCAGGGCTTGACGAGCACGGAACAAATCATTGTGAAGGAATCGTACCAACGACGCCTTCGACGAACCAGTTCATGCTCAGCATATCGCCATCGCTCATGCACTCACCGGTGGGAACTTTTTCATTCCCATCTTGATCGTTGATCGGGCCACAGAAAACGTCCCACTCTTCTCCGATAATCTTCTGTTTTTCTTCCTCGACCAACGTCTTTACATCATCGGGGACTTGAGGGCTGAAATCGGCCAGCTCAACAGCGCCATCCGCTAGCCCACCCCAGTACTGGTGCGTCTCCCAACTGCCATCCAACACCGCCGTGACGGTATTGACATAGTACTGTCCCCAGTTCCATACCGGGCTGGTGAGGACAGTATCGCCCACGAACTGGGCCATATCAGAGTCATAGCCGATGCTCAGCAATCCGCGTTCCTGAGCGGCCTTTTGCGGCTCGGTTGTGTCCTGATGCTGGGCGATGATGTCGGCTCCCTCGTCCAACAAGGCCTCGGCGGCCTCTCGCTCCTTCACTGGGTCGTACCAGGTGTTGGTCCACACGACATGCACCTCGGCATCCGGATTGGTTTTGCGCACGCCCAGGGTGAAGGCATTGATCCCGCGGATGACCTCCGGGATCGGATGGGCAGCCACGTAGCCGATGAAATTGCTTTTCGTCATCTTGCCAGCCACCAGGCCCGACAGATAGCGGGGCTGATACATCCGTCCGAAATACGTAGCCATATTGTCGGCTGTTTTGTAACCGGAGCAATGCTCAAAGATGACATCTGGATGATCCTGGGCGACAGCCAGCATCGGGTCCATATATCCAAAGCTGGTGGCAAAGACGACTTTGGCGCCTTGTTGCACCACATCCCGGATTGCCTTCTCGGCTGTGGCCGGTTCCCAGTCGGGCACGTCGGGCACACGGATCACTTCGATCTGATCCCCCAACTCTTCTTCGAGTGCCTTGCTTCCTCGGTCGTGCTCATAGGTCCACCCCAGGTCGCCGGGCTGGCCGATGTAGATGAACGCTACTTTGAGCGGCTCAGTCGTTTCCGCTGGCTCTTCTACCGGGGCCTCCTCGGTCGGCTCCGGGGTCGCTGCCGGGCCACAGGACGCCAGCAACAAGCTCGTCACAAGTAACAGGGCTAAAAGGCTTACGATTCGTTTGTACATTTTTCTCCTCCATTCATATTGAACTGTGATCAAAGGGGTCTTGAAAGGAAAACTCAAAGCATGTTTGACAATACACATCCCTCCCTCGTCCAACCAATAGGGGCATATTATACAGCCTTGTCTGACAGCGACCAAGTCTGCGCGAAAAATCAATTTTGACCGGTGTCGAGTCTCAATGTGACAAGTAGGTTCGGCCGGGATATTCACCCTCATATGTGGGGGAGGAGCACACGCGAATCAGTGTCTGTGGGGGACATCAGCGTTAGATTGCCCAAAATCTGGCAGGAGAGCTTGTGCGAAAAAAACATATTCTTCATTGCTGGCGGTTGGCAACTTGCTTGTGATTGAGATGATAGACATGTTGGGTTGGTTTCTGGGGCTTGTTATGAGGTAAGAGTTACCTCTGTCCACAGACGCTTGCACGTCTCGGGCTCCCTCGAACTGTAGAAGGGTGAGCAGCAGTTACATTTACACTTGTTCAGTGTACCCACTTACTTGAGTTTAGGCAAAATCAAAAAAGATGGCGGAAACCGGGTTGTTGGGGTGTTGCTTTGGGACAGTGAAATCCTCCCGCAGGCTCAACGTGATTCAGGTATCGGCTAAAATGCCATATAGAGCAACCGATTATGGTCGGTTTTCTAGCCTGCGGGAGGATGGATCCCGCTAAAGTTCCGATTGTCCAAAGTCCAGACACAGAGAACGCGAAAGATCTCAAATCGTTACTGCTCAGGCCAGCGGTTGAAACCGCCTGAGGAGCTAAAGCTGGCTGTCCACCTGCGTGGACAGGCGCGTCCACGCAGGTGAACACTCGGCTTCAAGACCTCTAGAGGCGATTTCAATCACTAAGTTACCTCAAATCAACAAAAAAACTCAGTGCCTGTCCGAAAAATCGCTCTCGTAGCCGCGCATCTCGCCATTCTACTTCTCGGATAGGCTCTCAGTGCCCTCAGTGGTCTAGTTGTAAAAAACAGTATGGCAACGGCTAACAACACTGTACGAGAATACCACCACAAGCGAAAAGCACGCTCAAAAACCTGATGACATGCATTCGAAGAGGCGGTTCAACAGAGAAATCCCTGGTTTATTGGCTGTTGTCTAGACGCGGAGATTTCACATTTTGCGCAGAAAGTCTTTTAACTTGCGGGCGTGGGTAGGATGACGGAGTCGGCTCAACGCCTGGGCTTCGATCTGGCGTACCCGTTCCCGGGTGACCCCCAATTTTTTCCCTACTTCTTCAAGGGTATATGTTTCCCCATCCACCAATCCGTAGCGGAGTTGCAGGATGCGGACCTCTCGCGGCGGGATGTCCTGCAAGATATTCTGCAACAATTCGCGTAACATCGCATTGGTGACTTCTTCGTCCGGCGCCGTGGCATCATCATCTTCAATGAAATCTCCGAGTTCACTCTCCCCTTCGTCATCAGTAGGCATTTCCAATGACAATGGGCGGCGGGCTACACTGAGCATCTCTTCGGCCTTGCGTGTTGGGATATCCATCGCTTTGGCCAGTTCTTCCGGGGTCGGATCTCGCCCCAGTTCTTGCGTTAATCGGTGGGAGGTGCGCAACAGTTTGTTGATCTGATCTCCCATGTGGACGGGGACCCGGATCGTGCGGCTCTGGTCGGCGATAGCCCGAGTGACCGCTTGTCGAATCCACCACGTCGCATAGGTGGAAAACTTATGCCCCAACCGGTAGTTGAATTTATTAGCAGCCCGGATGAGGCCAATATTGCCCTCTTGAATCAGGTCCAGAAAAGGCACACCGCGCCCAATGTATTTCTTGGCAACGCTGATCACCAATCGGGAGTTTGCTCGGATCAGGTGCTCGCGTGCTGCCTGCCCTTCCTCAATGATTCGCTGAAGTTCCACCTGTCGTTCTGGGTCCAGTCCATCTTGATCCAGCTCTTGTTGAGCTTGCTTGCCGGCTTCCATTTGTTTGGCTAGCATCACTTCCTGTTCGGCCACCAGCAATGGAACTCGACCGATTTCTTTGAGGTACAGTCCGATGGTGTCATCTGTGGCGACGGTATCGAAATACGCCTCCTGATCCATATCGTATGTTTCGGTCTTCGGATCCATACTCCGGCTCTTGGCTTTGTCACTGTCGCCGTAGTCATTTTCATTCTCGTCGGATTCACTAGCTTCCGCTTTTCCCGTAGGGAGCACTTCGATGCCAGCTTCCAGCAAACTAGCCAGGATTTCTTCCAACTCCTCCAGATTTTCCTCGGCTTGTGGAAACGCGGTCAGGATATCTGCATGTGTGAGGTAACCCTGCTCGGCAGCTTTGTCTAGCAAGAACTCTTCGCCACTGACTTCTTCATCTTCTGCAATTTCTTCAATGATTTCGATCTCTTCAGTTTCTGGATACAGTTTCATGCGCTACAAACTCAACTTATACTCAACTCATAGGGATTAAGGAGCACCTGCCCGGCGTTTCGCCAAACAGAGTGCTCCTTGACTGAGTCTATCACCAACCTAGCCATACTATACCATAATTTAGAGGCACTTGTCAACCCCCAAATGACCTATTGCATCAGTTATGATTGTCACCTTGTTTTTGCGCAAAGAAGCGGTGTCATTTAAGGAAATTACACCACTTCGGTAATATTTTACTGGACTCTGGCAGATTTCGAACTTGAACAAGCATAAATCGCCATAATGCAAAGAAAACCGGCCCCTATGGGGCGCCAGGCTGGCAAAGCGAAAGCAGGCACAAGACATGCCGTCTTGGCCTTCGACAAGCCCACGTTAGCTCAATGG
>Ga0164318_10007130_pt1 | contig 10839 bp, 8 predicted proteins | sample GuaBasSedimGuay9_FD_113734 | JGI IMG/M metagenome (GOLD analysis project Ga0164318, IMG submission 113734) | Subseafloor sediment microbial communities from Guaymas Basin, Gulf of California, Mexico - Guay9, Core 4571-4, 0-3 cm | ecosystem: Environmental > Aquatic > Marine > Hydrothermal vents >...
ACGGGCTGCGGTTTCCCCCACAGATAAGCCACGAAGAGACAGCGCCCTTCCGCCAGTCGCATCCGAAAAACCCCCTTGCCCCTATTTCACTTCCGGTCTTATTCCTATACTGCATACAGATAAGAGAGAAACTTTTGCGTAAGGTCAGATGATAATTATCTGTTTTTTGTAAGGTATTGCAAAAGAAGATGATATACGGGATTTAGGTAAAATTACATTATTGGCACCTGGCAGTCTCCCTTTGGCGGGAGCCTTTGCCCCTACACCATGTCGGTAGGTGAGCCGAGATGATACAAAACAATAAAGGGATATCTTATGATGAAAAGAGAAAAGGCAGATGAGAAGATAATAAGAGAGGTGAAAGAGCTCAGGGAAAAGATCAGATACCATAACCATCTGTATTATGTGCTTAATGCCCCTGAGATATCAGATGCCGAATATGACAGGCTTTTTAAGAGATTGCTCGAGCTTGAAAAAAGATATCCAGAGCTTGTGACCCCTGATTCTCCTACCCAGAGGGTGGGGGCAGAACCCCAAAAGGGATTTCGTCAGATAAGACATAGGCAACCTATGCTTAGTCTGGATGATTGCTTTGATGAAGGGGAATTAAGGGACTTTGATGCCAGAATAAAGAGGCTCTTGGGAGATGTGCAGCACATAGAATATACGGTGGAGCCCAAGATAGATGGGCTTGCAGTAGAGCTTGTATACGAAAAGGGCAGTCTCAGGGTTGCCTCCACAAGAGGAGATGGATATGTGGGTGAAGATGTAACCCCTAATATAAAGACTATTTTAAGTGTTCCCCTTACTCTCAGACAAAAAAAGAGAGGCATACCTGTTCCTGAGCTATTGGAGGTAAGGGGTGAGGTTTATATGGAGAAGGAGGCATTTAAAAAGCTAAATAAAGAAAGAGAGGAAAAGGGGCTTCCACTTTTTGCAAATCCAAGAAATGCGGCTGCAGGCTCCATAAGGCAACTGGATCCCAGGATCACAGCAAGGAGACCCCTTAATATATTCTGTTATGGTATTGGAGAGATAAGTGATCTCTACGGCATAAAAAGCCAGTATGAGCTTATGCTCCAGCTTCAGGAATGGGGGCTTAGGGTAAATAGGCCATATATAAGGCTATGCAGCTCTGTGGAAGAGGTAATTGATTATTGTGTCTATTTGGAAGAGATAAGGGATGGGTTTCCTTATGAAATTGATGGAGCTGTAATAAAGGTAAATAGCCTTGAGCTGCAAGCACGCCTTGGAACAAAGGCCAGAAGCCCAAGATGGGCTGTAGCATATAAATTTAGTCCTGTTCAGGAGACCACCAAGATACTGGATATAGATGTCCAGGTGGGAAGGACAGGGGTGTTGACTCCTGTTGCATGTCTTGAGCCTGTGGAGGTGGGAGGAGTGGTTGTGAAAAGGGCCACCCTGCATAATCAGGAAGAGATAGAAAAGAAGGATATAAGGATAGGAGACACAGTAGTAGTGCAAAGGGCAGGTGATGTGATCCCAGAAGTGGTTATGCCTATAAGGTCTAAGAGGACAGGGGATGAGAGGATATTTAAGATGCCCGAGCGTTGCCCTGTGTGTGGCACAAAGGTCATACAAAAAGAGGGTGAGGTGGCAGTAAGATGCCCCAACAGAAATTGTCCTGCCCAGATAAGGGCGGCTTTAAGGCATTTTGTATCAAAGGGCGCAATGGATATAGATGGGATAGGAGAAAAGATTATCGACCAGATGATAGAAAAGGGGCTTGTAAAGGAAGAGCCGGATCTTTATTATCTGAGCTTGGAAGAGCTTAAAAGTCTGGATGGGATTCAGGACAAATCTGCCGCTAATATCATCAATGCTATTGAAAGAAGCAAGAAGACCACTCTTGCAAAATTTATTTATGCCTTGGGTATCAGGCATGTGGGAGAGCATACAGCACAGCTCTTGGCAGAATATTTTGGAAGTTTGGATAAGCTCATGAAGGCAGATATGGATGAGTTATCATCAATTAAAGGCATAGGCGAAGAGACAGCAAAAAGCGTGAAGTCATTCTTTGAAGACGAGAAGAACCTGAAGAATATAGAAAGGCTCCTGAATTCAGGTATAACCTTTGAGGAGATTAGACCCGACAGGGGATCTCCTGTTATGGGAAAGACATTTGTTTTTACAGGTGCATTGAGGTCTATGAAAAGGGGTGAAGCCAAGGAACTGATTACTTCAAAGGGAGGGAAAGTAGCATCTCAGGTAAGTAGAAACGTGGATTATGTGGTTGTGGGCGAAAAACCTGGTTCAAAACTGGACAGAGCAAGGGAATTGGGTCTAAGGATACTTGATGAAGAAGAATTCTTGAAGATGTTGGAGGAATAAGATGGAAAAGGTGCGAGTTCATCTTATCATTGAGGGCCGGGTCCAGGGCGTATGGTTCAGGGAGTCTACCAGAAAAAAGGCCCTGTCTCTGGGCGTCTGTGGCTGGGTAAGAAATTTGGTTGATGGAACGGTGGAGGTAGTTGCAGAAGTTAATAAAGACAAGGTGGAGGAGCTGGTTAGATGGTGTCATAAGGGACCACCTGCAGCAGAGGTGACAAATGTGAAAAGAAAGCAAGAAGAATATTTGGGAGAGTTTGATGACTTCAGCGTGGTTTATCTTTATTAACCTTTTTTTGCTTGTATCCATTATGCTTTCTGGTTGTGGGCCTGTAAAGTCAGGAGCCAAAAGGGTTTCAGAGGCAGGGATAGACACCCTTAATATTGCTAAGTATAAGATACTTCCTAAAAAGGATGGGCCAAAAAAAAGGGTTCTAATTATACCTTTTACATGCGCATGGGAGCCTCTATCCGGATATGGGGAAAAGGTTTCAGTCAGATTTGCCAGAGAATTAAAAAGGTTGCCAGGCAATATATTGGTCTATCTGCCCGAAAATCCATCGGCATGGAAGGTATCAGGACCCATGCCACGTTTTGGAATAATAAATCTTCCAGGGCTTATAAAAGATGCCTCTAAATTAAACATGAATTATCTTGTAACCGGTATTATGGATGTTATGAAAGCGGAAAGAAGAGTGAATGGGGTATGGCCCTTTAGGCATTTTGATCAGGTCTTTGAGGCGGTAATGGTAATAAATGTCATAGATACAGTAACGGGTGCCCTTGTAGAGAGTAATATGGAATCAGCAGAATTTGCCATTCCCCTTAAGAAGATGCCCAAGGATCAAAATAAGCTCTTTGTCAAGGTGCTCAAGCAGACCATGCCTTCTTTGTTAAGAAGACAGACAAGATTGGTAGCAAAGGTTCTACAAAAAGATATCTGGAAGGCAAGGATCTTGGAGGTATATAATAATCCCGGCAAGGTAAAAATAGGCGCTGGAAAGGATGTCGGTATAAAAGAGGGAATGCTTTTAAAGGTATTTGAGTGGGGCAAAAGGATCAATTCGCCTTATGCTTCTTCTTTTCATTGCCTTGGCAAAAAGATAGGAGAGATAAAGATAGTTTCTGTAAAAGAGCATTATTCCATTGCTGTGCCCTTGAACAAGGCCGATTATAGGCCAGGTCTTCCTGTGGTCTTTGACTAACCGACGTTATCCCAAGTTTGGCACCAAAAAACCATTTTTCGCCAATTTTCAGCATCCACCATCCCATAAGTCATTGAAAATTTTAGTCTTTATTTATACAAAATGATCTGTAGTGTTACAAATAGCTCCATATCTCGCAACTACAATTGTTATAGAAAATCTTGCCAATCCTGGATTAGGTATGTTTTTGGTAAGGTCGGTAATAATAGATCAAAAATAGGGGCAAGGGGGTTTTTCGGATGCGACTGTCGGAAGGGCCTTGTTAGCCCGAGAAACCCGGAGCAGACGAAAAACCCCCTGCCCCTATTCCGCTTCCCCTGTTATCTCTGTATGATATATGGTATAAAATAAAAATTTCTGCGGTTGCTCCAGGGTTAAGAGACACGTGGCCCCGGTTAAAAAGGGAGAAGACGGGTAATGCCAGGACATTTGGCAGGTCAGGTTCTGCAAAGGATCAAAGAGGCTCGTGAGCTTTATAACCGCCTGATCCTTATAGTAGGACCTGCTGGAAGTGGTAAAACAAGAGCCCTCCAGGATGTGTCTTTATTAACCTCTACCCCGATTATCAACGTCAACCTTGAGCTATCTGCCCAGATGCTGGGGCTGACCAAAGCACAAAGGGCCTTGCAATTGCCTTGTATCTTAAGCGAGCTGGTGGATCAGGTTTCTAATGATCTGGTCCTGCTTGACAACACCGAACTCCTCTTTGATATCCAATTGAAGCATGACCCATTGCGTCTTCTTCAAAGATTATCTCGCAATAAAACAATATTGGCATCCTGGAATGGAGCAATAGAAAATGATCACTTAGTATATGCTGTCCCCGAACATCCAGAATATCGTCGTTATCTGATGCGTGATTTTCTGGTGGTCAATTGTGATATAAAAACATCAAAGGAAAAACAAAAGTAAACGTTTGCAAGGGGTATATCTGATGAAATACAGGGATCTCATTCAATTTGACCCCATAGAATCTACCATCCAGTTGCTGCATGGCAATAGGCTGGAAAGGGCAAAAGAACATGTTGAGACCTTTGTTATCTCTGAAGAGATGGCTGAAAAACTGATCAGCATTGTAATACCTCACCTCCAATGGCACGAGCCTATGGACAATAAGGGCCTGCTGGTGGTGGGTAATTACGGAACTGGTAAGTCTCATCTTATGTCAGTGATATGTAGCATTGCTGAACATGCTGAGTTGCTTCCCTTATTATCTAATGCTCAGGTGGCAGAAGCATCCACTCAGATTGCTGGCAAGTTTAAGGTAATCCGCACTGAACTTGGTTCAACAACAATGGATCTTAGAGAATTTATATGTTCTCAACTGGAGCTTGCACTAAGCCAATGGGATATAGATTATCACTTTCCTCCCCGTAACAGGATCCCCAATCATAAGGCCGCCTTTGAAGAGATGATGGCTGTATTCCATCAAAAATATCCCGATTATGGTCTGCTCCTTGTTGTGGATGAGCTATTGGATTATCTCAGAAGCCGCAAGGATCAGGAACTAATTCTTGATCTCAATTTTCTGCGTGAGGTAGGAGAGGTCTGTAAGGATTTACGCTTCCGCTTCATGGCCGGCGTGCAGGAGGCAATCTTTGATAGTCCTCGTTTTGCCTTTGTGGCAGATAGTGTGCGTCGGGTCAAGGATCGCTTTGAGCAGATCCTTATTGCTCGCAAGGATGTCAAATTTGTTGTCTCTGAACGTCTGCTCAAGAAGACAGGCGAGCAGATGGTTAAGATCCGCAAATACCTTATGCCATTTGCAAAATTCTATGCTCGCATGAATGAGCGGATGGATGAGTTTGTCCGCCTCTTTCCAGTGCATCCTGATTACATTGAGATCTTTGAACAGATTAAGGCAGCTGAAAAACGTGAGATCCTTAGGACCCTTTCTCTGGCCATGAAAAAATTGTTAGACCATGACCTTCCCCAAGACTATCCAGGTCTTCTTGCGTATGACAGCTATTGGGCAAACTTGAGGGAGAATCCTTCCTTTCGTGCTATCCCTGATATCAAGGCTGTGATTGATTGCAGTCAGGTGCTGGAATCCCGTATTGAACAGGCCTTTACTCGCCCGATATACAAACCTATGGCGATTCGTATCATTCATGCCCTGTCTGTCCACAGGCTGACCACAGGAGACATCTATGCACCTTTGGGTGCCACTGCAGAAGAGCTTCGCGATACCCTCTGTCTCTATCAATCTGGTATAGAGGATCTGGGCGGAGACCCTGCTGAAGACCTCCTTTCTCAGGTAGAAACTGTCTTGCGCGAGATCCATAGGACCGTGAGTGGGAAATTTATCAGCTTTAATCCAGACAATCGCCAATATTTTCTTGATCTCAAAAAGATTGAAGATGTTGATGCCATTATTGAAGAAAGGTCCAAAACTCTCGATGGATCTCAATTAGATCGTTATTATTATGAGGCCCTAAAAAGGGTTATGGAATGCACTGATCACACCTATGTTACAGGCTACAAGATATGGGAGCATGAGATTGAATGGTTGGAGCACAAGACAGCAAGACAGGGTTATCTATTCTTTGGCTCTCCTAATGAACGTTCAACAGCCGTGCCACCACGAGATTTTTACATTTACTTTATTCAGCCCTTTGACCCGCCACAATTTAAGGACGAGAAAAGAAGTGATGAAATAATATTCCGTTTAAGGGGTATAGACGAAGGGTTTCAGACGACCTTAGGAAGTTATGCTGCTGCAGTTGATCTGGCTTCCACTCGCTCAAGTCAGGAACGAAAACCATATCAGAATAAGGCAGATGCATATTTAAAAATTTTGGTGGGCTGGCTGCAGAAGCACATGGCTGATGCCTTTAAGGTAACCTACCAGGGACGCACCAAATCCTTATTAGAATGGGCTAAGGATAAATCTATTCGTAAGCTATCGGGAATTGGACCCAATGAACGCATCAATTTCCGTGATTTGGTAAACACTATTTCTGCTATTATCCTCTCTGCCCATTTTCAGGATCAGGCACCTGAGTATCCTTATTTCTCTGTACTCATCACAAGTCAAAACCGTAAGCAGGCTGCACAGGATGCCCTGCGGGCCATAGCAGGCCAGAGTCGCACCAAGCAAGCAACTGCCGTGCTTGACGCACTTGAACTCCTTGATGGTGATCGTCTTGCTCCATATAATTCCAGATATGCCAGACATATCCTAAATATCCTCAAGAAAAAGGGAGCAGGTCAGGTTGTTAATCGCTCTGAACTAATTCAGGAGGTATATGGTGTAGAATACTTTGCTCCAGAGAAGGGCTTCCGTTTAGAACCTGAATGGGTTGTTGTTGTAATCTCTGCATTAGTTTACTCAGGCGAATTGGTCATTTCTATCCCGGGAAAAAAATTTGATGCTACAAATTTGCCTCAGTTGGCTGCAACTCCTATTGACGAACTTATATACTTCAAACATATAGAACAACCCAAAGAGTGGAACCTTCCTGCCCTTAGAGCACTCTTTGAATTACTTGGACTCTCTCCAGGCATGGCACAGCTTATCACCCATGGCAAGGAAGAGCCTGTAAAGGAAATGCAAAAACGGATTGCCGGGCTGGTGGAACGTATTCTGCTTGCCCTGCAGGCCTTGCACCAGGGAATTGTTTTCTGGGGTAAGAACCTTATTGATGAACCAGTACTTAGCATTCAGTCATCAGCATTGGAACGTCTAAAAGGTTTTTTTGAGAGTCTTCAGGTGTTCAATTTACCTGGCAAGTTAAAAAATCTCCGCTATAGGCCAGAAGAGATAAATAGTCACAAAGATGACCTGAAGATCTTAGAAGAGATTGAGTCCTTGCAGCAGTTAGCAAATGACCTGGGTCCATTGGCTTCATATCTATCAACCGCTGAGGCAGTGCTACCTGCAGACCATGAATGGATCCAGAAGGTGCGTAGTGTGCGGTCTGAGACATATAAATGGTTAGAAGACAAATTTGCTCTGGACTATTCACTTCGCAATAAGATCCGCCAGAAATTAATAGACCTAAAAAGGGCATATATACAGATCTATCTTGCCCTACACACCAAGGCACGACTGGGTATAAACGAAGACAGACATAAGGCACAGCTCCTAAAAGACGAACGCTTAAATATCCTGAAAAAACTTGCTACCATTGATCTCATGCCAAGACAACATCTAAGCGATTTTCAAAATCGTCTGGCAGGTCTAAAAAGCTGTTTTACGCTCACTGACAAGGATCTTGACACATCACCAGTCTGCCCCCATTGCTCCTTTCGGCCCGGGACAGAGCATGTTTCTACACCTGTTTCAACTATGCTGAATGAGCTTGATGATGAACTTGATATGCTTCTTGATGACTGGACCAAGACGCTTCTTGCCAATCTTGAGGACCCGACAACTCAAGATAATATTGAATTGCTTAAACCCAAGGCAAGATCACTGGTGGATACCTTTCTCAAGGAACGAAGATTGCTACACAACTTGAATCAGGATTTTATTCATGCACTTAAGGAGGTGCTTTCAGGTCTGGTCAAGGTTACAGTGAAGACCAATGAACTCCATTCAGCATTGCTTTCTGGTGGGTCACCTGTAACCCCTGAGGAGATGAAAAAACGCTTTGAAGAATACCTCAATAAGATTACAAAGGGCTATGAGCAGAGTAAAGTAAGGATTATTTTGGAATAGGCCATGCGAAGTCCTTTTGAAATAAAAGAACTCCTCGATGAACTTAACCATCAGCCCGCCTATGCCCTGGAAGATCAGGATCTTGATTTTAAAGAATGGAATAGCCAAAGCATATCCGAGATGCCATTGCCCTTGTTGTTGAAATGGCTGTTTGTATGGCTAACGGTGGTGGTGGCACTGTTGTGTTTGGTATTAAAGATAAGGTTATAGGCAGGAGTAATGCAATTCTTGGTGTGCCAGTAGAAATAGATATAAATCGTCTAAAAAAAGCGGTCTATGATTCTACTGATCCCAAAATAACTCCTGTATTTCAGGAACTTACTGTTCCTGAAGGGACCGGGCGACTTCTTATCATGCAGATCTATCCAGGTCTTCCACCCTATACAGATACAAAAGGACGTGGAAAAATCAGAATAGGTAAAGACTGTCAGCCCCTTACAGGCACATTGAGACGTCGTGTAATGGTGGAGACAGGAGAAACTGATTATACCGCAATCCCTCTGGAAGGACCGGTGGAGAATTATCTATCTGCATCTGCCATAGAAAGATTGAGAGATGTTGCCAGCCGTGAACAGGCCCCGGAAGACCTGTTGAATAAATCGGACCAAGACCTGCTTTCTGCATTAGGGCTTGTCCACAACGGCAAACTACTCCGTGCAGGTCTGCTTCTTGCAGGAACTTCAGAGGCTATAAAAGAATACTTTCCAGGCTATGTATGGACATATCTACCTATGATATCAGATACTGATTATTCAAATAGGGCTGATGGCACTGAGGCAATACCTATTGCTATGGAACGCATTATGGATAGGATCATGACAAGAAACCCTATCACAACGGTTCGTCAGGGGCTGTTTCATTTTGAGATTCGCACCTATCCTGAAATTGCAATTAGAGAAGCTCTAACCAACGCCTTTGTGCATACAGATTACCGTATGTATGGTCCAATCATGGTAAAGCAATTTTCAGATCGCCTGGAAATAAGCAATCCAGGTGGACTGCCCGCTGGAATTACACCAGAAAATATCTTGCGCCATGAACCTGTTTCACGGAATCCAACTCTGGTTGATGCCCTAACTCGCCTTCGCTTAGTAAATCGCAGTAACTTAGGTATTAGGCGAATGTATCATGCCTTGCTTATTGAAGGAAAAGAACCACCAGTCATTATTGACGAGGGTGAAGCAGTTCGGGTCATCCTTAGGGCCAAGGAACTCTCTGTGCCTTTTAGAATGTTCGTAGCAGAGGAGTCAAAAAAGGGGCGCATCCTCTCAGTGGAACATCTTCTTATTATTCAGTACTTACTCAGACATCCAGAGATAGATACAGCCACAGCAGCTAAGATAACCCAGAATTCCATAAATGATGTCAGGGAAATCCTAAGCCAGATGGAGCTTCAATTTGGCTATTTGGAGCGGGGAGGCACAGGTAAGGGGACTTATTGGATTTTGCGCTATGATTTACACCGGCGTCTTTCTCTTTCTGGTCATCCGGAACGGGACCGCAGAATAGAGTGGGAGGCTGCTAAAACCAGAGTATTGAGCATTCTTAAACAACGGGCAGAGCGGGGAGAGCCAGGGCTCAAAAATTCTGAGGTGCGACAAATCACTCATTATAACCGACAGCAGGTAAACCGGCTTATTCATGAACTTAAGAAGGAAGGTTATGTGATAATTGAAGGGCATGGCAGGGGAGCAAGATATCGGTATGTTCAGAAGAATATGGAGTAAATGTATTTTTGAAATGTTATTTGATACATTTCTAAATATAAATGTATCAAGAAATGCATATTAACATTTATTTTGTCATTTATTTTTTGCATTATACTGGATGTTGTAGGTAAATAAAGCGATGACAAAAAGAGAAAGGACCCAAAATATGTTTGAAGAAAAGATAGTTCCTGCTGAATCAGGATCTGGGAGGCTCTTTGATATACATTATGAGCCAAAGAATAAAGGACCGATTGAATGTTTGGGAATCAGATTCAGCTCTGATCAAGAACGCCATGAATATTTCATTAAGCAGCTCCGCCAAGGATTGGAAGAACTTCACGCCAAGCTCGGTGGTGTGCCATTTACCACAGTGGAAGAGGCCGTGGAACGAATGTAGTCGGTCGAGAAGTGGCCTATGGGGGATGACGCGCGTCTCCATGAGCTTGCGGAGCGTATGCGAGAGGAACATCGCAAAAAAACAGAAAAGGATCTTTTGCAACTCTGGAAAGACCAGATCGGGTTCCCTCATGGAGAAATTGATGACATACTGAGCCTCTCTGATCCACCATATTATACGGCGTGTCCGAATCCCTTTCTTGGCGATTTCATTAAGCATTATAGCAAGCCCTATGATCCTGATACAGACAACTATCAACGTGAGCCATTCGCGGCGGACGTGAGCGAGGGTAAGAATGATCCCATATACAATGCCCATTCCTATCATACCAAGGTCCCACACAAGGCAATTATGCGTTATATCCTGCATTATACTGAGCCAGGGGATTTGGTATTTGATGGCTTCTGCGGGACAGGGATGACAGGTGTTGCAGCACAGCTTTGTGGCGATCCCAGAACAGTGGAATCGCTTGGCTACAGTGTGGATGAACAGGGTATCATCTACCAGCAGGAAACT
>Ga0164318_10007131_pt1 | contig 10838 bp, 10 predicted proteins | sample GuaBasSedimGuay9_FD_113734 | JGI IMG/M metagenome (GOLD analysis project Ga0164318, IMG submission 113734) | Subseafloor sediment microbial communities from Guaymas Basin, Gulf of California, Mexico - Guay9, Core 4571-4, 0-3 cm | ecosystem: Environmental > Aquatic > Marine > Hydrothermal vents...
ACCAAAAAAGTGGCCAAGTTCCTTGCAACTTAATCTACTCAAGTCTCTCGCAAGATAGATTGCAATGTCCTTAGCCTTGTTGCCTTTCCGACCCTTTTCGCGAATCTGCTTTTCACTGCTTCCAAACGAGGCACAAACGGCCTGAACGATAGCACCAACACTTACCCGTGGCTTCAGCCTCTTGAGCTGTGGAATCTCATCTTCATCATCTCTTTTAGAAAGAAAAGTCTCCTTTACCCAATTGACAAAGTCACTATCACCCAGGATAAAACCCCCGACAATATCCTTGGCGGGGTTTTCCAAAGTCTCGCTGTCAACCCCATCAACAAAAGCTTTATAATTCTGTATCGCTGCTTTTTTCTTTTTCCCAAAACTCCAAAGCAACCACCCTGTCTCAAGCCATTCTGGAACCTTCGTTTTACCAATAAAAGCAGGATAGCTGCTGCAGCGATATTCTTCAGGCTTTTGTACTATTCTGGATTTAAAAAACCTTTTATAAATAAATCCTATATGCAGCCTGTACAAAAGCCAATAATTAATAATTAGGATGTGACTCTTGTCTTCCCCCAGCTTGCATGAAGCTAATAGTTTATGCTAAGGGAAAGAAAACCTTGGCAGCGGTTCAGCTACAGGGAACCTACAACCAACCTGTCTATGTGCAGCGCACAGGCAGATAAGCCCACGCCCTTGCCGGACGTACACAAATGTATCAAGCTGACAGCTTATACCTGCCGTTGCTATATCCGCAAGTTGTTGGAAGACGGGCTGATGATTATCATCGCTCTGGCAAAAACAGCCGATGCTATGCCCGTTGCTCAGGCGTGAGGAGAAAGGACCGTTCCAGAAAATAAGATAAGGAGGAAAGTCACAATGGACCAAGCAATTCGAATTATGCCGTGCCTGGACATGCAGAACGGACGAGTCGTCAAGGGAGTCCATTTTGTGGATATTCGAGACGCTGGTGATCCAGTTGAATGTGCGCGGGCGTATTGTGAAGCCGGCGCAGATGAACTGGCACTGCTGGATATCACGGCCACAGTGGAAGGTAGAGCCACCATGCTCGATGTAGTCAAGCGGGTCGCTGAGGTTACAACGGTACCTTTTACCGTTGGCGGCGGGATTTCTGATGTGAAATCCGCCGAACTGGTGCTAAGCGCAGGCGCAACCAAAGTTTCTATCAGTAGCGCCGCCTTTCGAAAGCCCGAATTGGTAGCAGAAATGGTCAAAACATTCGGCCCCGAGAAGGTAACGGTGGCCATCGACGTGGATCAGAACGAGGCCATGCCCTCAGGCTATGAAGTCTATATCGATGGGGGACGAACCGCCACCGGCACGGATGCGATCGAATGGGCAAAGCGTGTTGACGGCTACGGTGTTCCGGTTATTCTGCCTACCAGCAAAGCAAGCGATGGCGCTCAGACCGGTTATGATCTACCGGTAATTAGAGCTATAAAGGAAGTGGTCTCCGCCGAGGTGGTGGCCTCCGGTGGCGCGGGGAAACTGGAGCATTTCTATGACGCGATCCAAGCGGGCGCAACAATCTTGCTTGCCGCTTCCATCTTCCATTTTGGAATCATTAGCATCGGCGAGTTAAAGGACTACCTCCGGAGCCGAGGCGTTACTATCCGATGAAACCGCAAGCGCAACGGTTTGAGATTCCCCAACAATCAGCTCAAGCACACAGTTAGACTCGTCGCTTAGCCTTGCCGTCCTGTGTTTGAAGAACAAATAGTAATTGAGGCGCAATAGACCATAAGTGAATAGAGATATAGTCTTGTTAATCACCACAATTTCCTCGGCGGGGTAGGCGCGACTTGTGTTTGGTAAGGGGACGTTGTTGACTAAGTTGAATTAGTATGAGAAATGGAGGGTGAGTAACGGATGATTTTGGGTAGATACGGGGATGTTTTAGTCAACAACGTCCCCACCTTTCGTAACTCTGGTAGACTGCCTGATGTGGTGCTGTTATCTTTCGGGCAGAAGCCGGCGTGTTGTTTCATGAAACGAGCCATATGGCCCGGCCTGAAATCCTGTCGATCACATATTTTGACGCACTTCCCAGAAAGAAGGCTTTGCTGACGCCTCGTCTGCCGATAACCACTGTGCCATAGTTTCCCTTCCTGGCTTCATCGATTATGCGCTTGCCTAAGTGTAAGGAAGGTCTGGTTACCTTCACTTCAATTTGACCGTTTTTGATACCGGCATCATTAAGCCTCTGTCGGGCATGGGCAAAGAAGTCTTGTATGTATTGCCTTTCATGTCGTGCAATGATTTGGTGAAGCACACTTTCTTCTTCCTTAATGTTGAAGGCTTGGTAATCTCTGAACTTCGGAACAACATGAAATAGCGTCACTTTGATCTCAGGGTTTCCTGCGAGCATAAAGCTGAGGTGATCCACGGCACGAAGCGAGTTCTCAGAGCCATCCACGGGGACCATGATCCTGGTAGATGCCACTTTGCCGTCCACAATCCACACAGGAACCACCATGGAATGGGACAACAATGTCGCACTGGTGCTTCCCATAAAGGTTTTCTGGATGCGAGAAAGTCCTCTTCGCCCTGCGACAATTGCGTCATAAAGCCCCCGCTCCGCACAGAGCAGAATATCCTTGGTAAGACCCAATGCCCTCGGGGCAGTGACGAGGTCAATCCGTTTTTCGGCAATTCCCATCCCGACTATCCACTCTTTGTATTTTTGCAGCATGCCATGGGCCTTTTCGGCGTTTTTCCGCGTGATTTTTTTTAACTCAGCTTGAGCCTGAAAGTCCGTCCGGGCTTGATCTAAGAGAAAACCGGAAATACCTGGCTGCACGTGGCACAGTGTGTAGGTGACGTCTTTTACAGGCAAAGACATGTTGACGGCATATCTAACTGCATCCATTGAATGGATGGAATCATCGACGGCCAGCAGGATTTTTTTCTCCATCCGAGTTCCTCCTTTTTTGGAGAGCGTCTGGTTAGTGAATACGGATCTCAGATTCTACAAGTACCAAAGTCCCTCCTCAACGTCAAGGAAAAGAGATTCGATGAAAGAGAGCGGCACTTACGTCACTAAAAGTGTTGATCAATAATCTGCTTTGTCTTATTATCATACAGAGGTAGTAAACCAGCTCATTTCGGGGGAACGGAAAGTTCATGCGAACAATGGAAAAGGCACAATGCGGAAAGCTCAACACCGGGAAGGAACAATCTGATGACAGATGAGGATGCCGGGCACTATGCCCGAAAACATGCGCAGGGTACAAGAGTAAATCCCGCCATTAGAGACGCCCTCTTGGAACGTACCAAAGATGGCAAACTCCCGTGTGCTATCGCTTTTGATATAGCAAAGCGCCTTGGTGTATCGCCAGGTCAAGTCGGTCAGACTGCCGATCTCATGGAGCTTCGGCTCGTGAAATGCCAGCTTGGCTTATTTGGTTATGGACGGAGGAAGAGTATCGTCAAATCTGTAGCATCTGTTAACCCGGAGCTGAAAAAGGCAATCCTCGAAGCCCTGATTAATGATCGTCTTCCTTGTAGGAGGGCGTGGGAGATTGCCGCTGCATTTGGAATTCACAAGCTGAGGGTCAGTGCTGTATGCAATGCCCTTGGGGTCAGGATCAAGCCGTGCCAACTTGGGGCATTTTAGTCTCGCAACGGCATCACAGGATCAAAATCGTAAGACGATGGCAAATCCCGGTCTAACACTTTAGCCTTTTCAAAAATCTAAACTGCAACAACCAGAAGAAATTTCGGCAAAGATTTAGCTTGATTTTGCAAGCTTCACCAACTATGAACACCTTATGTTATCTTACCGGGGTTTCGGACTTCGGATTTCGTGCTTCGAAAGACTAATGCTTATAAGGGGGACTAACTATGGCCAGTGTAAACAAGGTAATCCTGATTGGCAACCTCGGCAGAGACCCGGAAGTGCGTTATACACCCAGCGGAACGGCTGTGGCGAACTTTACTCTTGCTACCACCGATAATTGGACCGATCCAGACGGGCAAAAACAGTCTCGTACGGAATGGCACCGCATTGAAGCATGGGGTCGGCTCGGTGAAATCTGCGGAGAGTATCTTTCAAAAGGAAGACAAGTTTATATCGAGGGAAGCATCCGGACGGATGAATGGGAAGATCAGGAAGGTAACAGGCGACGAACCACAAAAATCAGGGCCTGGCAGATGCAAATGCTCGGCCCCCGGGGCGGAGCAGAGCCTGATGCCGCGCGGGTTACAGACGAACCCCCTGCCGGTGAAGACTCAGGCCCAGAAGCACGAATTTCGCATAGCGGAGAAGAACCAGCCGAGGACGATATACCATTTTAGTAACAATTTATGTTTTTGAAAACACCTGGGCCTATTTTTTAAAAGAGCTAAAGTGTTATCCGTTTTAGCTGTTTGAAGAACGAAGAATCTCAAATGTTTTGAACCCCGATACCTGAATTTCAAGTTCTGCTACGATGTTCTTCTCTCATGTTCCAGTTTTTCTGATTCTTTGGGCTGAGGTTTTTCTTCCAGCTCTCCGGAAGTCGCTTTTTTGAAGTTCTTGATCCCCTTACCAAGACCGCTTCCGATTTCGGGAAGCTTGCCTGCCCCAAAAATGATCAGAATAATAACCAGAATTATAATCAACTCCGGCATGCCGATTCCAAACATATCTCTCCTCCCCTCTTTATCCTAACCGAAAACGCTTACCCCAGAACTCAACGGAATTTCATTTCTGCTCAATCTTAACACCCAACCCAAGGGATGTCAATCGTCGATCTGATTGGTTTTTGGCTTGTCCTGTGCCGCTTGAAGGGTTAAGTCCTTCTAAGGTTCTCCATGCTCTTTGCATAGGCCGAACTTAGCTCGCTTCGCTCACAATTGGAATACTGGATGGTAATCAGAATACATTTCATGCGACCACGCAGGTTGCCGGATTCAGGGTTCAGGGTTGAAGGAAAATTTCCGCTGCGATCGTAACTGTTGCTTGAAGGAATCCGATATGCTAAGCAAACAATATCACTGTTTCCCAGGGCAATGGAGGCTTTATGACGTTGACACCCTTTAAAGGAGACCTTCTGCCACTGCTTATCGGCAGCCTCCCGGTTACCAGCCACGACGGGGCTGTCCGGATGACCTTCGAATACACACCTGAAATCCCCCTCTGGGCACAGTTGCCGGCTTATCCAGAAGAAGGGATGATGGTTCAATTTTTGTCCGGCATCCCGGGTGTCGTCCATGACAACGGCCGCGTATTTATTGACACCTCCGCATCAAGCTTCCAGGACGAATTAGTAAGATTCTACGAAGATTATCTTAGCGTAACCGAAGGCGGTTCACCTCTCGACAATACCCGCTTTGTTCTTACGCCCGATACGGCAAGGGGCTTCTTTGTTTTTCTGGAGAAGATTCAAAGAATCAAGAGACTTCCTGTAGCTATCAAAGGCCAGGTTACCGGACCAGTGACCCTGGCAACGGGGCTCACAGACCAGAACAGGCGGGCGCTTTTTTATGATAACCAATTGCTCGATCTCGTAGTCAAAACCATTGCCTTGAAAGCACGCTGGCAGGTAGAAAAATTGTCAAGTTGTGGCGTCCCCGTCATAATCTTCGTAGATGAACCAGGCCTGGCGGGCTATGGCACCTCTGCCTTTGTCAGCATTTCTCGGGAAGACATCGGGCGAGTTCTTTCAGAAGTAATTAATTCCATACATCAGGCGGGTGGCCTTGCTGGTGTCCATGTCTGCGCCAATACGGATTGGTCATTGATCTTGGATTCTTCAACAGATATCCTCAGCTTTGATGCCTACAGTTTTTTTGACCGACTGGCCCTGTACGAAGGGCGGCTCAAGAGATTTTTTGATCAGGACCGGATCCTTGCCTGGGGAATCGTTCCCACGTCAGACAGCAATGACATTGAAACGGAAAGCGCCTCCAGCCTGATAGCAAAATGGGATAGTCAGGTTGCTCGTCTGGCTGCCTCTGGGATAGACCGTGCCAGAATCATGGTCCAGTCTCTCATCACCCCAAGTTGCGGCATGGGCTCACTTACGGTAAAGCATGCGCAAAAAGTGCTAGAAATGACACGTGAGGTCTCACAAATCCTGCGTTCTCGGCACCGGTGAGTTCTCGCACGGATTTTACTTTCCTGCTTCCCACCACATTGCAACAGCTTCTAAGCCATGTTTTTTCTTTACGTTGAATTGCCTGCCGGCAGCAGTCAGGTGTTCGAGTTTGAGCCGATCGCCTCGTCTCAGGAATTGCCGAAAGGGTTCTGGAAGACAATAGTCTGCTTGCGGGCAGGACCAATCGAGATAATTTGAACGGGTGTTTCTATAAGTTCTTCTATCCGTCTGACATAAGCCCTCGTGTTTTCCGGCAGGTCGTTTTCATCCTGAATCCCGGAGATATCATCAGACCATCCTGGTAGCTCTTCATAGATAGGTTCACATGCTTCAAGCACTTTTAATTCCGAAGGAAACTCCGTAAGTCGATCTCCCCTGTATCGATAGGCAGTGCAGATCTTGAGGGTCTTTAAGCCCCCGAGGATATCGAGTTTTGTCAGGGCAAGACTCGTAATGCTGCTTATGCGTGCGGCATTGCGCACAAGCACCGCATCAAACCAGCCGCACCGCCTGCGCCTACCTGTTGTAGCCCCGAATTCAGCCCCTTTTTCCTGAAGCCTATCACCGATCTCATCATGAAGCTCTGTAGGAAAGGGCCCACTTCCTACACGCGTCGTATAAGCCTTGACGACGCCAACAACCGCGTCAATCTGCGTGGGGCCGATCCCTGCACCACAGCATGCACTACCGGCTACTGTGTTAGATGATGTCACATAAGGATAAGTGCCGTGATCTATGTCAAGGAGGGTCCCCTGAGCACCTTCAAACAGGACATGGTGCCCCGCCTTGATCGCCTGGTTCAGGACTACCGATATGTCAGCCACATAAGGGCGAAGAATCTCTCCGTATGCCGAATATTCTTTCAGAATGGATGCCCCGTCAACAGCTTCACATTTAAGAAACTCCTTTAAGTAAAAGTTTTTTTCTGGCAAAATCAAGGAAAGCTTTTCTTCAAAAACTTCCGGGTCAATCAATTCGCAAACACGGATGCCGGTGCGTGCCACCTTGTCTTCATAACACGGCCCTATGCCACGGCAGGTGGTACCAAGTTTTTTCCCTTTGACACGTTCTCTACCGGAATCTATCTGTTTATGATATGGCATGATTACGTGTGCGTTTTTACTGATCAATAGATTGTCGGGCGTCACCGAGATATTGCGGCCCCTCAGGTGTGTTATCTCATCAATCAAAACCTTGGGGTCCAGAACGACGCCATTTCCGATCAAACACATCTTGTCAGGGTAGAGTATTCCCGAAGGAATGAGATGGCTGATAAATAGTTCTCCCTGCACTACCATGGTATGCCCCGCATTGTTTCCACCCTGAAAGCGGACCACCAGCCGGGCTTTGTCTGCCAACAGATCTACAATCTTCCCTTTCCCTTCATCACCCCACTGAGTACCAATTACAATGATATTAGGCATTTTCAGCTCCTTAAAGTAAGCACAGATTTAAGTAGTAAAGGCCGTTCCGGTTATCAACATCGGTCCGCTTGGATTGCCTTTACCAGAGATTATTTTTCCCGCTTGCGCTGGAAAAAGGCCTGGATCAAATTCCTGCATTCCTCTTCCAGGAGCCCCCCGTGCACTTCAACAATATGGTTCAGGCAAGGATTGGCTGCAAGGTCATAACAGGAACCGGCAGCACCTCCCTTAGGATCACCGGCACCGTAAACGAGTGTCCCGACCCTTGCCAGCGATATGGCCCCCATGCACATAATGCAGGGCTCCACTGTAACGTAAAGGCAGGTATCAAGGAGGCGATAGTTTCCAATCACCCGAGATGCTGATCGGATGGCCAGGATTTCAGCATGAGCAGTTGGATCGCACAGTGTAACCATCTGGTTGTGGGCCCTGGCAAGGAGACTGCCGTTGCAGTCCACCAGTACAGCCCCCACTGGCACCTCATCTTCCTTGGCTGCCTGCCGTGCTTCAAGAATGGCCTGACGCATAAAATGGCTATGTCTGGACGTGAAATCTTGCATCCGCAATCACCTTGACAGGATAGCCCAAAAGCGTTATAAAATCTCCATGCTCAATGCGCCCATAGCTCAGTGGACAGAGCGCCGGACTACGAATCCGTAGGTCGGGTGTTCGAATCACCCTGGGCGCACCATACAATATGGAGGGGTTTACCCGGTTCTTCTATCTCCCGAGGTAACCCCTCATCCTAATTTTTGCTTATTCTTTCCTATATCACACTCTAAGACCTTTGTAACGTGCAACATAATAATCTTTTCCTGATTTCAGGCAAGCGCAGATCACAATCAGGCCGAACATTTTCCAAATACAGAAAAAGAAAGAGACCTGAACCAGACCTTGATATCCTGAAGGAAAGCCCGTGCCTGCACTGTGAACTATTCGTACCAGATACTCCTTGTCCATATGTGAAGGAATGCAGCAAAATCGACAGATTTCAGAGGCTGGCAGCCGTCCACTGTACACTCTACAAACCCCACGACGTCTTTTCAATCAGAAAGCCGTAAGGTCAGATTCAGCGAGCACCTTTTGGCCATTAGTTACTCTAAAGACGACCAACCGTGAACTGTAAACCTGACAACCTCAGTAGATATCCTATATCAATCGATTGATCCAGAATGACAATAGGCCGGCAGCAGCAATACCCAGGCAGGGAAGCCAGAGCTTTTTGTATATTCGCGCCAGCCTTGCCTTAAAGTAGGCACAGGTAAGAACCAAGCAGATGTGAAAAGGTGACAGGAGAACACCGACATAGCCGGCGCAAAAAGCGAGGACGGTGTAGGCCCGGATCTGGCCGGCCAACCCCGCATCTGCAAGCAACGTGAAGATAATCGGGAAGGTTGTCCCCACAAAGGCCACTGTTATGCCTGTAATGCTTGCCACTAAAAATGGCAATATCACAACAACAATGACAAGGGGGACGTGAGCAGAAGTAAAGCTCTGACTGATTTCAGAAACAGCATGGCTATCCTGTAGAACACCTTGAAAAACCATCACTGCCACAATCATTATGAGCATCGAAAACAGGGCTCGATTAAACAAGACCTTCCGTATGTCTGCCAGCTGGATACGATTACGCCACCAGACCCAGCCGATGCTTATGATAAGGGCCACAATAAGCGGAATCTCTTTTCTTGCTGAGTTTAACACGGGCCATATGTCGGCAAAAATACGGAGCAAGACTGAGAGGAAAGCCACCCCCACTATCACCAAAAGTATCGGATTTAACTCGGTTAGAAAATCTCTTACGGGTCTTTTTGAATCGGAGCCTGACACAAGCTTATAGACAGGAACAGAGCGCAATTGCGTTATATATCCAATACAGGTCGCAACGACTGTCAGCGGCGACTGGAGAAGCATAAAATGCCAGATGTCAATACCGGATAGAGCACAAGTAAGAATCACCCCCGGATAAAGAGGCCAAAAAAACTCCCAGATGTGACGGAACCAGTAATTGATCAGCGTCTTCTGCTCCGGGGTAAGCGCTTTCTGGTTCCCGATTTCGCCCACCATCGGCGCTGAAAAGATGGCGCCTCCCGGCATTGGAAGCAGGCCTATCAGGGCGGGGAAGATGGCCAGGTTAATGCGAATGTTGCGGCTGACTCCCCGGAAAGATGTCAAAATACGCTCCAATTGACCAGTCCTTTTCATAGAATGGCTAAGGACTAAAATCAGCGCCACTACAGCACACAGTGTGATCGTACGCTGCGCCAGGACCGAGCCAAGAATGGAAGCACCAATCTTTGTAGGAGAAAGCCGAAACCAGAGGCCAAGCAGGATCGAGCCAATCGTCAGGGCAGCACCGAGAGAAAGCCGCTTCCTTATCAGAAAGATTACAACGATGAAAATGACGATAAGTTTAACGATAGGAGAGATATTGAACATGAAATCCATAGCATTGCATCCCGGGTAGACTTACAATAATGAATCTGCGCTGTCAAAGGCTTTATAGTGGGGTGTTGTTTGGAGGAAGCATAGGTTTAGAGACCTCTGGTATGAAGGCACGTTTTTTTAGAAGAATTACGTTGTACCTAAGAGCACCTGTCCGTTCCACTGTAAGTAACCCCTTTTACCACGACCAGGCCGCTTCTCGATTCTTTGGCGCATTTCGCCTACCCAATTTCCCCTGCGGAGTGTTTGCGCCAGGCTCTTTAATGGCTCAATATAATCTCCTTTGTCTTTCGCTAAGGTGATGAAATCGACAATCCGATGTGGAATCTGGGTTTCCACCGTCCCTACCCACAAGGGTTCGCCTGTCTCCGTCAATTGAACATCTGTTGGCCAGAGGCGAAAAACCCAACGTTTATTTCCTTCTTCTCGGACAAGAAGAACTTCTTCAAACCGCCCATCATGAAGATGAGGGAAAAGAGGAAGGTCTCCAATCGGCGTCTTCGGAGAAAGTGTACCAAGAAATGCTTTCAGGTTAAGCGCAGGAGGTGCATGCCAACCGTTTGAAACCAGGTACTCTGCCAGAGCGTCGGGCGAACCGGCCCACTGGACGGTAAGAGGCTGCTCCTGATCGCCTCCCAGGTCAATCCGCCAGGCGGGAATTTCGTTCCAGCCGCTTTCCAGCCACGTCCGGAGGCCGATTAATTGCACGGTATGACGAGGGGCGTAAAATGCCAGGTCTTCGCGGTGCCGATCTACCACGTGCCAGGAGCCCACTGTCAAAAACACCACCATAGTGACAAGTCCCAAAAGTCGCCTCGGAATCACCTCACCTGGTCCTATGATGTCAAAGATGCTTGTCAGGGCAATGAATGCCAAT
>Ga0164318_10007132_pt1 | contig 10836 bp, 13 predicted proteins | sample GuaBasSedimGuay9_FD_113734 | JGI IMG/M metagenome (GOLD analysis project Ga0164318, IMG submission 113734) | Subseafloor sediment microbial communities from Guaymas Basin, Gulf of California, Mexico - Guay9, Core 4571-4, 0-3 cm | ecosystem: Environmental > Aquatic > Marine > Hydrothermal vents...
AAGGGACGGAAGTTTCCGCGGTTGGGACGGGTATCGGTCTACTTCGGAGAGCCCATAGTCCCGGAGGAGATTGCGGCGTGTGCGCGGTCCGCTGATGGGCGAGCTGATTTCGGGGCGGTGTCAAAGCTGGTCATGGATCGTATCCGCAGGCTTGCTGAAAGTCGGCCCGGTCCGGCATGAAGTCCGTGTGTACGGCCTCCGGACTGCGCGCGCCTTTAAAAATATTGTCAAGCAAAACTGTCGCTTATATAAATTCCGTCAAGAAATACTATTCCTCAGCCGAAAAAAGGTCGAACTCCCTTGACACGGCCCGCCGTGCAGGTGGCATACTCGGGAGCAAAGGGGCACCGTGGACGGAGGCCGGCCCATGGCGCGAAAGCAGATATCACCTGCCTGGGGAATAGTTATCTCGGGGACCCGCTCCCAGTTCCTGGATGCAGATACGGAAGTAGCTTTCATTACCTTGGGCAATATCCCTGTTCTGGGATGGTCACTGAAGGCCTTCGAAGAGGCTGCCTCCGTGGAAGCAGTGCTGGTGGTCGCTGGGAAGACGAGGCTGGCAGAGGTGGAAAGTATGGTGCGGCTGCTGGGATACGGAAAGGTACGCAAGATTGTGGCTGGCGGGACCCAGTGGCTGAAATCGGTTCAAGCCGCGGTGGATGTTCTCGAGGATGAAGAGCCGGAATCGGTGGTGCTCCATTCCGCCGCGAGGCCGCTGGTGACAGCTGGAACCATTGAAAGCTTATTGAGCGCCTTGCGGCGCTTTGACGGGGCCGTCGCCGGTACCCCGCTGACGGAGACCGTCAAGCTGGCGGCATCCAACGGCCGGGTGACCAAGACGGTCACCGAAGGCCAGTGCTGGTGCGCGCACACCCCCCAGGCATTCTTTTTTTCCGACCTCAAGCGGGCAGTCAGTGCAGCTCTAAAGCGAAAGCAGAAGGTGGAAGAAGATATTTCCGTCCTTTGGGAAAAATCCAAGAAGCAGGTGGTCATGGTTGCAGAGGATATCGAGAATATCCAAATTTCCCGGTACGATCAGCTTCACCGGGTGGCTGCCCTGATGCAGGGCTCAGGCAGCACCTGAGCTATAACCGGCAGCGCGAGACGCACCCAGGACGTCGCCCATCAGGAGCAAAGAGCAGCCCTTTCGCAAGTGTGCAGGACGCGCTCAATATCTTCCAGACGATCGGGATAGTAAGCCCGCAGCCAAGCTTCGCGGTAGCTTTCGCGGAAATGACGGATGATTCCGGCAAGCCGCCGGGGGGTAAAGCTGCGAAATTTGTTCAGTGCTGCAGTGATGGCCGACGCACTGAGCGCCAAGGCCAGCTCCCGCCGATCCTGATTGTTCATGAGCGGCCCGGCGGCGCGTACCTCGATACTGTCAGCCGCGGCAAAGGCATCCTGGGAGCCGATGCGTACCGGACAGGGACCCGGCTGGGATCTGGATAATATTCCCGGATCCCAAGGCCAAGAGGGAAGGACAGATTCCGCCCTCCGGTACAGCCGCGCCAGTTCCCCGCTGCGCCTGCCGCCGAAGAAGAGATTGAACGCCTTTTCGAAGTAGTCTTGCGTCGTAGCAGGATTCCAGCTCAAGGCGGCCGCCAGAGCCAGCCCATAGTAGCCCGAAGGCAGCATATTGAAGTGTCCCATGTCGCCCCATTCGGTTACCAGCATTCCGTCGGCAGCCTGCCTCACCGCCTCCCGGACGTAACCCCGGATATTTGCCGCGGAGGCTGAGACATCATGGAATACCCGCCGATAGCCGCGCAGGCCCGGGCACACCACGGTTGAGAGTCCAGAGTGGACGAAGCGGGTGAACTTGGCGAAATTCATTACTGGTTCGTAGCCCCAATCCAGAATGATCACATCAGACGGGAGTCCGGCGAGCACATCGGGATGATGTTCGGGAAAGTCTCCCCAGATCATCAATCTCTTTCCCCAGCGCTGACAGATACGATCGAGATACCTGACGTAGCCGCGGAATTCGCCTATCGGATCCCGGCGCCGGCCCGGTATGCGTTTCCGGCCCAGATCGTAAGGTTCGTCACAGCAGGCATTGAAGTAGGGGGCCGGATGAAGAGAGGCGTATTCTTCGAGGAGTCTACCGGCCAGCTCTCGTGCCTCGCGCAGAGCGGGACACAAGGTGGCTCCCCTGAGGCGTTGGTGCCACGTCATTCTCGCCCAACTGGCTGCCGGAGGACGCTCGGCCAGACACCGGAAGCGCGGCAAACTGAGGATACGACCCATGTGCCCCAGCAGCGCCAGACAGGGGACCAGCGTGATTCCCTCCCGCCGACAGAAGCTGTCCAGCCGGAGTATTTCCTCAGATGAGAAAGCGGACGGAGTATCCGGTATGCCGGGAACTGAGAGGAAATCGTAAACATGTTCCACATATAACTGGAGCATATTGAATTTCAATGCGGATAGTTTTGTCACGTATTGCTCGAGACGAGGAGGCCGCGGAATCCTGCCGCGGGAGACATCCAGGAGGAATCCCCGGGTGGCCAGCGCTGGCCAGTCGCGGATTTCAACGCAGGGAATACCGCGGCGGCACTGGTAGAGCAGTTGCCACAGGGTCCACAGGGCGTGTCGCGTCCCCGCCGGACCTCGTGCCCGGATGCGGATGCGATCGGTATCAACGCTCAAGTCATACCCTTCATTTCCCCCTGATTTACAAATTATTTCCACGATAGTTCCGCGGGCGTCGCACCGGGTGCGTGGTTTGAAAACGTGGACTGTAGCCGGCATACCGATCGCGGCAAATCGGTCGAGCATGCGGATACAAATTTCCACAACATCCCGGGGAGACTGTGGGAGGATCACCAGCCTCAGCGGTAGGTGGGGGGAACACGATCCCTTTCGGGGGGTAACACTCTGTGGCTCCGGCAGGAAAAGCAGTTTCCTTTTTTGATTTTTGCCCGGCATTTGTGTACCTATTCTGATGGACCCGGCAGACGATGTCAGTTTTTTTCGGCCGATGCACAAGCGCGCAGTGGTCAGATACGAGGGACTGGTGCAGGGTGTGGGGTTCCGGTATACTGCCGTAAGTTTAGCCCGGAGGCGGGACGTGGATGGATACGTGCGTAATGAGCCGGATGGGACGGTGACGTTAGTCGCTCAGGGGCCCCGGCAGGAAATCGAGGCCCTTCTACAGGATATCCGGCGGTCTCACTTGGGGCGCTACATAACCGGGGAACACCTGCGATGGGAGGAACCTCAGGACGGGCTGGAGGGATTCGTAATCCGCTACTGAAAAGACTGTGGTGAGGCAATGAGATACGCAATTCTGGGTGATATTCACAGCAATCTGGAAGCGCTCCAGGCGGTACTTGAGGATATCAAGGCCGTGGGAGTTGATAAGTATGTCTGTGTGGGAGATATCGTGGGATACAACAGCAATCCCCGGGAATGCCTGGAGATCGTTCGCAACCTGGATTGTGAGACCGTCAGGGGCAACCACGACCACTACTGTTCGCACGACGAATCGCTGACCGGGTTTCATCCTCTGGCGGCAGACGTCGTGGACTGGACCCGGCAGCAGCTTTCACCTGAGGACAGAGAATACCTGCGGAATCTGCCCCTGGTGAGACAGGTGGAAAGCTTTACCGTGGTGCACAGCACTTTGGACAATCCCGATATGTGGGGATATGTATTCGACGCCCTGGATGCCGAAGCCAACTTCAACTACCAGGTTACTTCGGTATGTTTCTGTGGCCACACCCATGTGCCGTTGGCCTTCGAGAAAGCGGATGTGGTTCGCGGCGGCTTGTATGAGAAGATAAAGATTCAGGTTGGCCGCAAGTACTTCGTCAACGTGGGCAGCGTGGGACAGCCGCGTGACGGCGATCCGAGAGCGGCTTATGTGATTTATGACCTGGACAAGAACGAGATTCAGCTCCGGCGCGTGCCGTACGACTTCCGCATCACCCAGCGCAAGGTGCTTGCGGTGGGACTTCCCAGTCGAATCGCGGCGCGCCTGGCGGTGGGACGCTGATATCACGGGATTCCAACGGGAGGCCAGAGTGGAAGATACATTCCGACTGCTGATTGCGGGATTGTGGGTGATCGCCGGGAGTGCGTGGGGAACGGGCCAGCTGGATATACAGGCCTCGCTGGAACATGACACCTTTCTCCTATATGAGCCCATCCGGCTCAAGATCGAGATTCATAACCGTCTGACGACGCCGCTGTCGGTGGGTGCCGACCGCCAGGTGACTTTGATTCTGGACGTCCGCGATGAGAATGGCGCTTTGCTCCCGCGTGAGGATGGCTGTCCTCCAATCGAGGGCGAAGTGGACCCCGGGGGTACTCTGGAGACCAGTCTGAATCTGCTGGACTGTTATGATTTGCGCCGCCCTCGATCCTATTCCCTGCGGGTGCTCCTGGTTCATGGCGATAGTACCCTTCAGCGGGGCCCCTTTTTCTTTGAAATCCGTCTGGGGCGGAATGAGGCCCGTGAATCCGCCGTCCTCCCGGATGGCGCGCGGCGGCGCTATGCGCTGTACAGCCTGGTGCGCGATGGAGCGGAGAGGTTGCTCCTGCAGGTGGAAAACCCGGATGCCGCGGCCTGCCTGGGGACGATCGACTTCGGTCGGGTTCTGCGATTCTATCATCCCCGCCTGACAGTGGATGCCGAGGGGCGCGGTCATGTGGTATACCAGTCGGGAGAGACAAGCCCTCCTGTCTTCGTGCATGTGGTTGTGGGGCCGAACGGGGCGGTGGTGCATCGGGAAACTGTGGCGCAACCCTTTGGAGGCACGGCCGATCTGGTACCGGATAACATCTGGGGCTACAGATTGAAGAGCAGTGGGGAATGAGGGGGATCCACCTTCATCCGGTGATATCCACGGGGGAGTCCAGCGGCCCGCTTTTCCGCATACCGATTCTTTTCAGATCTGCTTTTGGGTTATCAGACGTTTCCGGTAATGGCCCGCAAGTGAACCGCCGGGAGCATGAGGTACGAGAGTTGACAAGCGCCGGTTTTGTGCTATTGGGGTGTCTGCATTGTGGTTATCCGGATTTGTATCACGGAATCATGGTGGTCAGGAGAGAGGAATAGGTGCCATGTCAGTTCATCGCAGCCTGAAGGGCGCAACGCGCATCGGCGTCAAGAGAAATGTCCTCAAGCGATTCGAGCGGATTGATATCCTCCGCAAACAGGGCAAGTGGAAGGAAGGCGACCGCGCCTTCGGGCTTCCCAAGACCAAGGTCGACTGAAGTCCGCCTTAATCTTTATCTCGCCCGGTGTGGTTGTGGAGCGCGAAGGGCCTGTGATCGCCTGGTTCGGGAAGGCAAGGTTACTGTCAACGGCAGAGTTGTGAATCTGCCGTCTTTTCGTGTCCATCCGCATACGGACGATGTTCGGGTGGAGGGGCTCAAAGTCCGGCCGGCCCCGCCCAGATACTATGTTTTCTATAAGCCACGGGGGGTGCTCTCCACTATGGCGGATCCGCAGGGGCGCCCTTGTGTGGGAGATTATATCCGACGTTTGGGTGAGCGGGTTTTCCCGGTCGGCCGGCTGGATCGCGACAGCGAGGGGCTGCTTCTGCTGACCAACGACGGCGACTTTGCTGAACGGATTCTTCATCCCCGACATCACGTCGCCCGGGTGTACCAGGTATGGACCGACAGGATGCTTACCGCGGCGGAGCGCCAACGGATTACGCGAGGGTTACGTTGTGACGGCCGCGTATTGCGTGCCGCCGAGTTGAAGCGCATGGGCCGCGAGGGAAAGTCTTTCGTATACCGGATTGTACTGCGTGAGGGACGCAATCGTCAGATACGCCGATTGATGCGGCAGCTCGGTGTCCGGATTCTCCGCCTGCGGCGTACAGCTATAGGAGCGATAACCCTGGGCCGACTGGAACCGGGTGAAATCGCGCCCTTGGACTGGCACAGGATCGGATATCTGCGACCTGCTGCGGCGGATCAAAGCGGGTAAGCTGTCCGGTTGGGAGGCTTCAGGTCCACGCCTTTTCCACAAAGTGCTCAATGATATAGCGGACGGCACTCTCCAGATCGGGCAGGATCTTGGTGCAGAAGCGCACCATCCAGGGGCTGCAGTCCTTGAACTCGAACGGGGAAAAGGCGACCACAAACTTGCCCAGATCGTGGGAGGCATAGAAGACTTCCATGGCGGTACCAATGGAAGGCTTGCTGTAGTTGACCAGCACGATATCGGCATCGCGGATGTCCTGAAGGTCGAATTCGACGATTTCGTTCGCGCTGTCAACTTCACGGTCTTTGAAATTCCGACGCATAGGGTCGAGAATGGTGAAATGCTCTTGCAGCATCTTTTTGGCGGCTTCACGCCATTGCCGTGCGTGTCCCTCATGAACGTCCATTATCGGGCCGCAGAGATAGATTTTTTTCCTGGCACTCATTTACGCCTCCGGCAGCATGGGGTAGTTTCTGCCACCAACTGTCCTGTTCCATCACGGGGGGTAAGTTAAGCATTGCTGGCAGGGGGGTCAAGCTGCCACCAGACTGACTATCTCAGCGGCTTTCTTGCGGTCCGAGAAGGGCCTGAGCCTCCAGAGCGGACAGCAACCGGCGGAAGCGAGGATGGTCACGGATAGGATCGAGTTGCAGATCACCGACTGATGCCAGTAGTGCCTCAGGATCGTACCCGGCGGCCTTGTCCAGGCTATCGAGAGCCGCCTCCACCTCTCCCTTGAGAGCGTAGGCACAGGCATAATTGAAATAGACACTGAACAGCAGGTTGCTGTCGGTGATGAGAGATACGGGAATATAAGAGAGAGTCTGCAGGGCCTCGTCGACTTTGCCCATTGTCATCTGAGTCGCTGCCAGGTTGCAGGCCAGCGCCGGATTCCCCGGGCGTAGCTCCAGGGCGCGTTTCATGTAGAAGGCTGCCTTAACATAGTTGCGGGCTTTGAAATGGAAGGCGCCCAGCCGGTGACAGAGACGGAACCGGAGATCTGCACTGGTAATCTGCGGCATTCCCTTTTCGAGGATCTGGATGGCCTCTTGCAGGTCACCGCGGCGATAGGCTTCCATCGAGTTCTCAAGCAGCATGCCCGTGCGTCGGCGCTCCAGGTCGAGCAGGGGATACGTAAGATTGGTCGCCGAAGGCTGCGGAGCAAGCGCGGTGATGGTCGGCAGAGACAGAAACGTGGTGCCAGTCGGCTGGCGGCTGAATGGTCGCGAAGAGAGCTGGTACAGACTCAGCCTTTTTCTCTGACGATAGTCGAGGGTCGGTGAGACAGGTCGGTTGGTTCCCGGCAGGTAATAGAGTGGAGGGTGATGCCAGGGTGTGCCGGCTGCCGCGGACGAAGCTTCCTTCTTCTCGGATCCCGGAGAGGCGCTGCATATTACGGCGAGGAACGGGAATGCGATCAGCAGTTGGAGGATGATGGATGGCACTGCCGTGACTTTACTCTTCGATTCACCATACTTCATCACGGCAATAATCGTCCTGGCAGGTGGTGTGTCAAGTCCGGTGAAGGTACCCTTGCAGTTATTAGATAGTTTTCCTAAACTGATACCGCTTGCGGCACAAATTGGGACGGGAGGTTGTTTCCGTGGAGGACTAGCGTGAATGAAGAATATTCACTGGTGCCTCGGAGCCGGAAACATCTGTGGACAGCGATTGTTCTGCTGATCCTTGCACTCTGGTTCATCTGGGACGGCTGGTTTCCTCGGGCATCGGTAAGGGAAGCTCATCCGGATCCCACAGATCATTTCTACCTGTTCAACAAGAGCATGGCGGTTCTGCTGGTGGTCGCTTCACTGATTTTCTTTTACGTGCATCTGGTTGCCGGATAACATGGCAAAGGCAATCCGTCACTGCCGGTTGCAGCGCATATTCTTGACCAGCAGCGGTGTCGTGTGGTTAAACCGTTGCAGATCCGTAGTGGTGAGGCGATTGCAGGGAGTATTCTGCAATGACATTGACCAAGAGACATCTGGTGAACCGTATCGCGGCGGAGACCGGGCTTAATCAGCGGGACATTTACCTCGTGGTACAGAAGACTCTGGACTACATTATTGAGAGTCTGGCGAGGGGAGAGAATGTAGAGTTCCGCAATTTCGGTGTATTCGAGGTGCAGCAGCGCAGGGCCCGTCTGGGAAGAAATCCCCGGAAACCTGATCAGGTTGTCCGGATCCCGCCGCGCAAGACCGTCAAATTCAAGCCCGGCAAGGTCATGAAGCAGCTTGTCGGTGACTGACCCGGGTGGTTCATCCAGAGGCATTTTTCTCCGGTCATGGGAGAGCAGCGTATAAGCAGCGTCCCCGGAATGCAGGATCTGGCTGGGCCAGAGGCCGGTCTCTGGCGCCGAATCGAACGCAGCTTTGTTGAGGTTTGCCGGAGGTACGGACTCGAGGAAGTACGTACGCCGGTCATCGAATATCGGGATCTTTTTTGCCACTCTCTGGGGGAATCCACCGAGGTGGTGCAGAAAGAAATGTATTCCTTTCCCGATGCAGCCGGCCGCCAGCTTGCACTGCGCCCCGAAGGTACCGCCGGCGTGCTGCGCTACGTGGCCGAATCCCGGCCAGCCACGGAAGACCTGCGTCTTTTCTATTACGGACCCATGTTCCGGCGGGAGAGACCTCAGGCTGGCCGCCGCCGCCAGTTTCACCAGCTTGGCGTGGAACTGATCTGCGCAGCGGACCCTGTGGCGGATGCGGAATGCGTGGCACTTCAGGTGGACACGCTCCGCGCTGCGGGTCTCAGCAATTTTGTGCTGCGGATCAACACCCGTGGGGACATCGGCGACATGAACCGGGTCACGGAGGGACTGCGGCAGGAACTGCGTCCCTTTCTTTCGGAGCTGTGTCCGGACTGTCGGCGGCGCTATGAGACCAACGTGCTGCGAATTCTGGACTGCAAGCGGGACGGATGTCGGCGGATCGTCGGCCAATTGCCTGATCTGTCCACATACATGAGCGGCGCTTCCCGGTCCTACATAGAGCAGGTTTATACGGTCTTGGGCCGACTTGGAATCGCTTTCCATGTTGAACCCCGTCTGGTCAGGGGGTTGGACTATTACGTGCACACGATATGGGAGGTCACCCATCCCGGCCTGGGCGCACAGGACGCGGTGTCCGGAGGGGGAAGATACGTCGTACAGATGGGCGGCCGGAGAATTGAGGGGGTCGGGTTTGCGGTGGGTATGGAGCGCCTGGTCATCGCCCTGCAGCGGGAGGGATCCGGGATGCCGGAGCGCACCGAAATCCAGGTGTGGCTGGCCGCGGTGGGCGAAGAGGCCCGCGCTGCGAACCTGCAGTTGGCCGGTCAATTACGGGCTGCCGGGATAGCCTGTTCGGTTCCGTTGCGTTTTCAAAGTCTCAAAGCGCAGATGCGCGCGGCCGCCAAGTCTGGGGCGAAACTGGCGTTGATACGCGGGGACGAAGAATTGCAGCGGGGAACTATCCGTTTGAGAGAACTGGATTCCGGCCGGGAAAGGGAAGTACCCGGCGGCCGGATCCTGGAGACAGTTCGGGAAGTTCTCGCGCCAGAGGCAGGGACGCTTGACAATGCCGATTGATCGCGGCAGCATTCCGCGCTTCCGGGCGGGTACGGAAGGAGTGCCGGGGGGCGGAAAATGAAGACAGGGATGCGAACCCATACATGCGGCGAGCTGCGGCGGGATTCAGTGGGCCAGAGAGTGCGCCTTTCAGGGTGGGTGGAATCCGTTCGGGACCACGGTGGTGTGATATTTGTGGACCTGCGCGACCGCTACGGGGTCACCCAGGTGATTTTCGACCCGGAAGACAGTCGGGAGACCTGGGACAAAGCCCAGCGCCTGCGCAGTCAGTACGTGATCGCAGTCGCCGGAGTGGTAGAGCGGCGTCCCCCGGAAATGGAAAATCCGAAACTCGCCACGGGAGAGATTGAAGTCCGTTGCGACAGTCTCCAGTTGCTGAATGCCAGCCTCACGCCACCGTTTCCATTGGAGGAGCGTGATGCTGCGCGGGTATCCGAGGAACTGCGTTTGACTTATCGGTATCTGGACCTGCGGCGTGCTTCAATGCAGCGAAATCTTCAGGCCCGGCATCGGCTCGCCCTCGCAGTCCGGAATTACCTGAACCGGATGGGATTTGTCGAGGTGGAGACGCCGATTCTGGGCAAGAGCACTCCGGAAGGCGCCCGTGACTATCTGGTGCCCAGCAGGATTATCCCGGGAGCGTTCTTTGCTTTGCCGCAGGCACCCCAGCAATACAAGCAGCTGCTCATGATTGCGGGGCTGGATCGCTACTTTCAGTTGGCACGCTGTTTCCGGGATGAAGACCTGCGGGCGGACCGCCAGCCGGAGTTTACCCAGATAGATATTGAAATGTCCTTTGTTACCGTAGCTGATGTGATCGCCGTGGTAGATGGGCTGCTGGTGGCGCTGTTTCGGGAGTTGAATCTTCCGGGCCCCGAACCCCCCTTTCCGCGCCTGACGTATCAGGAGGCGATGGACCGATATGGCAGTGATCGTCCGGATCTGAGATACGGGCTGGAAATCGTGGATCTGACGGATATCTTCGCTCATTCGGATTTCCAGGTGTTCCGGCGGGCGGTAGATGCCGGAAAGGTTGTCCGGGCGCTGAATGCGCGAAGTCTCGGGCAGACGCCGCTGAGGATTCTGGACGAATGGACGGAAGTGGCGCGCGAGGCCGGACTGTCCGGACTGGCCTACATCCGCGTCACGGGGGGCGGTGAGTGGAAGTCGCCGATACTGAAGTACCTCTCGGACGGGGAGAAGGAGGCTCTGGCGCAGCGGCTGGAGATACGGGCGGGCGATCTGATTTTATTCGCCGCGGAGGACCGCGCGGTGGTCTCAAAGGCCCTCGGGGAACTCCGCCGGCTTGCGGCGAAGGAAGCTG
>Ga0164318_10007134_pt1 | contig 10835 bp, 8 predicted proteins | sample GuaBasSedimGuay9_FD_113734 | JGI IMG/M metagenome (GOLD analysis project Ga0164318, IMG submission 113734) | Subseafloor sediment microbial communities from Guaymas Basin, Gulf of California, Mexico - Guay9, Core 4571-4, 0-3 cm | ecosystem: Environmental > Aquatic > Marine > Hydrothermal vents >...
AAAGGTTTAGGATACCCAAAGTATGCTGTTAGAAAATATGGTGAAAGAGGATACTATAACCTAGCTATTTTTTATGGCGCGTGTAATTTAGACTGCCTATTCTGTCAGAATTGGTCATATAGACAGATGGCAGCTAAAGCAAAGCCCTTTTTATCAGCGGAAGAATTAGCTGAATATGCAGACAAAAGAGTTACATGTATATGTTTTTTTGGCGGCGATCCCTCACCTCAAGTCGTTCATGCTTTAGAAACAGCTAAAATAGCATTTAACAGAGCTCAAAACGAGGGACGAATAATGAGAATTTGTTGGGAGACTAACGGGCATTTCAATATACATATTCTAAAAGCCGTTGTTAACCTATCCCTAAAAAGTGGAGGAATAATAAAGTTTGATCTTAAAGCATGGTCTTCTCCTGTTTATAAAGCATTAACAGGCATCGATATAGGTAATGTTTTCAAAAATGCTGAATATATTGTTTCTCGAGCATCTGAGCGTCCCGAAGTTCCATTGTTTACAGCTAGTACACTCTTAGTTCCCGGATATGTAGATGAATACGAAATTAGGATGATTGCCAGATTTCTCGCGTCACTGGATAAAAATATACCTTTTTCGCTACTTGCGTTTCATCCAGATTATGTATTATATGATCTTCCACCAACAAGTGTTAATCATGCTAAACTAGCCGTAAAAATCGCTAAGAAAGAAGGACTTAGAAATATTAACATAGGAAATAAATGGGTTCTAAGCAATTATTATTAATCAGTTTCCTAGTATCCAAAAATACATTATTCATATATTCTAAAAATATACACCTTATTAAAGAATCAGGAAAATCAAAAGTTATAAAGGAGTTTCGGATGAATAAGTCTTTAAAACACTCTGAGTCATAACATTGTATAGCAACCTATAACCAAAAGTAATATTAAGCAAATTAAAAATAATGTATCGATATCTTATAGAAGATGGTGATATCTTGTCTCAGAGAGAATCTAAGAAAAAAGAGAAATGGATGGTATTCTCTGCTTGGCCTTACGTTAACGCAACCCCACATCTAGGAAACATGATAGGATCTATACTTTCTTCTGATGTAGCTGCACGTTTTCTAAGGATGACAGGTGCAGAAGTAGTGTTTGCTAGCGGATCAGACATGCATGGTACGCCTATAGAAGTAGAAGCATTGAAGCAAAAAATTTCTCCTAAGGAGTTAGCTGAAAGAAACCATAAACGGATAAAAGAATTATTTGAGAGATGGAGAATTTCATTTGATAACTATACAAATACTGAAAGTAAGGTACACATCAGTTTCGTACAAGATTTTTATAAAAAGGTATATGAGAATGGATATGTTTTCGAGGACGAAATAGAGATGCTATATTGCCCTAACGATAAAATATTTTTACCAGACCGTTTCGTTGTTGGAACATGTCCATACTGTTTATATGATAAAGCCCATGGTGACCAATGTGAAAATTGTGGAAGACTCTTAGACCCTACTATGCTTATAAACCCCCGATGCACAATATGTGGCGCTACCCCAATACTGAGAAAGACTCGTCACTGGTTTATAGATCTACGCAAACTCGAAGATAAAATAAGAAAATATATTGAGGAAAACAAAAATTTACCACCAAATGCTCGAAACATGAGTTTACAAATGATAAAAGATGGATTAAAGCCCCGGTCCCTCACAAGAGATAACAAGTGGGGTATACCCGCTCCATTTCCTGGAGCTGACGAAAAAACTATATATGTTTGGATGGAGGCGGTTCTAGGATATGTATCTGCTGTAAAAGAATATTTTGAGAATAATGGTCAGTCTGATAAATGGAAGGAATTCTGGTTCGATCATACTACAAAGAGTGTCTACTTTATAGGTAAAGACAATATTCCATTTCACACAATAATTTTCCCATCTTTACTTATTGCTAATGGAGAAGGATATGTTCTCCCATGGACAGTAGCGTCAACTGAATATCTTCTATTTAAAGGTCTAAAATTCTCAAAAAGTAAACGTATCGGTATATGGATAGATGAAGCACTTGAAGTATTTCCTGTAGATTACTGGAGGTATGTCCTAATAGCTTTGAGACCAGAAGTCAGGGATACAAACTTTACATGGGAAGATTTTATGAGAGTTATAAACAGTGAGTTAAATGACAATATCGGTAACTATATTCATAGAGTACTCACACTTACTTATCGTAAGTTTAACGGTAAAGTTCCCAAACCTAAGGAACTAGACGAAAAAGAAAAGCAACTAGAGGAAAAAATCTATGAAACAGTCAGGAAGACTAAGGAATCGATGTACAGGTTTAGATTCAAGGATGCATTAAGCAAGATATTACATCTTTCAAGTTTAGGAAATTCATTTATAAATGATACTAGACCATGGGAACAAGAGGATGATAAAGCTGCTTCCATTCTCTTTGTGGCCTTACATGTTGTTAAAGCTTTAGCCATTATGCTTTTTCCAATCATACCTGATAGTTCACAGAAAATATGGGAGATGCTTGGATATGATGACGAATTAGAGAAAAGACTTTGGGATGAGGCTATAAAACCTGTACAAGAAGGTCAAGCATTGAAGAAACCAAAACCTCTATTCAAGAAAATATCCAAGGAACAGTTAGATGAGGCTATACAAAAAATTGAGAAATTGAGAGGATACAGTTAATTCACCAAAAAATATTCGAATATTTAAATTTTTCAAAAAAATTGAAGCATATTTGAAAAATATTTATGGAAAATTTTATATCATATTTATCATTTATTATGTGGAAAACACATGGAAGACAGATTTTTATTTAAAAAATATTATCCTTCTCAGTATCCTACATATTATCCGCCCCCAAAGAAAAAGTTTACTTTAATACCAGTAATAGTTTTAATAGTTTTGGTAGGCTTAGGTGCATTTGCAGTTTATACTTATTTTAATGGCATGCCATTCTCATCGAACCAGGAAACCCATAATACTGATCAATTACCAGGTATGAGGAATGAATATAAAGTGAGATTCAAGTATGTCATAGAAACCCAAGGAAAAAAGAGTAATGGTATATTTATTATTACTAGGAAAGGAGATAAAGAAAAAATTGAGTTTACTCAGAGTGGTTTAACTATACTTGGTGTTACTTCTCCTGACGGAGGATTCGTCTGTATAAAAACAAGATCTAAGTGGTCATGTTTTAAGAAAGATAATCCTAAGAGTAGCACACAGATTATAACCCCTGAAGATATTAAGGAAGATATGAATGCTGTCGAACCAGCTGGACAAAAGAATGTTGCAGGCCAATCCTGTAATTGTTGGAAAGGTACTATTATAAAAGATAATAAGAAGGAAGAGAACATGATATGTTTAACTGGTGACGGTATACCAACATATATGGAAACAAAAGTATACACAGACAATAAATTAGTAACTCATATGATATTTACTGCAGATGGTATATGGCGTACAGTTGACGATAACGAGTTTAATCCTCCGGCAAAAATAAAAGGATAAATTTATTTTTTAAAACTTTATGTCTTTAATAGGAGATTATCCTAATTGTCCTGTAGCCACTGATCGTCTACTAAACAAACTATCCAGGAAACTATATAGCTTCCTTGACACATTCCCAATCGTATATACCTCTTTAAAACTTCGGTAGCCAAGAACCATAAGTAAAAAATCTTGAGGATCTAAAGTAATCCTATAGGAAATCTTAGTGTCGCCATCTAATATTTCTATATCATATCCATCGACCTTAAAGAAGACTTTATCATTGCCTATATTATATTCTATTGTTCCATGCCATCCCTCTGTCTCCTCTTCAACTCTTCTTTTAAGTTCAGGCAATATAGATTTCATAAATCCATTTAAATTTACTATAAGCAACATGTTAGATGCTGGATAAGAAAATAATTCATTTTTTACAAAATATATGCCGTTTTTATTGAAAACATCCTCAATTTCTCTATCGAATGGAAAACGTCCCTTTATATTCCTTATACCCCTATGATATAGTTCTTTCAATACCTTTTTTAACAGAACCGCAAATGTTCTTCTATGATTTAAGTCAAATGCTCCCGTTAATACAGCTTCTCTATCGTAGATATACGTATGTAAATATGCTGTGATCACTCCATTATCTTCATAGACAAAACTTTTAGATTCGGATGCTGTTAACTTGCTCGGTTTTTCATTTTTCAAAGCTCCTATTCTTCCGCGATTAAAAGACTCTATGAGTCTATAGACATGATCATAATCCTTTGTTGCATCATATTTTCTTATATTTATTTCATCTTTATGACTTATAGCTAGATATTCGGGAGGAGTAATTTTCATTGCTCCTGCATACACAACTTCTAGTGGAAAAACATAATACCTTCTAGGGAAAGGTACATATCCAAAACGAGAATAGAATCTTATCAAACCTCCAAGTCTCGAAATATGAAAACCATCATTCTCCATATATCTAACAACTTTATCCATAAGAAATGTACCGTATCCCTTCCCCTGAAACTCTCTTCTAATAGAAACATACCCAACATCACCTTTAACGAATTCAGATATACCATACCATAAAACATACCTAGCAATATGTGCCACACCAATAATTTTATCTTCTAACTCTAAAACTACTATATTCTTCCAATCAGAAGCTATAGACCTATAATGTCTAGCTCTCTCAGAACCCTCATCAACACCAAAAGCAGACAAAATAGTCTCATATACTTCATCAACATCATCTTTAGAAGCTTTCCTAAAAAATACTTTATCCATACTAAACTTATATGACCAAAAAATAAAATAACATTGCTGGAATAAACCTTTATTAAATCACTACCATAAAAATCAATTTATACCCTCATATAATATTTTGATCTGAGAATAGAACAATCTATTCGATGATAAAACATGACGTATATGATGAATAAACAGTCGCCTGAAACCATATGATGATCCATTCATGAACTGAAAACTTATATAGTTTACATATAATTAACTTGAAGAAAACAAATGAAAAATAATAGAAGATGAGAATGATGAGTAAGAAAATACGATAAGAAGAATATAAAAGAGATAACGAAAATTAGTATCTATCAATTTAAGTGTCATAAAAATTCTACTTAGATTTAACAACTTCATTTTGGAGATGTTTCTTTTTATAAAGTATGCCGCAACATAAAGTAACATTATAAATGATATATAAGTTGAAACTAAAAGTGACCATAGGTAGCAACAATTCATAGGGACTTGTAAACGCATACTTTATAGGCTCTGTAGCATAAGTAGGAGCAACATTAATGAAACATAACGTAACCACGGAGGTAGCTTATTAATAGGTATTATGAGTCTGCATAAAAATATCATCAGAAGTCTAGCAGAGTTAAACACAAGTCAAAGTTTGTGAAGGATCCTTAGTGACAAAGGAAAGGAATACTCCTAAAGCTGAAAATTGAAAAGTCGCCATAAAATTTGACAAGATTTCTTACTTCTATAATATAGCTACATGATGATAGCTTTGCATTCACTTTGAGCAACATATGATATTGCTCATGCATTTTTAAACCTTTAAAATTTCCAAAAAGCCTCTATAACTTTTATTCCCAGCTCTTTGAGAGTACCTCTTGTCATATAGTATGTCTTCATTCAAGTAGTGAGCCAACATTTTAGCCTAAGCTTGGTGACAGATCTTCTTGACTAGTTTCTCTGCATGGAGATATGCTATAGCTAGCACGGGTTGAATAGATGGAATTAGAGCTGGCGCTAATGCAGCAGTAGGTCCAAAACCGCATGTAGCCACGGCTGCTGCGACGCTCTCATTCTTTGTTATTGAGAGAAACATTATCGCTTGATGCACTCTATAACCGAGTTTTAGTAGCTTGCTTACTGCCAACCCTATCATTATTATAATGAAAACTATGAGGGAATAAGTTAACAAGATCTCTAGAGTAGTGTAAGGATTTTTCACGATTAATACAGCCTTCCTAGAAATGAGGATAAAGATTAAGAGGAGCATTACTAATACCGTGGAGGCTGAAAGATAAGGTTTAAGTTCCGATTCAACAAACGACACACCTTTCTTTTTAATAATGTATCTACGTGCCAGCTGGCCTATAACTAGTGGCACTACCAGAACAGCTACAACTGGTTTCACGATCTCTAAGATCGGCACGCTCACAGTCATCATGGAAGCATAAATGTAAAGATAAGCTGGAATTAGTACAGTACCTATAGCAACTAATATAAAGATACTAGCTGTAGCAAGTTCTAAGTCTCCCTCAGCTAGCATTACATAACCTATAGACGCCGCCGAAGCTGGAACCGTATTGGCCGCTAAAAAGCCTATTCTTATGTCCGGGTTTGATATTGTAGCAGAGACAAAATAAGCAAGAATGGGTGAGAGTGCATAAGCATATAAGATTACTATTAAAACATATCTGATCCGCTTCAAAGCAGAACTAAGTTTTTCTCCCCGCAGAAGAATCATAGACGGGAATATAGTTGTAGCTGCAAGCAACATCACAATGCTCTTAAAAGCTTTCGGGGAAATTTTAGCGATTAACGGGATTGAGGATCCTACTATCACAGCAGCTAAGGCTGTGATTATCGTGTATACTAACATATACTTCTTTAGATTACCAGCTAATTTTTTACCAAAGCTCATAGGCCATCTTGTAATTGAATGATAAAAACCTATTTTAATTTTACTGACCAGTCAATTTGACCAAAAAGTCAAAAAATATAATACTTATCATGTAGCTATATTAGTGTATGAAAAAACAAGCTTATATCAAAAAGAAAATAATAGAAGCTGCTACACATGTATTTGCTGAAAAAGGCTTTTTTAAAGCCACGATCGACCAAATTGCTAAAGAAGCTGGTGTTTCAAAAGGCCTAGTTTTTTGGTATTTCAGAAAGAAAAATAAATTAATAATAGAAGTAGCAAAACGTAGCTTGCCTCTTAACATTATATCTGGTTGCCTCCGTAAAGATTTAAAAGGCAGAGAACTTCTAAACCAAATAGCTGAAGAATATATAAAAAAGTACTCATCATACGAGAATAGAAGACTACTCTTTCAAGTACTATCGATAAAATCTATTTACCCAGTAATAGGAAGAGAAATATCTAAGCTCTGCAATAACCTACTGGACAAGGTTGCAAAAAAGGTCTATGGTCGCACTGATTTTGACAAAAAGATAAGAATGAAAGTCTTCTTTGGGGCATTACTTTGCTATTCTCTAAGCAATAATGAGGAACTAGACCCGAAAACTTATATTTCTAAAGTTATAGAAATTATAAGTCAATCAACTGAAGTTAAAGTATAAAAATGAAAATAAGCATTTAATTAAATTTTAATGGATAAAAATATGGAAGAACATGTAAGCCTCTAGGGCAGATAAGAAAAGCAAACTATCATGAATAGAGGATAAGAACATTTTAATTGCAGTTTAACATTAATTTATGAGTTTAGACGTTTTTAACATCTTTCATACATCCTGCTCCAGTAGCCTAGATTTTACAATAGTTCTAGTATTTATCCATAAGAGAACATGACCCTTCATACAATTATAGCACTTCAGAGAAAATTTTAAATTGACAAGACTTTCTACGATTTTTGGATAGTAATGATAGTTAACTTTAGTGAGCTTGACTACAGCCTATGGGAGAAAATAGCGGGACTTTACAAGCGCAAACCTATTACTCATGCCTACTTATTCTACGATGTGGTTTACGATTGCGAATCAACCGATGTAAGCTTTTTGTTAGAGGATAAAGTTATTAGAGGATACCTACTAGTATGGCATGGCGGCTCTAGGCTGGCAGTCCATCTTTGGGGAGATGCCAAGCAGCTAGTCTCGCTAATACCTCAAGACTTAAGCTCGATTATACAGCTTTACAATGAGGAACTCTTAGAGTACACGCTAAATAGCATTCAAAGAAGTGGGAAAACCGAGGTGAAATGGTATTACGATATGGTTGTAGACGATGACAGCTTTAAACCTTATGATGCGCATGTTACAGTTAGACTAGGGACATCTCACACAGAGTTCTTCGCTGAGCTTGTCGACGAATGGGCTGAACCACCATCTAGAGAAAAGATACATGAAATATTATCTAAATGGCGATGGTATGGCATTTTTGATAATGGTAAGCTTGTATCAGTAGCTTCAGCATATATTCGTTTGCCTGAGGTATGGATCATCGGTGGAGTCTATACACGCTTAGGATACAGGAACAAAGGGTATGGCAAGTCGGTTACATCAGCTATAACCCGTGACGCTATTGCCTCAGGTGCGGTTGCAATACTTCACGTTGCTGAGAACAATGAGCCTGCCAAAAAGGTTTACAGCAAGTTGGGCTACAGATACTTAGGTAAGAGGCCTTGGATTTACTACAACCCTAATACGGATTAGTCCTCTTAAATTTTTCTAATGAATCTAATCCAGCTATAATCAACATTTTTGTGAACATTTGCTGAGAAGAATGAAATGACAAAATTCAGAGAAAAATATTCTTATTTTTTTACAGATTTGTTAAAAAATAGAAACATTTTTCTTTAATTACTCAATTATTTTATATATGGAAGATTTTTTGAGAGATGCTAGAAGTAAAGGTTTAATACCGGAGAGAGCCTTAAGAGAGATTTTTCAGAAAACGGTACTTTACTCATTATCTATTAGGGGTCTTTGGCTTAAGTATGTTTTCCAAGGTGGTACTTCTTTACGTTTATTCTATGATTCTCCACGCTATTCACTTGACCTAGACTTTACATATATTGGAGACCAGATAAATGTTATTCCTAGGGAAATCGAGATAGTTAGGAATACTGTTGAAAGAATATTCTCTCCATATAGTATATTAGTAAATATTTCTCGGGAGAAGCTTATATCAGAAGAAAGATTTTATAGATGTTTTCTAGTGTTCGATACATCATGTATAATTGGTAGAAAGCTAAGGATTAAGATAGAGGTCTTATGTAGAAGTTATAGTCAAGAAATGTTCTTGAAAAAAATACTTTTAATCAACTTCCCTATACAGACATCTATAGGAGTATTAGTTAAAACACCTAACCAGCTTTTGGTAGATAAGGTAGCGTCTCTTGCTGGAGGATACCATAGAGGATTTATCCGTTGGAGAGACATATTCGATATCTACTGGCTTAGGAGAAGATTTAACGCATTAGTCGAACCAGATTATCTAGCCCTAGAATTTGGGTCCTATATTGAGAAACCTGAAGACTTGGATAAACTCCAACATCTTCTTGAAAAAATATTGTCTAATGGAAAATATAAGGATATTATATCAGAATTGGCTAAAATTCTACCCTTAGGCCTAGCTTCTAAAGAATTTGTTAAACAGTACATAGAAACTTCTCTTCTGGTCATTAAAGAAGCTAAAGAGGTGTTAAATGCTTGAAGCTTTCAGAGTGGATAAAGATTCTTGAAGAATTAAAGTCAAAGGGGCTAAGAATCGTACATATAAGCTCCTTGAGTTCTCTTACAGATATCAATGCTAGAAGTTTATCGGTAACTATTTGGAGGTTGGAAAAATATGGTTTAGTCGAAAGGGTAGGGAAGGGTTGGATCTGTATAGATAAATGTACTCCTATAGATTTGGTCAAGACTCTCTTTCCATCAGCTTATCTCTCTCTAGAATGGGCTTTACATTATCACGATGTACTAGATCAGGAAATAAAAATCGTTACCGCTGTATGGCTCAGCAAAACTAAGAGAGCTAAACATGGGAAATATATGTTTGAAATCCATAGCATTAAAAAATCTCTATACTTTGGATTCGATACAAAAAATATGGTTGCTTCTCCTGAAAAAGCACTACTTGACACAATATATTTCAGAAAAAATTACCCATCATATGAGTTAAATCTAGATATTCTAAACTACAAAAAAATAAAAATTTATTCGAAATCTTACCCTAAAAGGGTAAGGAAGACTATTAGAAGGATATTTAAAGAAATGTGAGCATGAATAAGGTAGTAAAACATAGATATCACAGAAATTTGGTGGATAAAATTCTATTCTCTTCAGTATTGTCAAATTTTTCTCTTTTTCTTCCATAAATAGCTCTGTAATAGTTATAGCCGATGTAAAAATTGAGTTCTAGAAATTTTCCTATCATCTCTTTTCCCCACCTATCATATTTGCATCTTGACGGATTTACAGGCGTTTTTCAACTTCTAAAAATATTATTCTATAACTCTTTACTGATTTTCTCAAGTTAAAAATGAGATTTTTCTCAATTAAATCTACTAACCCTTTATAATACTGATTTTTACTTATTATATGGGACTGAAAGACTTATACGTATCTTTAAGACAATTTACTTAGTGAATTAGAATTGTTGAATGATAAAATCTTTGTTTTAGACTGGCTTCCCGCCTCTATAGTCGCTAGGCGGGGGCATGAATGGTTGAAAAACTATCTTAACACTTATGATAAGATTGGTAACCTGGTAGTATACCATAATCCTACGAGTTGGAGAGGTGTATATTACTATTCTAGTATTTTTAAACGTATTCCAGAAATGTTTTTCGATCCCTTGGAAGTACTGCTTAATGAATCCGATTTAAGGGAAATAGATGTCTTTATAGGCTATCATTGGGTTCCAGAAAAACCTGAGGAAATGTGGGTTTGTCCATCTGAGAAAGAGACTGAGAGTGCAATTAGAGTAATAGATGAAACATATAGGCTTTACTCTGATCATGTATCCCTAAAGGGGTACTATGCCGTTTGGGAGCCTGGAGATCTTAGCTCAACTAGATACTATAAAGAGACATTTAACTATGTGAAAAGCTTAGACGACAGCCTTTTAACAGCTATAGCACCA
>Ga0164318_10007135_pt1 | contig 10834 bp, 7 predicted proteins | sample GuaBasSedimGuay9_FD_113734 | JGI IMG/M metagenome (GOLD analysis project Ga0164318, IMG submission 113734) | Subseafloor sediment microbial communities from Guaymas Basin, Gulf of California, Mexico - Guay9, Core 4571-4, 0-3 cm | ecosystem: Environmental > Aquatic > Marine > Hydrothermal vents >...
GAGATTTTACATTTGTAGATGATATTGCAAAGGGGACGGTCGAGGCTTTGAAACTTAAATCTTATCATGTTATAAATCTTGGTAATAATTCACCCGTGGAACTCAACTATGTAATTAGGTTGATAGAAAAATATCTCAACAGGAAAGCGGAAATTAGATACAGAGAGTTTCATAAAGCCGATATAAAGGCAACATGGGCAGATATTGAGAAAGCTACTCAATTGCTGAATTGGAAACCTCAAATAGGAATTGAAGAAGGGATTGAGAAGACTGTACAATGGTTTGAAGAAAATAAATCTCTAATCGATAATATTAGCATTGGATAAATGATGAAAGAGATTGCCATTATAGTGCCCTCTCTTTATGGAGGAGGAGCGGAGAAAGTAGCACTATTACTTTCGAGAGGATTCAAGATGAGGGGAAATAGAGTGTTTTTGATCACACTAGAAAAGGGAATTGCCTACGATATACCCCCAGATATACATCTGATAAATATTTCTAAAATAGACGGTAAAGATAGTAAACTCATCAAGCTTTTACTACTGCCACTTCAATTCTATACCCTCAGCCAGATAATTAAAAAATATAGAATAAATTTTCTGCTGGGAATTATGGAAAGACCAAATTTTTTAATAGCATTATTGAATTTTTTCAGAATCCATAAAAACATTATTTCCGTAGCTTCAGTCCACACGCTACTTTTTCAGAGAATTAAGGTCAAAAGATTTAACAAGTTTTGGAAGAGCCTTTATAAGTATTTGTATAAATTCATTGCTCGAAATGTGAATTGTGTGGTAGCAGTTTCTCCTTTTGTCAAAAAAGAGCTAATAAGTGAATTTGAAGTTAATAAAGACAAGGTAAAGTTTATTGGTAATCCAGTTGATTTTGAAGAGATAAGGATCAAAACGCTTGAACCAATAAGCCCAGAATGGCGAAAAGCTTTTGTAGGGAAGACAATATTAAATTTAGGTCGACTGATACCCGAAAAAGGACAGGAGTTACTAATAAAGAGTTTTGCTAAGGTTCGGCAACTATTACCCGATACAAATCTGGTTTTAATCGGGGATGGAGAAGAAAAGAAAAAATTGCAGGAGCTGGTTAAAAATTTGGATCTAGAAAATAATGTTTTTTTTCTTGGTTTTCAAAAGAATCCATATAAGTTTATGAAACATGCCAGCATTTTTGTACTTACTTCCCGGTATGAAGGTTTCGGTTTAGCATTAGTTGAAGCCATGACCTGTGGGTTACCTGTAATAACAGTAACTCCTTCTGCTTCTTGGATTTTAGGGTGTGAGAGTACCGACCATAAGATTAATGAAGAACTTGTATATGCCGAGTATGGAATGTATGTGCCTTTGAATTGGGATAACATCCAGGAAGAATATAACATGGAGAAAGAAGCAGAAAAATTGGCAAAAGCAATCTTAACCTTACTGCAAAATAGGAGTTTATTTGAGAGGTATAAAAAAGCTTCTGCTGAAAGAAGCCGGCAGTTCTCTCTGACGACAATTTCTGTGGAATATGAAAATTTATTTAACCATCTACCGGCTAAGGCAGGGTTAGATAAATGAAATACATATTATTCCATTTTATTCTTCTTAAGACGATATTTTTAACTGATTAAACTTGACCAACTTTAAGGGAAATAAGATAATTAATTCTGACAAAATGAATATAAATTTCGAGGGACTTCTGAAGCTAACTCACTGGCTCGGTTTCACCCTATCCTCGTGCTTGGACTAGTGGGTATTTTGCACGTTTTGTACTTACTGATTCTCAAAGAGAGAAGATATAAGATAGGAAGTACGCATTTTGTGCTTTTGGTTTTATACTTATAGTTTTAGTATCAGGTTTTCAAGCATGGAATTCAAGTTTATTTTATGAGAGAAGCTACCGGTTGCTCCGGTCAATTGCAGTATATGTATTTGCTCAGGCTATCTTTATAATGTCAAAAGAATAGAAAATGCCATGAATACAATTATTGTGGCTTTAATGCTAAATATTTTGTATGTTTTTTATTTTCTGTCAGCCTCTACATATGGATTTTCAGTTTTAAATGCCGTAATTCGGGGTGAATTTCTTGATTTGTCTATAAGGGAAAGAATTAATCTTCTAAAACTTTCCTTACAACTTTTTAAAAACACCCTATTACTGGTATAGATATAGGAAATTTAGAATACTCCAGTGCTCTCTCGTCAAGAGCTAAATTAGTACATTCTATGTATCTTGAAATTCTCTGCGCGACAAGGGTTTTGGGAGCAATATTATTTTAATATTAAATTTGTATAAATTAAAGCAAAAAGATTCGATTTATTATTCATGGTATGCTCTTCTTGGGATCATGTTCCTGGGACTGACTCTTTCTCTAGAGTTCCATACCTTTCTGTGGGCAGTGATTGGACTTTCGGAAGCAGCTATTAACTTTGAAAGAATGGCATCAGTGCGTCAACAACTGCCTTAGCTCTTTGTTCCCATGTATGGTATCTTCTTATACTTTTTACATTTTCCATTTTCTCCATTACTGCTTCAGGATGGGCATGGAGGTATGTTAAGAGAGCGGCTATACTCTCAGGATCTGGATTGGTTGTCCAGCCTATATTCTCTTTCTCGACAAAATCTCCCATAGCAGTATTTTTAACAGTGATTATGGGCTTTAAGTAACCAATTGCCTCAAAGAGTTTTACTGGCATGGCAAAACTATAATATGTATGTGGTTTTAATGTAAGCAATACCAGGTCATTTTCTGTGTATAATTCTTTTAACTGATCCGCTTTTTTGCTCACAAATCGGATATTAGGTTGTTTTAAGTAACCATAAAATTGATCTAGGTTTTCCAATTCTCGTTCTCTTGTACAAATAGTTAGTTTTATATTTGTATATTTTAACTGTTCCAGTGCCTTAAACATCAAAGAAAGATTATATAAAGGAGGTGTTATTCCTCCTACATAAAGAAGTTTGAGTTCTTTTCCAGGAGAGATGTTTCTTATTATTTCTTCTTCAGGTGGGTTTTCACAGCCAGGGGGGAGGGCTACTAATTTGGGTTTCTTTTTATTCTTTTGGGGCAGGAAGTCAGCTATTCTTTGGTGGGGGGCAAAAATAATATCAGCATACGTTGTAAAAATAGACCATTCGTAATAAAAGAAAGGATAAGATAAAAACCATTTTAGAAGAGACACTCTCTTTCGGAAAATGTCAAATTTCCAATGGATGTCTCTATAATATATGCCAATTGGAATATTTCGGGCTTTTAATAGTTTCAACAAAAGATACTCATATACAGGAAAATAGGGTATATGGCTGGGGTCAGATAACTGAACAGGCAGATTTAGAGATTCTACATATGTAAACAGATATCTGTATTCATTTCTGATTTTCTTGGTTATTTCCATTATTATCTTTTCACGTTTTTTTCTGTTCCCAGAAATAATGTCCACTTCTAATCCCAGTTTTCTGAAGCCCTCCAGTAGTTTGATTGGTCTCAGGGAGGAGCCAGAAAAAGGTGCCTCTTGCAGTAGCGCAGGATAAATAAATAGAACTTTGTTAATTTTGTGTCTATCCATTTTTAAAGTCTCAGGCTTTATAATATAAGTTATTATAAATCCAGAATTGAGTAATATGAAAAACAAAAGAAAATTTAAAATACTTTTTTTAACTCCATGGTTCCCTTCTAATTTGAATTTAAGTAGTGGTGTGTTCATCGAGGAGTTGGCTCAAACTGTGTCTTTTGAACATGAAGTTATTGTGATACATAGTGAAGCTATTTCGAAGATAAAGGGCTTTACCAAGTTCAGCTCAGTTGAAAAAAAAGACAATTTAAGAATCTTTAGATTTTATCATAAAGAATTGAATCCGCGTTTACTTTCTATTTTCTTGATGACTTACAATATGTTACAGGGGTTCGGGTACCTTAAGAAAAAGAAGTGGGTTCCTGATTTGATCCATGCTAACGTATATGAATCTGCCTTAGCGGCTTACCTCATGAATAAGAGAGCCAATATCCCGTATATTGTGAGTGAACATTGGTCAGGATTTCCCCTTAAGAAGTTAAATATTTTTTCACTGAAGCTTGCAAAAATGGTCTTCGAAGACGCCAATGTTGTGCTACCAGTGAGTAGATTCTTAATGGAAGCCATCAAGGGCTATGGGATAAAAGCAAAGTATCGCGTTTTACCGAATGTTGTGGACGAAAGCATCTTTTTCCCCTCTGCTGCGAGTATTTCATCATCTCAGAGCACTAAGAAAATACTCTTTGTGGGAAGATTACATCCTATAAAGGGATTGGATCTTCTTTTCCGTTCCCTGAATCACCTGACAAAATTAAGAAATGATTTTGAATTATACCTTGTAGGAGATGGTCCTCTGATGCAGAAGCTTAAGAATTACACAGTCAATTTTAGAGTAAAATTCTATGGGTTCTTACCCAAAAAGGAAATTGCAGAGTTGATGCGCAGGAGTGATTTCTTGGTTCTTCCCAGTTACCAGGAGACTTTTGGTTGTGTAATAGTTGAAGCCCACATGACCGGTTTACCTGTTGTGGCTTCCAGAGTGGGGGGCATAGTAGAATTGATAACACCTGAAAATGGGATTATGGTTCCACCAGGCGATGAAAATGCATTATCTGAAGCAATATTATGGATGCTGGATAATTTTAAGATTTTTGATAAAAAGAAAATAGCAGAAGAGGCAAAGAAAGTCTTTAGCAGGGGAAGCGTTCTCGATAGATTAACAAGAATATACAATTCTATCATTTACACCTAAAGAGACTCTGTCTAAGCTGCCAGTTTTTCTCAATAGTCCATGAGTGTTGGTTAGTGATACCAATATAAGAAAAACAGCAACAAATTTACCAGATTGGAGAGAACTCCCACCAGAAGAAAAGTTTTTGTTTTGAGTCAACTTTTTCTCTCGGGGAATGGGAGCAAAATAAAATGGGGAATTGGGTAGGAAGATAGTTTCTGTTGGATTTGGTGGTAAATAAGTTGTTGAAAACTTATAAAGAAATAATTGGTTTAATGAATAATTCGAGATTTTGATTTTATTCTTTTAATGGGTTAAAATTCTACCACATATACAATTATACAATGTTATGAAAGCGATAGATGATATATTATTGGTTATTGTAAAAAGAATATGGTTAATTCTTGTAATTATAACCTTTTTTGTCATTTTTATGTTTATTCTTTCCCTGGTTGTTCCTCCTGAGTATTCTTCGACAGCTTTGTTGATGCCCAAGAGAGCAGTTATACAAGGAACTGCTTATGAGGATTTGGATACCTTACTTTTTGGAATAAATTTGCCTAAGCCCACAAATACTTATATATTACCTGTCCTTATGATTCCTTCCAATCTCTATGCTGATATTTTAAATTCACCTAGGGTACTTGATACAGTTATTTTTAAGTTAGATTTGAAAAAAAAATTTAAGAAAAAGACTGTAGAAGAGGCTAGAGAAAAATTAAAGCAGTGTATAAGAGTAAAAATTAGTAAAGAATCCGGTATTGTTACTTTAATAGTTACAACAAGAGATAAATTGCTATCCAAGGATATAGCACTTTATATGATCCATGAACTTGGAAATGTTCTATCTTCTCAAAATACCAATGTCTGGAAAATACTTCAAATAGATCTGCACAGAAGGATTTTGACAGTGGAGGATTCTATAGATGCAGTAAAATCCGAATTAGAGCGGTTCCAAAAGGCTAACAAAGTACTTCTTCCATATTCTTTTTTTGATAAGATAATAGAAAAGTACATTGACTTGCAAAATCAATTAATAGAATGTGAGCTTAAGAAAGAGGCATTATCTTCAATATATACACCTAGTTCTCCATACGTAAAGTTATTGGATGACAAAATAAATCAAATTAAAAAAGAAATTGGTAATTTGGAAAAATCTCCCAGAGATCTTTATTCTTCACCAGGTATTTTAAGAGCTTCTCAGATACTATTGAATTATCAAGATATCCAGAATCGCTTAATATTTCTTTATGCTTTTTACAAAGCGCTGCTTTATGAATATAACTATGCCAAGTTGATGGCTGAGAATTCAAGTTTAGAAGTGGAGATACTAAAGTATCCTGAAATTCCAGAGAGAAAGAGCTACCCTAGGAAGAAATCATTTATTTTATTTGGTCTACTAACAGGTATTTACGTAGGATTATTGCTTTCTTTTATCTTGGAGTATATAGATTTGATAAATAAAGACCCTGAGAGAAGAAAAAAATGGCAATTGGTTTTGAAGAGATTAAAAAGAGCTTTTTAACCGAATTTAATGGAGAAAATAAAGATGTTAAAGTTATTTGTGTTTTATTTTTTGTGTTTGTTCATGCTTTTCTTCTTATTATAGCTTTATTTTTCGATCTTAATAAACTTACGATATTTTGGTTTTTACCGATTATAACTACATTATTCTTGCTGGGACATCCTTTTATTAGCTTATTGCTCTGTCTTTTCCTTATTTTTAGCGGGTTCAGTGAGATAAGTTATTTATCGCAATTACATCCTGTAAAACTGTTGACATGGGTACTATTTACCAGTGCAATTATTGGATTCTCACAAAGAAAATTAAGATTAAAATTGATACTTCCAGATTATATGTTATTGCTCTTCATCCTATATTTACCCATATCAGCTATTTTTTCATATAATACTGTTCTCGCAACCAAAAGATTATACTGGCTTTTTAGGACATATGCTTTTTACTTCATAGTAAGGTTATTTCTTAGTGATAGAGGACAAATCAGATGGGTTTTCTTAGTGGTGATTCTGAGTGCTTTAGGCAGTATACTTTATACTATTGCCACAAGCATTTTATCCAATGCTGGCTTGTTGGCTTTGCTAAAAATAGGAGGGATTTGGAGAGGAAGTGCACTTTTCCCTAACCCCAATTTATGGGGAGCAACCTTATTAATTAGTTTGGGTTTTACTGGATATTTGTTTGAAGAGAGAAAAATAAACAGGGTGTTACTAATTGTAATCTTTACATTGATTCTATTTGGTATTTTTATCACATACTCCAGAGGAACTTTTATCGCATTTGGTATAATGATTCTGTTTTTTATTTTTAGAAAATTTAGATACAGAGGACTTATAATTGCAGTATTTTTTACATCTATCTTACTAATTGTAGTATGGAACTCACCTTATTTTATGCGGTATAAGACCATTTTACTTGCCTTATTCCAAGGCACTGTAGATACATCAATAAGAGAACGTGTTAATTTGCTATCGCTCGCCGTTGACCTTTTTAAGAGAAATTCTCTTATAGGAGTAGGTCCTGGAAATTTTTTAGAGTTTTCTTCTGCTGTAGCCAGTGGAAACAAACAAGTACATAATCTCTATTTGGAAATTCTTTGCGAAACAGGTATTATTGGGGGTGTCTTTTATTTCACAGCATTACTTTCTACAGTAATATTGGCATACAGGGACGCAGATACACTCACATATTATATGGGAATGCTATTTATAGTAATTTTGGTATTAGGTATGGTTTTATCATTGGAGTTCAGGTTTTTCTTTGGTGCAATATGGGGTATCGTTAACAGTGTAAATAGTTTTAAAAAAGTGAAAGAAAAACAAAAACTCTAACATTTAAGCTATTGATTCTCTCAAAAGACGTTGTATTTTAGGATAAATTTTAAAATAAATGTAAAGTAAAATATAAGATAATATGGAAAATATAATTGAAAAAGCGAAAAACCGACTTTTACGGGGCCAAACAGGCCGTTGAGAAATTGATGGCGATGAAATTACAAAAAAAGTCGGTAATTTTTGCTCACTTTTTAGTTTTGCCTTGTTCTTCAATATAGCCAGGTTCAAGCAATATTGAGCTAATATTTCATATTCTCTTCTTAATTCCATGTATTTGCCTAAAAGGTCCGGCAGTTCGCTAAGAGGAATATAGAAGCCCGCACCATATTGCGTACTGTCTCTCGTTGTAATTTTTTTCTCCAGAGTGGTCTCTATTGCGTGCTTTTGGGAGTTTTTTATTTTGAGTAAGGGGTAATTCTCGGTAAATAAGAAATTTAAATATGTTCCTTCAGTTTGTAACAGCATTTCCTGCAATTTGATTTTAGCATATAAATTCATAAAACCCCCAAGTTCTTCTTCCGGGAAGATTGTTTTATATTTCTTTTGGAAATTGGAAAGTCTGCTTTGGAGTCTGGATAAGGAATCTTTTATAATTGTTTCTTTATCCTTAATGAAATCATACAAACTTCTAGATGAGTGTGTAATTAATCGCCAGTTTAAGCGTTCCAGTGCGGAGAGGTATGTCTTCACTACATTTAAAGCTTTTGTTTTGTCGGCGTCTCTATACTCCAATTCAATCACTCCAGCAGAAGATACTTTTATTTTGGTTCGTTCCTTCAGAATTTCACGGGCATCCTGTAAGTATTTAACATGATAATGAGCTTTTAAATTATTTTTTGTAATTACTGAGTCCAATAAGGCTTCATGGAGTATGAGCTCTGCATAAGTTTCGGAGGGAGTAGTATAGTAACCTGAGACAAGCGATAATAAACTCTGGATTTGAGATCCTGCCCCCATTGCTGCAAAATCTGTCAGTATCGGCATAAAACCCGCAGTACATTTGTAGGTAGGCTTTAGAATGAAACTCAATGCAGTGGTAAAAATAATACTAACTAATGGAATCCAAAATAGATTTTTAAAATTTTTGAACCAAGCAGATATGTGCATTTATAGTAATTATAGACCTCTTCATAAATTGAGTCAATAAAGCGAATTATTTAGGTCAGGAGATTGTTACCGAGGTAGAAGGAGCGATTATTTTAATAAGATATGGTAGAAGTTTTGGCTGAGATTTAGACAAATACCCCAATCATTATGTTAGATGAAATAAGTATAACTACAGCCACTTATCTAAGAGATAATGAGCCCCCGCCCCGACAGAGAATGTAGTCCTGATTATTATGGAGTCTTTAAATACTTAGATGTAGGAAGTTATAAATGCAGGGGGCCAATATCTGGTAGCCAAAATTTTTTTTCTATTTTACGGATCTTCGCAGTAAGAATTCTTCTCCTTCTTCTTTGAAGCAATGCATTGAATTTGCTATAGATTTCCGGTGAGTGCTCTAAAATATATATCGCCTCTTTACTATTGGTCTTATAGAACAAATTAAAAGGATGATATTCATATAATTTGTCTCTCTTATAACCCACAGAGAGGATTTCTTGCATATCTAGAAGTGAAGTTTGTCTGTTTGTTACCAGATTTAATATAAAATAGTAAACAAAAATGGAAGAGAGTAGTGCATTCCTTCTGAGTATAATTTTCTTCAAAGGTCCTCCTGACAAAGCAATAGGGATATGCAGTAGTTCCTGTGCGAGAACAAAACCAGGGTGAGTGAAAAGTCCATTCTCTCCGAGAAGTTCACCATGATCTGACAAAATCACCACGAGTGTATTGTCATAGCCGAGTTTGTTCCATATCAGATTTAAAAGTTTTTTGAGATTTTTATCGAGGTAATGTACTTCCTTTGTGTAAAGTTCTTTTATGATTTTTTTTTCTGCTTCTGTAAGTTTTGAGGGAGCGTAATTTAATTTTCTCATGGTTTTCTCATATTTTGCAAGTGTCTTATTCCCTAAATCAGGCGGACCATATGGACTGTGTGTATCCATGAGATGGAGGAAAGCGAACACCGGCCTTTTAGAGATTTCATTCAGAGCGTCTTCAAAGGAGGCAATAATTTCTTCCCCCCTAACTTTAGCTTGATAAGAAGAGTTCTGATCATTAAATTCCCCAAATAAATTTATGGTTCTCCTTAAATCACGGTAAGCTCTTACCCCCTTTTTCAGAAAAGTTGCAACTGCGGGGGCTTTACTTTTTAAAAACTCTTTCAGTTTATCTCTAAGTTTCTCTACCTTGGGCTTAGATCGCGTATTTAGAATATGTTCTACTATCTTGACATCTTGTTCCTTCTTATAGATAAAATCTTCATAAAACTTTATTTCACCCTGCTTATACCCAAAATACCGAGAAGTAACTATGTTTCCCGTGATAAAAATATTATTGTAACCAAAGTCTTCTAAAATTCTGGGAAGATAAAAGGGAAATTCTCGAGGGATTATTGAATCATTTATTACCTCGAAAGGAAATGTTCCAGTTATTAATGAAGGAACAGCAAAAAATGTACTTGGAGCGGGCGAATAAGCATTTTCTAAAACAAGGTCAACTTCTTTTTTTATTTTCATATTATTAAAGTAATCCCATCGAAGACAATCAGTTAGTAAAATAACTACATTAGGTTTTAGATTCATTTTGAAAATAACCTCTTGTTATTATTTTGATTTTAATAATTATCCACTATATTACAACATCAGTCAATATTGCGACTTTAGTCAAAATCATTGCGAATGAGTGACTACCTGAACAAATTTGGGGGCGAAAGAGATAAACAATATACAGCCAAAACAAGGATTGATATAGGTTACACACCTAAACCAGAGCATCACTAAATTAAGAAGATATCCCCCCAATTAAAAAACTTAAATTATCCTGAGTTAATTAGTCCAAAAGAAGGTTCATTTAATTCTCCACCTTACCTCACCCCCAGATACTTCAATACCCCCTGCTGCCTTTCTTGCGTCTGCAATAGCACTTACGAGGAATTTTCCACTGTATTCAACCATCGGGCCTGATGCAATTTCATGGGGAGCAATCACCTGATCGAAGGGTTTTTCACCCATCATGCCATGGAGGGCTATAAGTCCTGCAAAAGCAGATATAAAGAATGGGAAGACATTCCAATGAGGAAAGGCAGATTGTACAGTAACAAGAGTCGCTATGGATGCGGTTCTGTAATGTATCATCGGA
>Ga0164318_10007136_pt1 | contig 10834 bp, 7 predicted proteins | sample GuaBasSedimGuay9_FD_113734 | JGI IMG/M metagenome (GOLD analysis project Ga0164318, IMG submission 113734) | Subseafloor sediment microbial communities from Guaymas Basin, Gulf of California, Mexico - Guay9, Core 4571-4, 0-3 cm | ecosystem: Environmental > Aquatic > Marine > Hydrothermal vents >...
CTTTTAAAAGATAGATTTAATTATGATGTTTTATATCATACAGATTTATTAAGAGAGAAGGGTGAGTCTAATGGTCAGGATTTATCAAGAGTAAACTGGGCTAATTATGATCTAATTGTAATAGATGAATCACATAACTTTAGAAACAATAGTGCAAGAAAAGAAAAAACTACAAGATATCAAAAACTATTAAATATTATGAAAACTGGAGTAAAGACAAAACTCTTAATGTTGAGTGCTACACCAGTAAATAATAAATTTACAGATTTAAAAAATCAAATCGCTTTGGCTTATGAAGGACATACCAATGAGCAAGATGATAAATTAAATATTGCTACATCAATAGATGCAGTTTTAAGAAAAGCACAAAAAACATTTAATGACTGGTCAAAACTACCAAGTGATGAGCGAACATCTAAAAAACTACTAAATGAATTAAATCAAAATTTTGACTTTTTTAAGCTTTTAGATTCAGTTACTATGGCTAGAAGTAGAAAGCATATAGAAAAATATTATGATATGAATGCGATTGGTAAATTTCCTGTAAGAAAAGTTCCTAAGTCAATAGAATGTAATATTACTGAACTGCAAGATGTAATGAGTGTAGAAGATATATACAAAAAATTATCTGCTTTTGATATGAGTATTTATAGCCCTTTTGAGTATATCTTTGATAGTAGAAAAGAGTTTTATAGTGCTTTATATGATAATAAAGTAAATAATAATTCTGTTTTAAAACAATCAAATAGAGAGAATAATCTAAAAATTTTAATGAGAGTTAGTTTTCTAAAACGACTTGAAAGTTCTGTTGATAGCTTTAGAATAACTCTTGAAAAATTTTCTTCTAAAATTCAAGCAACTATTGATAAAATAGAAGAGTTTCATGAAGGTAAAATATCTGGCTTGATAGATGATATTGATAGTACTGATATAGATATAGATGATGAAGATTGGTTAGATGATGATTTTAGTATTGGTAATAAAGTACAGATTAATTTAGCAGATATGGATACTCAAAGTTGGAAGCAAGACTTAGAAAATGATAAGTATATTGCATTAGCTATTTTAGAAGATATGTATAAGATTACTCCTGAACATGATACTAAATTACAGATACTAAAAAGTACTATTAGTGATAAAACAACAAATCCAATAAATATAATAGATGAAAAGCCAAATAAAAAGATTATTATATTTACTGCATTTGCTGATACTGCTAATTATTTATATGAAAATTTAAAAGATTCTAATTTATCATTAGGATTGCAAAGTGCAAAGATTACAGGAAGTGGTGCCAATGATACAACAGTAGATACACATAAGGAATTTAATAATCTTTTATCTCACTTTTCACCTATTTCTAAAAATAAAAGACTAGCAAGTGAAGATGAAGAGATAGATATACTTATAGCTACTGATTGTATATCAGAAGGACAAAATCTACAAGATTGTGATACTTTAATTAACTATGACATACATTGGAATCCTGTACGAATTATACAACGATTTGGTAGAGTTGATAGAATTGGTAGTAAAAATGACTTTATTCAACTTATAAACTTCTGGCCACAAATTAGTCTAGATGAATATATAAATCTAAAGAGTAGAGTTGAAACTCGTATGTTTATGGTAGATACTACTGCAACTGGTGAAGACAATGTCCTTACAAATAAATCTAGTGATATGGAATTTAGAAAGCAACAACTGCAAAAATTAAAAGATGAAGTTGTTGATATAGAAGAGATTGATAGTTCTATTTCTATAACTGATCTTGGACTAAATGACTTTAGAATGGATTTAGTTAAATATATTGAGACTAAAGGTGATATAAATGATGTTAGCCTTGGTATTCATACTGTTTGTCAAAAAGATTTAGCTAAAGGTATTGATGATGGTGTTATATTTATCTTAAAGAATATTAATAATGATATTAATATTAATAATATCAATCAGTTACATCCTTTTTATCTAGTACATATTGACGAATCAGGTGAAGTGTTATCAAATCATTTAAGTGTAAAGCAAACACTGGATACTGTAAGATATTTATGTAAAGGCAAAGATGAACCTATCAATGATGTATATACCTTATTTAATGATTTAACTAAAGATGGAAAAGATATGAGTAAATACTCAGCACTGTTAAGTGATGCCATTAATTCTATAATAGATACAAATGATGAAAGTGATATAGAATCACTTTTTACCAGTGGTGGAACATCAATACTTGAAAATGAAATAAAAGGGCTTGATGATTTTGAACTTATTGCCTTCTTGGTTATAAAGTAATAAATCAAATAATGACTAATTTTACTTTACCTAAGAATTCAGAAGTTAACAAGTTTATACCTAAACAAACTTTTATAAAAAAAATAAGTAATGGTAAAACAATCTTTAGCGATATAGAAAAAATAACTTGGGCATATAAATTAAGTACAAAAACGATAAATATCCCATCTACAAATATAGTTGAAGAGATTCATATATTTGATATAGTTTTAAAGTCAAAAAAGATACCACAAAAGGCACTAGAAGAAATTAAAAAGCTAATTCCTTATCCTATACTTTTTAATATAAAACACCAAGATAGCTATTGTTTTGGGATATCATTGTTAAATGAACAAAAGTATTATTTTTCAGAATGGAATGAAGATATTAAGTTTAACTTTATTGATACCAATTTAGAAAAAGTCTATCAAAATATTATAAAATTATTTTTAAGAAATATTGAATCAATTACAGATGTATCAATAGATTTTAATGATACAATACAACTTGATAATAAAATAACTATCTTAACAAAAGATATAGAGTTGATAACTAAAAAAAGAGATAAAGAAAAACAATTTAATAAAAAGACTCAATTAAATCAAAAATTAAAGATATTGCAAAAAGAGCTAAAAACACTAATAAATAGTAACTAATGTTAATATATTTGACATTTTTGCAATATTTTGTTAAAATATGCCAAAATATTATAAAGAGGATCTAATTTATGTTAATTGAATTTAAAGTAAAAAATTATCGTTCTATTAAAGATGAGCAAACATTAACAATGGTTAAAGCTACAGCAAAAGAGCTAGAAGATACCAATACATTCATTACAACAGAAAAGAAAAAGCCTTTAAAACTACTTCGTAGTGCTACTATTTATGGAGCAAATGCATCTGGTAAAAGTAACTTGCTTAAAGCAATGAGCACTATGAAAACAATTATTTTAAATTCTGATTCAAAGAATAAAAGAGGTACAAAGTTACCTGTGACACCATTTTTACTTGATAGTGAAGCAAAAAATGAGCCTACAGAATTTGAAATTATTTTTATTGCAAATAATATAAAATATCAATATGGGTTTATGTTAAATAATGAGATTATTTTAGAAGAGTGGCTATATGCATTTCCTGAAGGTTCATCACGAACTTGGTTTGAAAGAAGCTATAATACAGAATCTGAATTAAATGAATGGAACTTTGGTTCAACATTTACAGGTAATAAGAAAATTTGGAGTGAATCAACTCGTGATAATGCTCTTTTTTTATCTACTGCTATTCAATTAAATAGTGAACAGTTAAAGCCAATATACGATTGGTTTAATAATACTTTTCATATATTAGAAAGTACTGCTAGATTAGACCCTGGATTTACACTTGATTTATATCAAAAAGAGAAATATAAAAATGAGATTAATAAATTTTTGGAAGTAGCAGACCTTGATATAGAAGAATTAAAAGTTACAGAAGAAGACTTTGATATTTCTAAGGTATCTTCTGATCTTCCAGAAGAAATAAAAGCTAAGTTAGCTGAAGATATGAAAGATGAAAAGGTATTTGATGTTTTATCTTTACATAAAAGTATTCAAGGTGATGATGTATATTTTGATTTCAATGAAGAATCTGATGGTACTAAAAAGTTTTTAGCATATATAGGTCCATGGATTGATACCTTAGAAAAAGGTAATGTACTAGTAATAGATGAACTTCATGATAATTTTCATCCATTGATGGTGAGATTTTTAATTGAGTTATTTCATAACAATGAAACAAATAAGAAAAATGCACAGTTAATTTTTACATCTCATGAAACATCTGTAATGACTCAAGAAATATTTAGAAGAGATCAGATTTGATTTTGTGAGAAGAAAAATAAAGCAACAGAATTATTTTCATTAGCTGAATTTAAACCTCGTAAAGGTGTAACTGATATAGAAAAAAGTTATTTTAGTGGAAGATATGGTGCTTTACCATACTTTAGTAATGTTGATAATATTATGGGTAGTGATGATGTCTAGACCAAATAGACAAAAAGGTAATAGTTCTCGTAAAACTAAAAGTCGTTATAGTGGAGATACTGTATTGATAATATGTGAAGGAACTCAAACTGAACCAAATTATTTAAATGAACTAAAAGATTATTTTGCTTTAAATCAAGCATCTATTGATATAGTTCCATCAGATGGTTCAGCTCCAAATTCTGTAGTAAAACATGCAAAACAAGCAATAAAAGATGCTTGTGCAAAAGGTAATCCTTATGCTAAAGTATATTGTGTAATAGATAAAGATTTGCATCCAACTTATACATCAGCTTTGCAAGATATAGTAACTTACAATAGTGTATCAAGAGTTAAATGTGATACAGTAATATGTGCTATACCATCAGTACCTTGTTTTGAATATTGGATTTTAATGCACTTTACTCCAAGTACTCAAAACTTTGGTACATCTGGAAGTAGTCCATGTGGACAATTGATAAGTACTGCATTGAAAACTCATATACCAGGATATACAAAAGCTAATAGAGTTTTAGCACGAGAACTTATATCAACAAGATTAGAAATTGCTAGAAAAAATAGTGCTATTACACTAAACTTAGCACAGAGTGCAAATACAGATGACCCCTCAACAAAAATACATCTTTTAGTAGATGAACTTGAATACTTAAAAAATAATACATATTTCAAAGATGATAAAAAAGGATGCCCACAATGATAGAAAAACTAAATATGAAAACACCAAACTTCACAGATGAAAATATAGAGAAAATAGCACAGATTTTCCCTGATTGTTTAACTGAAAAAAAAGATGAAAATGGTAACTTAGTAAAAGCTATAGATTTTGACCTTTTAAAACAAGAATTATCATCAAATATTGTAGAAGGAAATAAAGAGAGATATAGTATAAATTGGCCAGGTAAAAAAAAGGCTATGTTAAAAGCAAATGAACCTATCAATAAAACTCTTAGACCATGTGTAGAAGAGAGTGTAAATTTTGATACAACACAAAATCTTTATATAGAGGGAGATAATCTTGACGCACTTAAACTTTTACAAGAAAGTTATATCAATAAAATCAAGATGATATACATAGACCCACCTTACAATACAGGAAATGATTTTGTGTATAAAGATAATTTTACAAAAGATGTAGAAGATGAATATTTAGAAGGTGGACAAAAAGATGAAGATGGTGGAAGATTAGTAGCAAATCTAGATAGTAACGGTAGGTATCATAGTGATTGGTTGAGTATGATGTATCCTAGATTGAAATTGGCTAGAAATTTACTTAAAGATGATGGCGTTATTTTTATTAGTATTGATGATAATGAGGTTCATAATCTTAGAAAAATTTGTGATGATATTTTTGGTGAAAATAATTTTGTTACTGAATTTATATGGGAAAAAAAGAAAAAACCATCATTTTTACATAGAAATATTGGTAAATTATCTGAGTATATTTTATGTTATGTTAAAAATACAGAAAATACTTTTCCATTCTCAATAGATACTACAACTATAGGTAAAAAATATCCTTTAAATAATGCAGGTAATTCAATTAATAAATTAATATTTCCTGCCAAAACAATAAAATTCAATATGAATGATTGTGAAATTGAACCTCAAAATATGTCAGAAGGTAATATTATTACAAAACTATTAACACATTTAGTAGTAAAAAATGGTTTAAATGAAAATGAATTTATACTTGAGGGAGAGTGGAGATATTCTCAAATTAAAATTAATGAAATAATTAAAAATAATGAGACAATAGTAATTAGTAAAATACCATTCAGACCAAATCATATTAAAAGTGGAGGAGAAGTTAAAAAAATGAAAAATAATTTTTCACCCACTCATTATAAAATGGAAACTAATGAAGATGCAACTGAACAATTAATTAAATTATTTGGTAAAGAAATATTTGATACACCCAAGCCTTTAAAATTATTAAAAACATTAATAAAATCTGTAACATATGAAAATAAAGATAATATTATTTTGGACTTTTTTTCTGGTTCATCAACTATTGCAGAAGCAGTTATCTCATTAAATTTAGATAAAGGGAATAGAAAGTTTATAAATATTCAAGTAGCAGAAAATTTAGATACCTCAATCCAAACAGCAACAGGAAAGTCAAAAGAAGTTTTAACAAATGCTATTACTTTTTTAAATGATATCAAAAAACCACGTCTGATTACAGAAATTGGAAAAGAAAGAATTAGAAGAGCTGGGAAAAAGATACTTGAAGAGAATAAAGAGAAAGAAGGTATTGAAGATTTAGACATAGGTTTTAGAGTACTTAAAATAGATAGTTCAAATATGAAAGATGTATATTATACTCCTGATACACTTACACAGTCACAATTACCAGGACTTGTAGAAAATATAAAAAATGACAGAAGTCCTGAAGATTTACTATTTCAAGTATTGCTTGATTGGGGTGTTGACTTAACTTTAAATATTACAAAAGATAAGATAAATGGTCAAGATGTTTATTTTGTAGATGACAATAGCTTATGTGCTTGTTTTGATAAAGGACTAAGTGAAGAGTTTATCAAAGAGTTAGCATCTATATCAAAAGAGAAAGATATGATGAGAGTTGTATTTAGAGATAATGGTTTTGATAAAGATGAAACTAAAGACAATGTAGTGCAGATATTTAAACAACAAAGTCCTACTACTGAAGTACGGTCAATATAGAAGTATTAAGATGAATATTAAATTTAAAACACAAGATTATCAAACAAATGCAGTTAATTCAATAGTTGATTGTTTTGAAGGTCAAGTTAAAAGTAGTGGTATAAAGTACAGAGTTGACCCAGGTACAATAAAAGAAGAACATCAAAGACAATCTTCAATTGAAGAATTTGAAGTTCCTGAGGGTGTTAAGAATGCTGATTTTACTCTTACAGCAAATCAAATTCTAGAAAATATCCAAGATGTACAACAATCACAAAACTTACCTATATCAGATGAATTAAAAGCCACAAGTGTAAGTAAAGTAAATTTAGAAATTGAGATGGAAACTGGTACAGGTAAAACTTATGTTTATATCAAGACTATGCTTGAACTAAATGAAAAATATGGTTGGAATAAATTTATTATAGTTGTTCCAAGTATTGCAATAAGAGAAGGTGTATATCAAACTTTTGAATTAACTAGAGAACATTTCAAAGAACAATATTCTAAAGAGATTAGACCTTTTATATATAACTCTAAATCACTACATGAGATTGAAAGCTATTCAACTGATGCAAATATTAATGTGATGATTATCAATGTACAAGCATTTAATGCAAGAGGTGCTGATGCTAGAAAAATATTTAGAGAATTAGATAGTTTTGGAAGTCGTCGTCCTATAGATATGATAAAAAGCAATAGACCTATTTTAATCATAGATGAACCTCAGAAAATTGATGGAGATTTAAAAAAAGAGAGTAAGAGTTATAAATCATTAATAGAATTTAATCCATTGATGATATTAAGCTATTCAGCAACTCATAAAAAGATTAGAAATAAAGTACATAGACTTGATGCACTTGATGCCTACAATCAAAAGCTAGTAAAGAAAATATCTGTACGAGGTATATCTGTAAAAGGATTGAGTGGAAATAGTGCTTATACATACCTACAAGATATTGAAGTTAGTAAGTCAAAGCCACCTATAGCAAAACTAGAGATAGAGATAAAACAAAAAAGTAGTATATCTAAAAAAATGAGAAATGTAATTGTTGGTGATAATTTATATGATATGAGTGAACAGCTTGAACAGTATAAAAATAATTATGTTGTATCAGAAATAGATCCTATTACAAATAAATTAACTTTTGCAAATGGTGATATTTGTGATTGTGGAGTAGCTAATGGTGATGTTAATGAAGATACGCTAAGAAGACTTCAGATTAAAGAAACTATCAAAATACATTTAGAAAAAGAGCAAGTATTATTTCAAAAAGGTATTAAGGTATTGAGTTTATTTTTTATAGATGAAGTTGCTAAATATAGAGTATATAGTGAAGATGAAACTTCACATGGAGAATATGCTCAATACTTTGAAGATGAATACAAAAATGCTATAAATGAACTGGGTACAGTACTAACACCTGAATATCAAAAATACTTAAATGATATAGATGTAAAAGATACTCATAATGGATATTTTTCAAAAGATAAAAAAGGGAAGATGGTTGATTCTAAAATAAAATCAACAGGTGAGATGAAAGGTCAATCAGATGATATAGATGCTTATGATTTGATTTTAAAAGATAAAAAGAGATTATTGAGTTTTCAAGAGCCTACTAGATTTATATTTTCACATTCAGCACTAAGAGAAGGGTGGGATAATCCAAATGTATTTGTAATATGTACTTTAAAACATAGTGATAATACAATATCAAGAAGACAAGAAGTAGGTCGTGGTATGAGAATATCAGTTGATATGCATGGTAATAGAATGGATAATCCTGCAACAGTACATCAAACAAATATACTAACTGTAGTTGCCAATGAAAGCTATAAAGACTTCGTAACTGGACTTCAACAAGATATTAGTGAAACATTATCATCTAGACCTATTCAGGCAAATGAAGAATACTTTCATGGTAAAGTACTTGATACTAAAGATGGTAAAATAAAAGTAGATGATAAGATGGCACGAGCTATCTATAAATATCTTCTAAAAAATGATTATATAGATGATGATGACCAAATATCAGATGAATATCATCAAGCAAAAAAAGATGAAACATTAGCAAAACTACCAACTGAATTAGAAGATATGACAAAAGAGATTATTGCATTGGTTGATACAGTATTTAGTGCTAAAAGTTTAGAGGGTATGATAGGTAATGATAGAGAAGAGAAAATAAATCCTTTAAATGATAACTTTAGTAAAAAAGAATTTCAAGAACTATGGGCAAATATAAATAAAAAAGCTATTTATACAGTACATTATAATTCTAAAGAATTAATAATAAACTGTGTTGGTGTATTGGATAATGAATTAAAGGTTAATAAACTAAAGTATGTAGTTGAAGCTGGTGAACAAAATACTTCTATTAGTTATAATGATATGAAAAATAATGATGGTTTTAGTATAACAGAAAATGAAACTCATTATGGAAAGAATGTAATAAAGTCAACAGTAAAATATGACCTTATAGGTAAAATAACAGAAAGTACAAAACTTACAAGAGCAACAGTAGGGCAAATATTAAAGAGAATAAGTGAAAAAACATTTAATCAATATAAAATAAACCCAGAAGATTTTATACAAAGAGTAAGCACGCTTATAAATGAACAAAAAGCTACAACAGTAATAAATCATTTAACATATGACAAAATAAGTGAAGAGTATAGTAGCGATATATTTATGGATGAAAAGCCAAAAGAGAGTTTTTCTAAAGCAATGAAAATGGATAAACATATTTATGATTATGTATTTACAGATTCTAATATTGAGAAAAAGTTTGCAACTAATTTAGATACATCAAAAGAAGTTATAGTATATGCAAAATTACCAAGAAGCTTTTTTATACCTACACCTGTGGGAGATTATAATCCAGATTGGGCAATAGCATTTGAAAAAGATAAAGTAAAACATATCTATTTTATTGCAGAAACAAAAGGCGATATGTCATCAATGCAATTAAGAGATATAGAAAAAATTAAAATTGAATGTGCCAGAAGATTTTTTAAAGAAATTAGTAACGAAAAAGTAGTGTATGATAAGGTTGATAGTTATGATACTCTTTTGAGATTGGTGCAGTAGGATAGTGTATTATAAATGGCAAAAAGTTTCCAATGGTAAATAAACTAGCAGATATACAAACTATGGAACAGTATGCTAATATGCTTGATGATTTAGAAAATAGAGTATTACCTCGTGGGGGTGTATGGTCATATATCTTTAGAATAGTAAATATAAAAGTTAGAAGTTTAGAAATAGGGCATTGGGAAGTAAAAAGCTAAATAAGTACAATATCCCCATCCAAAATCTCCAAATAAGTATCCAAACTCTCATTTACAGCTTTAGCAATAACCATATGAAAATCATCAAGTATATTTTCATTTTGTGCTTTTTCTATAGCTTGGATATATTCAACTCTATTTGATACTTTAATCACTGCTGGTGGATAACCATTTTGTATTAAGATAAGATTCATCAACAATCTTGCAGTTCTACCATTGCCATCTACAAAAGGATGAATAGTTACAAATTTTAAATGAGCTTGTGTAGCTAATTTTATAGGGTCTAAATCTTCTTTGTTGTTTTGAAGCCAAGTAATAAAGTCATTCATCTCATCATTTACTTTTAAAGGCTCTGTGAAATTATAAATAGTACCATCACTTTTTCTTACACCCACTTGCTTAACTCTATATTTACCTGCATCTTCTGGCGATATTGCTTTTAGGATAAGATAATGAATGTCTTTGATATCTTTCCTAGATTCAAGTCATAAGTGCAACATTTAAGAATGTTAGAATAAAAGGCTAGTTGTCATACAATTAGTAAAATTCCGACCAAAGAATGAGGTACTAATGAAAAAATATAAACAACTA